>OLOT01001160.1_pt1 | contig 16442 bp, 13 predicted proteins | sample 1671991 | NCBI WGS metagenome assembly OLOT01 (sample SAMEA3136634, study PRJEB25190) | human gut metagenome | biome: human gut; feature: human-associated habitat; material: faeces | place: Austria | collected 2013
AAACGCTGTCGCTCCATCCGTACTCGTCCGAGAGCAGGTCAACAACTTCCTGCATAGTCATTCCGGTACGGATGATCTGTGCCTTTATTTCGTTGCGTACATTCATATTGATAAAATCCTCCATAAATTTTGTTTGTAATGCGGCGAAAACGGTACGCCCTACGGCATACCCACTTCACCGATTAGTGAAAATCTGCAATCTCTGAAATCCGTTCAGAATTTTGCTTGTGATGTCCTGCCCATATATGACCATATCCCACTTTACTGTTCCGTGTGATTTGCTCTGGAACAGAGAAAATACCTATTGTTCCGTAAGCGGGATACATTGTTCAGAGAAGCACGATTTCGTGAAATGGTTTTGTTCTGCGGTCAAAATCTTTCCTGTTTTCATTACCATTGATTTTCAATGCCCAAAAACAGGGCATCCGCCAACAGCATTGAAAAATAATAGTGAAACGGACTGAAAAGTACGTGTACCAAGTGTACTTGCTGTACCGTGGTACACTTGGTACGGATGGTACACGTATTTTCGGGTCAATATCATTTTTACAGAAATGGTCTTTGCAGAAGCTCGATGCCGACAAATCCTCTGGCATACCTCCCGCCGCCGATATTGACCTTATTGGTGTACTCGATGTTGTACCGACTCTCATTCTGTTTGAGAAACGAGCAGAAACTCTTTTGGGAAAGGCTGCTCAAAGCGTTATCATCACACCACAGCTTGTAAACGGCGTACAGGTCTTTGGAGCTGACCTCATAATCTGCCTTGAAGCGGATATACCCCTCGGAGCTTAAAAACTCGATGATGTTGTTTCCGTCCGATACGGCAGCGTCCATGTTGTCCTGTGCCGACTGGCTGACCGTAAACTTGTAATCGTTGTCGATCAAACGGTGCAAGCCCTCCAACGCCCACAGGAAGATGCCCTCCGCTTCGGCGCACATCTTTTCAGCGATATAGGGATCGTCCTTTCTGTTCGGGTCTTTCTCCTTGGTGGAGAGGATGATCTGTCTGCGGAAAAAACCAACGCTGCGGTCATAGAGAGATTGCAGGACACCGTTACCCAAGCCGATGAAGCGTACATACAAATCACCTTGATAGCTCTGCTGTCCCTTTTTCTCCAAATCCATCGGCAGCTCCGCTGTGATAATCGCCTTGATGTTGTTGGTCTGGGGGAGAGCTTCCAGTTTCATATCATCGTCCAGCATCACAAGTTCATGTTCCAAATCTGCACGAGCAAAGGGACTTGTCTCCACCTTTGCGATACTGCCTGTGTTCATGTTGCTGCCAAGCAGCGCACGAAGGACGATACCGATGCGGCTTTTCCCCTCGCCGCCCTTACCGATCAGCAGGAGCATCTTCTGTCCCTTGGTGGAGGGGATAAAGCAATATCCCATAAACTCCTGCAAGGTCAGAATGTCCTCCGGCTCTAAAAGTTGGGATAAAAAATGCAGCCATGTCACAGGCTGCGGAGCATCGGGATTATAGGCAACGGGCAGACGGTTGCGGCAGAAATCCTTTTCGGGACTGAATGTGCCGTTCAGATAGTACGTGCCGTTCGCCACATGGATACGGTCTTGGTACAGAGATAGCTTTGCGGTGCAGCACTCCATACGCATGACATCCAGCAGATTGGTGACTTTCTTTGCAACGCCGCTGGTCACATAATACTTGATGCGGTCATAGATGACCTTTTTCAAGCGGTTTTCATCGTGTACTCTGCCATTGACCGTGAAAAAAGCATCGTTCACCGTGACCATCGGATAATCACGGAGAAATTCTTCACAGAATACAGTTTCATTGATTTTCTTTCCGTCAAACCACGCCGGACACTCAAAGGGCGAGGTCTGCATCATTTCTTCGCTCATGGCGCATATCCTCCTTTTTCTTTCTTGTGGTGTAGTCCTGTAGGAACGTGATCTTGCCATTTTTCATCAGCTCGTCCACCACGGCAACACGTTCTTCCAGATCACCTACGGTCAAAATATCTGCCAGATATTCGATATAATCAATCATCTGGCAGGCTTCCACAAAGCGATCATCCAGAGCATCATCCGGCGTTTTCGGTGCATACCACACTTTCCAATCTTCCAGCAGATGCAAATAATCCGTCAGCACTCGGAAGCACAGCATTTCGTCCTCCCGGAACTGACGGATATAGGGATGCTTTAACTTGTGGGGAACTGCCACAGGCTGTCCCGGCTCGGTGCTGATACCGAAGTCCGCAGCCAGTCTTTGCGCCGCTTCGTAGCTGCTCAGATCAAAGAGCCTTGCCACGAAGTCGATCACATCCCCCTTGGCTCCGCAGCCGAAGCAGAAGAAATATTCCTCGTTCAGCTTCAAGCTCGGATGCCTGTCATTGTGGAACGGGCAGCAAGCCATGCCGTTGCGGCTCACTTTCAGCCCGTAGTGTTCGGCGGATTGCTTTACGCTGATTGCCGCCTTGATGCTTTCATAAATGTTCATCGCATTCCTCCATAAATTTTTCTCGACGATTTTGTTCGTCTGCTTGAATATACGGAGAAAATGTCTATAGACCGAAAAATCACGCACAAATGCAGGAAAACAAAAAAGCCGCCCTGCAATTTTGCAAAAATGCAAAACGCAGGACGGCGATTGTTCACAGTTATGATATTGATTTTATTCCACTTGTGGTATATAATATAAAGTAGTACAGGAATGGAGGGTAATACCGATGAAATATCTTTCTACCTTTGAGGTTGCAGAAAAATGGGGCATTTCCCACCGCCGTGTCGGTATCCTCTGCAATGAAAACCGCATCCCCGGCGCACAGAGGGCGGGTGGACGATGGATTATCCCCGAAAATGCAGAGAAGCCCGCCGATGCAAGAGTCAAGAGCGGAAAATATATCAAGTCAAAAACAAAAGATTGATGCCAATAGGAAAGGGGGCGCAGAGCATGGAGCGCAAATACTTATCCGGCAACATCAGAGAGCGTTTGCAGGATTTGATGAAAGAACGTAAGATCACGCAGAGTGAGCTTGCCGCAAAAATTGGAATGGATGTCAGCACACTCAGCAGATTTATCAGCAATGCAACAGGCAAACTCGGTGACGAGAATATCAAAAAGATCGCAAAGGAATTTGAGGTATCCACCGACTTCCTGCTCGGCGTTACCGATATTCCCGACCGCATGAATTACGATATAGCCGAACTCGGCTTGTCGGTACAGGCGGCAAAAAATCTCTACACAGGAAAGGTCAATGCTGAGGTTGTCAATCGCTTACTGGAAAACAAAAACTTCGCCGCAATGACCAATATGATCGCACATTATTTTGATGATACCCTTGCTGCCGGATATGCCGCACAGAATCAGATGTATGCCACATTGAGTGCGCTGTTGATGGGAGAAGCAAAGCAGCATCCCGAAGATAGAGAAGCCATTACAGAAGCCGCAAAGACTGTCAGCGTTTCAAGGATGCCGATGTATCAAGCTGATCTTACTGCTATTCAGAACACCTTTATGAATGTGTTGAAAGAAATCAAGAAGGAGATCGGCTCCAATGTCTCAGACGCACAAGCCATGAGCAAAGAAGCGGCACAGCATATGTACGCAGAGCTGACAAAGGGGCAGGATGTGACAAAGCCGAATATCACGCCCGAAATGGTTGCCGAAGCGATCACGGGCAGCGTCAGCGGCATGGAGGGTGTTGACCCCGAAGCATTAAAACAATTCAATCAGGCATTGATCGGACTGCTCACGGTCAAGCCAACAGAAGATGAACATGACGGCAGTTGATAACGAAAAACTGTGTGCGCTGGCGCAGAACGGGAACATGGATGCGCTGAACAGTCTTGTGGAAAACAATCTGCGTTTTATCAAAATGACGGCGCATGAAATATGGAGCGCACAGATAGAAGTCAATCGGGCACTCGGTGTTACCTTTGACGATCTTGTGCAGGAAGGCTGTCTGGGACTGATGGGATGCGTGGAGAAATTCAATCCCGATGGCGGCAACAAATTTCTGACTTACGCAGCTCCGGCAATTCGCAATTCCATGATCGACTACATCCGAAGTCAGAGTACATCCTTTGAAGCAAAGCACATGGGCGAGATCGTCAGTCTGGATGAGGTGACGAAATTTGAAAATCGGGATCGTCATGCCTTTGTCCCCGATTCCAATATGACCAATCCCGCACAGATTTATATTGCAAAGGAAACGCACGAAGAACTTCACGCCGCCCTTGATGCAATCAGCAATCGAGAGCGTGAATATCTGTTGTACCGTTTCGGATTTGAGGACAATATAGAGCATCCTTTGACGGAGACAGCGGAGCATTTCTTCCTGTCAGAGAGCAGAGCGAAATCCACGGAGAGGCTGGCGTTGGATAACGTATGGTTGGAACTGCCGTGGTGGTTTCACTAACGAGGGGAACAGACGCTGCGGCGGGTTTTATATACCTCTTGCGCCCCCGTTGTCACAGAAAATCTTTCCGCACAGCTTCAAGATTTCCTATGCCAACTACACACGAACAGGCGGATTTTGCTCATGCTAAATCCTTCGTTTTGTGTTCCTTTCAGCCCACAAAATCCGCCTGTTCTGCTTCCGCCGAAAAGTGTCTGTCTGGCGTGGGACAGCCCCTTTCCAGCGTCAGCGGTCGCCAAAGGTATAACACACTAGACTTTGCAAGCAAAATCGTGTGCCAATAGGGATGCTGCTCACCCCTATTGGAAACCCAGAGCCAAGGGATTTCACCCCTTTGGATACCCCCATCATTTTCTCACAAATGGTACCCACATTGAAAAAACTGCGTTTTACCATGTCGGACCTTTTCTCGAAAATGCCACAGCACACGACATTCATTTTTGCAGAGGCTTTGCAAAAATCTCAACCTGTGCCGTGGGGTGCCGAGCAAAAATTCCGTGTTTGCCAACACAGAAAATTTCCTCGTCACGCTGCTGCGGCAGAAAAACAATAGCGGACTTTTTGTTGATAGTACCTGGTCTGCTATCTCAAAAATATTTTTCAAAAAATTCCAATAAAAGTGTAGTGAACAGCGTGTAACCCCGGTGTATTAGGGTGAAAGGCCTTGATACAAACGAAAGGAGTGTGATGATATGGATGATAGCAAAATCATAGAGCTTTACATGGAACGTTCCGAACAAGCCATATCTGAAACTTCCAAGAAATACGGAAGATACTGCCACTACATTGCCTACAGCATTCTGCATAACGATGAAGATTCGGAGGAATGTGTCAACGATACATATCTCCGAGCATGGAACTCCATTCCACCTAAACGCCCGAGCAAATTGCAGACGTTTCTTGGAAAAATCACTCGCAATTTATCTTTGAATAAATGGGAAAAGCTCTCTGCTGAAAAGCGTGGTGCGGGACAAACCTCACTAATTCTCGACGAACTATCAGAGTGCATCCCTGCTGAACAAGATGCAGTAAATACTGTTGAGAATATGGTCATCAGAGATGTACTCGACCGTTTCCTTGATGAACTCCCAGCAGAAACAAGAAAAATATTTGTTCGTCGTTATTTTTATATGAGTCCCGTAAAAGAAATTGCAGATGAATATGGCCTTTCTGAAAGCAAAGTGACAGTTACCCTTTTCCGTACAAGAGGTAAACTTAAATCTGTATTGGAGAAAGAAGGTATAACGTTATGAAAAACAAACGTCTTTTAGACATTTTTGGAGAAATTGATGATCGACACATTGCCGAAGCAGCTCCCGTTGCAAAGAAATCTCGAAATAAGCCAATTTGGTTTAGATGGGGTACAATCGCTGCCTGCATGGTCTTAGTCCTGTCCGTTTGCTTCGGTTCCTTTGCGGTTGTTGCTGAAGCAAAGGAATATAAAGCTGCTGTTCAATTCTTTAATGACTATGGTATGTCTACGGAAGGACTTACTCGTGGTGAGATTAAGGAAGTGTATCGTGATATTACAACGAAGTCGTTCACTTATTCTAAGACCGCCGAAGTGATTCGAAACAGTATTTCTTCCGATAATATCGGTGGTTACGAGATTGTTCAAGACAATCCAACACCAGAGGATATTGAAAATCTTTGGAATTATAAAAATTATACCGGTGGTTTTATTGGTGCCACACAAACAGGCGTACACTATAAATACCATTCGGAATACAAAGAAGATGAATCTCTTGGCTTAGAGGTGCACGATAAGAGCTATCTCGAGAAATACGATGGAGATAACTTGCTTTGGAGTGTTTCTATTTCCGATTTTTGGATTGAAGATTATAGCATCGTATCGGATGGTGTAATTGCCTACGGTAGAACCGACACTTGGTCCAGTACTCAAATTTCCCATGCATGGATGGCTAAAATCGACTTAGATGGTAATCTCGTTTGGAAACACATGCTCAATAACGGATTTGACGATGAATACATCGCTTCCGTTTTGGAAAATGCTGATGGCAGCTATGCCGTAATCAGCCGTGGTGATCTGAAATATTTCTGTCTTAGCCAGTATACGGTGGATGGAAAAGAAACCTACTTCCATAAAACCGAAGTAGGTAACTACGGGATTTGGAATGCAGCTCGGTTTGAAGATGGTTACATGGTTCAGCTCGGTAGCTATATGACGAATGAGCACGCAAAAATCGTTAAGGTTGACCGCGAAGGTAATATTACAGAGTCCTTCTCCTATGGCGATGAAGATTCTTACTATTACATTACCGATATGATTGAATATAACGGAAATATCTATTTGTCTGCGTACGCTGTTCCGAGACTTGCTAATGAAGATCAGAGTGCAGGCGGTAGATATGAAATTGCCGGAGTATTGAATTATCTGTTTGATAATAACATCTGGGAAATTTCCAGTGATGAACTGACGCCTATGGTACGGGACAACTACACCGCAATGTTGTTGGTATGTGAGCCTAATGCAGGGAAACCCCAAGAATACTACTCTGTCAACGGGTCTCTTGGTGGAAAGCTTTCTGTGAGTGATACGGGAAATCTACTTTGGGATGTAGAAAGCATTACCTCCACATTCTTCTCTCCCGCAACAAGTTCCTTCACAATTGGCGGCACAAGCTATGTATTCAGATACACTTTTGATACTTCTGGAATGCTGATTAGCCAGGAGAAAACAGGTGAGGTTGTGAATTACAGAAGATAATACAGTTAAAATATGGCTGAAAACACAGCCCGTAGGATTTTGACGTCCTACGGGCTGTTTCCATGTCAGCTATCCAACGGCTTATACTGCGTGACCGCTTTCAGATACTTCTCCGGATCGCCGTTCAGTATCAGATCGGCGTACTCCAACGGCGCATTGTAGATCAGCCAGTCCAACTCTGACCGCTGATACATATTGTCGGCAACCTCGTTCTCCACGGCAATGGTGTCAATGGCAATCATACTGCCGTCGTTGAATTTCAGTTCCACACAAGCGGTATCCATGTTGAACTCACAAGAAATCAAATACGTCATATCCGCCCTCCTTAAATCATGCCGAAGTGCGTCAATGCCTCCTTGATTGCTTTTTCTTTATCTGGCGGGCATTGCGGCTGTTTAGCGTCCTCAGACTTCGGCTTATTGTAGTTCTCACGCTCAATGATACCGCACTTCTGTTTTACCTGTGCGATATACAAGCTGCTAACTTTCAAGCCGCTGTGCTCCAACACATAATCTTTGATTTCTTGGTAGGTGGCTTTCTTTTCCGCATCGGTCAAATCCAGCTCGTCCATATCCAAGTTAATCTCGATATGTTGCTTCGCATTAAGTTTGGACAATAAACATATAGTCTCGACATGATCCGCCCTTGGGAACATGTCCACTGCGCAGGCGCGCTGGGCGGTGTAGCCGAGGTCTGCTAAGCGCTTTACGTCGCGCGCCATGGTCGCGCTGTCGCACGAGACGTACACGACACGTCCCGGCTGCATCTCGGCGATGCTCTCCACCACGTCGGCGGCCAAGCCCTTGCGCGGCGGGTCGACGGTGATGACGTCGGGGCGCAGGTTTTCGCGCGCGAGCTTTTTTGCCACATCGGACGCATCGCCGCAGAAAAACTCTGCGTTTTTAACGCCGTTGCGCGCGGCGTTTTCGCGCGCGTCGTCGATGGCCTCGGGAACGATCTCCGCACCGAGGACTTTCTTCGCGTGATCCGACAGTGCGAGCGTGATCGTGCCCGCGCCGCAGTAGAGGTCGAGCACCGTCTCCTGCCCCGTGAGGCCCGCAAATTCGATGGCCTTCGCGTAGAGCCGCTCGGCCTGTACGCGGTTGACCTGATAAAACGACGGCACACTCAGCCGGAACGTCTTGCCGCAGAGCGTATCCTCAAGCCGGTCGCTCCCCCAGAGCGTGCGGTAGTGGTCGCCAAGGATGACGTTGCCCTTTTTCGTGTTCGTGCCCAGCACGATGCCGGTGCACTTCGGGCACGCATCGCGCAGGAGCGTGACAAGCCGGTCTTCTTTCGGCAATTTATCTCCGTTCACGAGCACGCAGACAAGGCTCTCCCCCGCCGCGTTCGAGCGAATGTAGAGATGGCGGACAAGGCCGCGGCCCGTCTTTTCGTCATAGCCCGCGATGCGGCAGGACTGCATATATTCGCGCAGCGCCTCCGCCGCGGCGTCGGCCTCGGGCTTGACCAATAAGCAGTGCTCGCACTCGATGACCTCGTGCGTGCGGGCGCGGTAAAAGCCGACCGCGCCGTCCTTCGACACGGGGTACTGCGCCTTGTTGCGGTAGCGCAGCGTGTCCCGCGCGCCTAAGATCTCCTCAACGGTCACATCGCTGCCGCCGATGCGGGACAAATTGTCCTGCACGCGCTGGCGTTTCAGCCGCAGCTCCTCTTCATAGCGGATGTGGCGGTACGTGCAGCCGCCGCAGCGCGGGAAGTACGGGCAGTCCGGCGTGATGCGCTCGCTCGACGGCTCGAGCACCTCGAGCACTTTGGCAAAGGCGACGCTCTTGAGCGTCTTTAAGATGAGCACGCGGCACTTCTCGCCGCGCAGCGCACCGTGGACGAACACAACGCGTCCGTCGATGCGCGCAACGCCCATGCCGCCCTCGCCATAGCCCTCGATGGTGACGGTATGCTCCTGATTTTTGGCAAGCTCCATCGTCTTCTCCTCTCAGAAAAGGTACTTCGCGCTTTTATCGCGCGAAGTACCTTTTGTTGTGTATCTCAAATCACTCGCGGAAGCGCTCGATCAGGCTGATGATCTGGCCGGTGAGCGCAGAAATGTCCTTGTTGGGTCTGCCCTTGCAGCGCTTGGCAAACTCAAGCAGCGACTCCGCTGCCGCCACGAGCTTGGCGTAGAGGTTGTCGGCGCGGGACTTCTGCGCCGTGCGCTTGCGCTCGGAAATGTAGCCCTCGCTGACCATTTCGTTCGCAGCGAGGTCGTAGCACTCGGTAAACTTGGCCGCGTGCGCATGGAAGCCGAGGGAATTGAGCTCTTCGGCAAACACGGGCGCAACGTCCTCGTCGCCGTGGACGACGAACACATGCGCAGGCTTCGGGTCGAAGGCCTTGATCCACTCGATCAGATGGTCGTGGTCTGCGTGGGAGGAAAGGCCCTGGAAGTTGACGATCTTCGCCTTGACGGCGATCTCCTCGCCGAAGAGCTTGACCTTTTCAACGCCGTCGAGCAATCTGCGGCCCAGCGTGCCGGGCGACTGGAAGCCGACGAACACGACCGCGCTGTTCGCGCGCCAGAGGTTGTGCTTCAAATGGTGGCGGATACGGCCGGCGTCGCACATACCGGAGGCGGAAATGATGACCTTGGGTGTCGTGTCCATGTTCAGCATCTTCGATTCCTCGCTCGACTCGACCAGGTTAAGGTTCGGGAAGGTGAACATGTGCGTGCCGTCCTTCACAAGCTCGAGCGCCTGCTCGTCGAGATAGCCGTGCAGGTCGCCGCAGAACACAGTCGTCGCCGCCTTGGCAAGGGGCGAGTCGATGTACACAGGGAAGTTCGGCGTCGACTTGACGAGCTTTTGATCCTTGATCTCGCGGATGAAGTACAAAAGCTCCTGTGTGCGGCCCACAGCGAACGACGGGATGACGACGTTGCCGCCCTTGCCGAGCGTCTCGTCGATGATCTCGGCAAGCTCGTCGGTATAGCTCCAGACCTCGGTGTGGTTGCGGTCGCCGTAGGTCGACTCCATCACGACGTAGTCGGCCTTTTTGAGAAGCTGCGGGTCACGGATAATGGGCTGGTCGACGTTGCCGATATCGCCGGAGAAGACGATCGTCTTGTGCACGCCGTTTTCTTCCAGCTCAAGCGTGATGGACGCGGAACCGAGCAGATGGCCCGCGTCGGTGAACACCGCGCTCACACCCTCGCAGAGGTCGACCTTTTCTTTATACTCGCAGGTCGTCACGTACTTGAAGACGTCCAGCGCGTCCTGCTCGGTGTAGAGCGGATCGACATGCTCGCGGCCCGCGCGCTCGCCCTTGCGGTTTTCGTACTCAGCGTCGCTCTCCTGAATGTGAGCGGAGTCGAGCAGCATGATCTTCATCAGATCCGCCGTCAGGCGCGTCGTCAGGATGCGGCCGTGGAAGCCGTTTTTCACCAGCAGCGGGATACGGCCCGTGTGGTCGATGTGCGCGTGGGTGACGAGCAGAATATCGATATTGCCGGGAGCGAAAGCGAGATAACGGTTGTCGAGCTCGTCGCGGCCCTGCTGTAAGCCGCAGTCGACGAGGATCTTCTTACCGTTTATCTCCAGGCAGTGGCAGGAGCCGGTCACGCAGCGGTCGGCCCCGTAAAAGTGCAGTTTCATGCGAATGTCCTCCTTAGATGAGAAAAAAACTTCTTCCTTATGCTTCTGTCCTCCGCCGTCGGAGGGCGTTTCGTCGCTTTGTACTATCTTGCTTTGTATTTTACCACAGCGGCTATATAAAGTGCAAGCCATGCCTGACGCAGCGGCGGAATTTATTTACAATCCATTCATATTATACAGCAAATTTCCCTTTGCATATCGCGCAGAGGGATGCTATACTTGTAAGCGTGTCATTATGCTCCCACGAAAGGAAGTTTTGAATATGGGTTTCTTTAGTAAAATGTTCGGTTCCTACAGCGACCGTGAGCTCAAGAGCATCTACCCCATCGTCGACAAGATCGAAGCGATGGCGGACGAATACAAGGCGATGAGCGACGCGGAGCTGCAGGCCAAAACGCCGGAGTTCAAGACGCGTCTGCAAAGCGGCGAAACGCTCGACGATATCCTGCCTGAGGCATTCGCCACCGTGCGCGAGGCATCCCGCCGCGTGCTGGGGCTGTACCCCTACCGCGTGCAGCTCGTCGGCGGCGTGGTGCTCCATCAGGGCCGCATTGCCGAGATGAAGACCGGTGAAGGCAAAACGCTGGTGGCAACGCTGCCCGCGTACTTAAACGCCCTGACCGGCAACGGCGTGCACATCGTCACCGTGAACGACTACCTCGCCAAGCGAGACAGCGAGTGGATGGGCAAGGTCCACCGCTTCTTAGGCCTCACGGTCGGCCTGATCGTCCACGACCTCACGAGCGAGGAGCGCCGCAAGGCCTACGCCGCAGACATCACCTACGGCACGAACAACGAGATGGGCTTTGATTACCTGCGCGATAACATGGCCATCTACGCAAGCGAACTCGTCCAGCGCGGACATGCCTTCGCCATCGTCGACGAGGTCGACTCCATTTTGATCGATGAGGCGCGCACGCCGCTCATCATCTCCGGCATGGGCGAAAAGTCCACGGAGATGTATTCCCGCACGGAAAACCTTGTACGCGGCTTCCGCAAGAAGGTCATCGCCGAGAGCGACGACAAGGAAGAGGAAGACGTCAACATCGACGCCGACTACATCGTCGACGAAAAGGCCAAGACCGCGACGCTCACCGCCCGCGGCGTGAAGAAGGCCGAGGAATACTTCGGCCTTGAAAACCTCTCCGATCCCGAAAACTCCACCATCGCGCACCACATCAACCAGGCCATCAAGGCCCACGGCACGATGAAGCGCGATATCGACTATGTCATCAAGGACGGTCAGGTCGTCATCGTCGACGAGTTCACCGGCCGACTGATGTTCGGTCGCCGCTACAGCGACGGTCTGCATCAGGCCATCGAGGCCAAGGAGCATGTCGAGGTCGCGCGAGAAAGCAAGACGCTTGCAACCATCACGTTCCAGAACTTCTTTAACAAATACGAGAAAAAAGCCGGCATGACCGGTACTGCCCTCACCGAGGAGCAGGAGTTCCGTGACATCTACGGCATGGACGTTATCGAGATCCCGACCAACCGCCCGGTCATCCGTGTGGATATGGACGATGCCGTATACATGACGAAAAAAGAGAAATTCCACGCAGTCGTAGAGGAAGTCAAAGAGGCACATGCCGTGAACCAGCCGGTTCTGGTTGGTACCATCACCATCGAGACTTCCGAGCTGATCAGCAAAATGCTGCGCCGCGAGGGAATTCCGCATCAGGTCTTAAATGCGAAGTTCCATGAGCTCGAGGCAGAAATCGTAGCGCATGCCGGTGAGGCAGGAGCCGTTACCATCGCGACCAACATGGCCGGCCGTGGTACCGATATTAAGCTGGATGATGTGGCAAAAGCTGCAGGCGGCTTAAAGATCATCGGCACCGAGCGTCATGAGTCCCGCCGTATCGACAATCAGCTCCGCGGTCGTTCCGGCCGTCAGGGAGACCCGGGTGAGTCCCGTTTCTACATTTCCCTGGAAGACGATCTGATGAGACTCTTCGGTTCCGAAAAACTGATGGGCATTTTCAAATCCCTCGGCGTACCGGAAAATGAGCAGATCGAGCACAAGATGCTTTCTTCCGCCATCGAAAAAGCGCAGAAGAAGATCGAGGGCAACAACTACGGAATCCGTAAAAACCTGCTCGACTATGACCAGGTCAATAACGAGCAGCGTGAGATCATCTACAAAGAGAGACGCCGCGTTCTGGACGGCGAGAGCATGAGAGACACCATCTTCAAGATGATTGCCGACACCATCGACAATACTGTGGATCTCTGCATCGGCGAGAACACCGAGCAGTCCGAGTGGGATCTGACCGAGTTAAATGAGATGCTGCTCTCCATCATGCCGGTGAAGGCAGTGACAAAAGAGCGCGTAGAGAAGATTTCCAAAAACGAGCTGAAACAGCAGTTAAAAGAGGAAGCTGTTAAACTCTACGAGGAGAAAGAAGCAGAATTCCCGGAGGAGGAGCAGATTCGTGAGCTTGAGCGTGTCGTTCTTCTGAAGGTTATCGACCAGAAGTGGATGGATCATATCGATGATATGGATCAGCTCCGCGAGGGTATCGGCCTGCAGGCATACGGCCAGAGAGACCCGAAGGTTGAGTACAAGATGGCAGCTTACGACATGTTTAACGAAATGCTCGAGTCCATCCAGCAGGATACCGTCCGTCTCCTGTTCCATGTACGTGTTGAGCAGAAAGTAGAACGTGAGCAGGTAGCCAAAGTGACCGGAACCAACAAAGACGAGTCCGGCCCGAGAAAACCGGTACAGCGCGCAGAGCGTAAGATCTATCCAAACGATCCATGCCCGTGCGGAAGCGGCAAGAAGTATAAACAGTGCTGCGGAAGAAAACCGGTTTGATAAAAGCAGAACAGCAGTGAGACGGATGAGCACGATCCGTTTGACAAAGCACGCAGCTTCCCTACCAGAAGCTGCGTGTCATACAAAATATAAAACAGAAAGCAGGTGAAGCTTGTGGTAGTTGAATTAGACCAGTTCAAAATGGAACTTGGCACATACGATAAACCATTGGTGGAAGTGAGGGATTCACTTTGACCTCGCTAACAAAGAGCAGAGGATCGAAGAATTAGAGCGTAAAATGGAGGAACCCAATTTCTGGGACAACCCCGAAGAAGCGCAGGAGCAGATGAAACAGCTGAGCAGCATGAAAGAGGACAGAGATACGTATCAGAAACTGGTATCCGCCAAAGAAGATATGGAAACTCTGATCGAGATGGGACAGGAGGAGGATGACGATTCCGTTGTTCCGGAAATCGCGGAAATGATGGAAGAGTTCAAGGCATCTTTCGATGCCATCCGCATCAAAACCCTGCTGTCCGGCGAATTTGACAAGGACAATGCGATCATCAAACTGAACGCAGGTGCAGGCGGAACCGAGGCGTGCGACTGGTGCGGCATGCTGTACCGTATGTACACCAGATGGGCAGAACGCAAAGGCTTTACGATCGAGGAACTCGACTTTCTGGACGGTGATGAGGCCGGTGTGAAGTCCGTGACATTCCAGGTCAACGGCGAAAACGCTTACGGTTATCTGAAATCCGAAAAAGGCGTTCACCGTCTCGTCCGTATTTCTCCGTTCAACGCGGCAGGAAAACGCCAGACATCGTTCGTATCGTGCGATGTTATGCCGGATATCGACAAAGAGATCGATGTTGAGGTTCGTGATGAGGATATCCGTATCGATACGTACCGTTCCAGCGGTGCCGGCGGACAGCACATCAACAAGACGTCATCGGCGATCCGAATCACGCATATGCCGACCGGCATCGTGGTTACGTGCCAGAATGAGCGTTCCCAGTTCCAGAACAAGGACAAGGCAATGCAGATGCTGAAAGCAAAATTGTATATGCTGAAACTCCAGGAGCAGGCAGATAAGCTGAGCGACATCCGCGGCGAAGTAACCGAGATCGGCTGGGGCAACCAGATCCGTTCTTACGTTATGCAGCCATACACCATGGTCAAAGACCACCGTACCAACGCAGAGACCGGAAACGTCGATGCAGTCATGGACGGCGGAATTGATTTGTTTATCAACGCATATCTGAAGTGGATTGCCCTCGGAACCGGAGCGAAAGAGGAAGAAGCATAATTCGGCTGTGGGCAGAGCACAGTGACAAGTAAAATAAGGAGCATTTTCACCAACAGAGGACGGAAATGCTCCTTTCTGTTTTGAAGCCAAAGGCAAACAGGAGGTAAAAGTATGGGTATTATCAGAGCAGCAGTCAATGCAGTACACGGCAGTCTCGCCGATCAGTGGCTGGAGACCGTGGAACCGTATGAGATGGGGGAACATACGGTATTTACAGAGGGAATTCTGGTAAGAAAAGGCCAGAATAAAAAGGGAAGCCAGACGATTTCAAACGGTTCTGTGATCCATGTCTATGACAATCAGTTCATGATGCTGGTGGACGGCGGAAAGATCATTGATTACACCGCAGAGCCGGGCTACTTTACCGTAGACCAGTCATCGTCTCCGTCGATGTTCAGCGGATCGCTTGACGCAGCCGTAAAAGATACGTTTGAGCGCCTGAAATTCGGCGGCCAGACCCCGCATGAGCAGAGAGTTTTCTATATTAATCTGCAGGAAATCAAGGGAATCAAATTCGGAACGAGAAATCCGGTCAACTATTTCGACCAGTTCTACAATGCCGAGCTGTTCCTTCGGGCACACGGTTCCTATTCCATCCGCATCGTCGATCCGCTCCGCTTCTACGCAGAGGCTGTGCCGAGAAACGCATCCCGCGTAGAGATCGAGGATATCAACGAGCAGTATATGAACGAATTTTTAGAGGGCCTGCAGTCCTCGATCAATCAGATGGCAGCCGACGGCATCCGCATTTCGTTCGCAGCATCCAAGAGCGCCGAGCTGTCCCGCTACATGGCAGATGCGATGGATGAGAGCTGGCGGGCAATGCGCGGCATGGAGATCCAGTCCGTGGCAATCGCAAGCCTTTCCTACGATGAAGCTTCCCAGAAACTGATCCAGATGCGCAACGAAGGTGCGATGATGTCTGATCCATCGATCCGTGAGGGCTATGTACAGGGAGCGATGGCACGCAGTATGGAGAAAGCAGCAGCCAACCCAAACGGAGCCATGAACGGCTTTATGGGTGTTCAGATGGGCATGAATGCCTTCGGTTCTTCGTTTGCATCGGCGTCCGCTTCGAATCAGCAGCAGATGCAGCAGCAGGCGGCAGCCAAGGCACAGCAGGAAGCCGCAAAAGGCGTATGGAAATGCTCCTGCGGAACGGAGAACACCGGCAATTTCTGCTCAAACTGCGGAAGTGCAAAGCCGATGGTGTGGATCTGCGGCAAGTGTGGAACCGAGAACAGCGGTAAATTCTGTTCGAACTGCGGCAGCCCGAAACCGGAAGCGGCAGGAAAATGGGTCTGCGCATGCGGAACGGAGAATACCGGCAAGTTCTGCTCGAACTGCGGAAAACCAAGACAGTAAAAGAAAACAGATAACCATCCAATACAACAGCGGCTCCGGGGAAGGAGGGATAGAATATGGAGGTTATTACATACAAATGCCCGAACTGCGGAGGCGATCTGACCTTCGATCCGGCAAGCGGAAAGTATAAATGCGAGTACTGCCTGTCCTCGTTTACACAGGAAGAAGCCGAAAGGGCGAACCCGAAAGCAGCGGAAGCGCTGAACGGGGAGGACGATGCTGCCGGTGCACAGGAAGCATCCGATGCACAGAAGGAAAGCAGTACGGAGGAAACAAAAGGGGA
>OLOT01001179.1_pt1 | contig 16276 bp, 18 predicted proteins | sample 1671991 | NCBI WGS metagenome assembly OLOT01 (sample SAMEA3136634, study PRJEB25190) | human gut metagenome | biome: human gut; feature: human-associated habitat; material: faeces | place: Austria | collected 2013
TCTGTGCCGCCCGCATCAGCGGCCCGCCCGCAGGGCCGTCAGTGCACTGCCCAACAGGCCCCCTAGCAGCAGTGCCAGCGGCAGCATGGCGTTGTTTCCCTGCCAATCCAGTCTGCCGTTTGCCAGCAGCGTTGCCGCCAGCAGACAGACCGCGTAAAACGCCCCGCAGCCCAGCCCGCACAGCAGCAGCCTTTTCTGCAGTCTGCGGGCCAGCACGGCAGCGGACACAGCCGCCCCCACTGCCGCCGCCATACAGGCCATAGGCCGCACTGCGGACAATGGCAGCCCTGTATGCGTCAGCAGAAACGCCGCCAGCGCCAGCAGCAATATGCACACGCCCACACCGCAGCCAAAGGACAGCAGCAGCGCCGCCGCGGCCGGATTTTTAACGCCGGTTTTTGGTTTGCGCAGATTTTTAGCCATAACAAAACGCCCCCTTGCACAGTCAACACTATGCAAGGGGGCGTGGGTTTTATGTCAATTACTTCTTGACGGGGGTGGATTTGCTGTCCTTACCGGTGTCCAGCTTCTCCACAGAGGAGATTGCGGAGCGGCGGAAGCGAATCTTCGTGCGGTCACTGCCGGTCTCGATGACGAGGGTGTCATCCTTGTCCGCAATGGCGCAGACGATGCCGACGATACCGCCGATGGTGGTGACTTTGTCGCCGATCTCGATGGAGCTGCGCATGGCAGCATCCTTCTTGTCCTGACGCTTCTGCGGCAGGTAGATCAGGATGATCATGAACACGATGATAAGGATCATCGGCAGGAAACTCAGCAGCATTTCAGCCGTGGTAGCCGTGCCGGTGGCGGCATTCAGAAACTGGATCATAGCAAGTATACTCCTTAAAAATAACGATTTCTTCTATTATATCGGATAAATGCGCATTGTGCAAGCGTTTTGCCGGAAAAATCAGATGCGGGTATCAAGTTTATGCACATAGGTGTCGTGGAACTGCTGGAAGGTGCCGTTGTCCAGTGCCTCGCGGATGCGCTCCATCAGGTGATTGTAGAAGTACAGGTTGTGCATGACAGCCAGGCGCATACCCAGCAGCTCGTCCGCTTTCTGCAAATGGCGGATATACGCGCGAGAGAAATTGCGGCAGACCGGGCAATCACAGTGCGGATCGATGGGCGACTCGTCGCGCTCGTATTTCAGGTTCTTGATATTGATGATGCCGTCCCAGGTGAACAGATGGCCGTGGCGCGCGTTGCGGCTGGGCATGACGCAGTCGAACAGATCAACGCCGCGGTAGACGCCCTCAATGATGTTGCCCGGCGTGCCGACGCCCATCAGATAGCGGATTTTGTTTTTCGGCGCAAACGGCTCTACGGCAGAGATGATGTCATACATGACCTCGGCGGGCTCACCGACGGCCAGACCGCCGATGGCGTAGCCGTCCAGATCATACTCGGCGATCTGCTTCATGTGCTCAACGCGCAGGTCGGCGAACGTGCAGCCCTGGTTGATGCCGAAAAGCAGCTGGTCGGGATTGACGGCCTTTTCCTCATGCTTCAGGCGGTTCATCTCGTCCTTGCAGCGCAGCAGCCAACGGGCCGTGCGGGCGCAGCTGTTCTTGGCGTACTCGTAGGTAGCCGGGTTTTCGACGCACTCGTCAAAGGCCATGGCAATCGTAGAGCCAAGGTTTGCCTGAATCTGCATGCTCTGCTCCGGTCCCATAAAGATACGATGGCCGTCGAGGTGGGAGTTGAAGGTCACGCCCTCCTCCGTAATATGGCGCAGCTTGGCCAGACTGAACACCTGAAAGCCGCCGCTGTCGGTCAGGATGGGGCCGTCCCACTTGGTAAACTTGTGCAGACCGCCCATCTCGGCCACGAGTTTGTCGCCCGGGCGCAGGTGCAGATGATAGGTGTTGCACAGCATGACCTGTGCGCGGATGTCCTTGAGGTCCAGCGCCGACAGACCGCCCTTGATGGCGGCAGCCGTGGCGACATTCTGGAATGCAGGGGTCTGGACCGTGCCGTGCACCGTGGTAAATTCGCCGCGGCGGGCAGCCCCTTCCTGTTTGATAAGGCGGTAAGGCATAGCTTTCTATCTCCGTTTTAAAAATATTTCATCGAAAAAGGCGGCGCAGGGGGCTTTTTCCCTGCACCGCCTAATAGATTATTATAGAAGAAAATCCGTGGTTCGTCAACTGTAAATCGGCAGGCTCACCACCCCCGCCGGGAAAATTATTTTACCTTATAGCGCAAAATGGTTTTGAGCCTGCTTTTTTCTGTGCGGGTGGCATTGCTCAGGTAGATTTCCCGGTGGCCTTCCTCCGTGCGCGTCAGGCTGTGGGCGTGTACAAATTCGTCCATTTTTGCGAAAGAAACCGGCTCATCGTCATACGCGCCGACATGCAAAAGCTGCACACAGGTTTCGCCCGGCACGGTGCCGAAGCGGACTTCTTCCAAGAGCGGGTTTGGTTTTCGGTGTTTTGTACGTTCCAGCGCAGCGCACACGCCGTCCTCTCCGACAAAATCCGGCTGGCGGATCACGAGAGTGTAGCGCAGCTTTTCCTTGATGAGCTCGCAGTTCTCAATTTTCTGCCAGACGCCCTCCAGTGGGTACACGGCAAAGTCGTCATACTCGCCCTTTGCAGTCTTTTTGTAAGCCATTTTGACCGCATAGGCCACGGAATACAATGCCGATACGCGGTTTGAAAAATCCGTGTCATTCGGGTTTCCTTCACCGTTTATCATGATGCAGCTTTGTGTCGGAACCGTCACCAAGACCGGGGTTGTTTTTGCACCGTAAAGCTGCTTTTCCTGCCTTCTCCATTCGTATTTCATAAAAAGCGCCTCCTTGCGCTTTTCAGAATATCGCAGAAAGCATGACACCCTCTGTCATGTTTTATATTTTTCTGCCATGCGGGTCAGCTTTTCTTTCATGCTGCGCCGCAATTCGTCGGGTTCCAGGATTTCAACTGCGTCGCCGTAGGACAAAATATAGCTATACAGCGTTCTTTCTGGCATATCGACGGTCACATACAGGCTTCCCTGCGCATCCTTCTCCACGGTATCGGTAAATTCGTCATAGACGCGGAAGGCAGCCGCCGGGGAGAACTTCAGCCTTACCGAGATCAGCCGCTCCTGCTGTATCGTCGGTTTTAGCTCCGGGACATCCGCCTTCCTGCGCAGGAAGGTCTCCGGCAGAAGCGTCAAATCCTTGATGCGGGTCAGCTTGAAAAAGCGGTAGTCGTTTCGCAAAAGGCAGAAGCCGTACAAATACCAGTCCTTGCTCTTGAAAATCAGCTTGACCGGTTCCACCGTGCGGACAGTGCCGCCGCCTTCGCCCGCAAAATACGAAAAGCTGACCCTGCGGCAGCTGAAAACAGCCCTTTTGAGCTCGTCGAACAGCTCCGCACCCACCGTATTTTTGTGCCAGTCGGAAAAATCGACCTCGATCCAATTTGCGCCCTGCACCCGGAAAAGCCCGCCCAATTTGGTAAGCAGTTCATCGGTCCGGCTGTCTTCCGCGGCGGCAAGGCCCTGCAGTGCCATCAAAATTTGCTCTTTTTCCTGCGGCGTCAGCAACGATTTCTCCAGCACAAACTCCGGCAGGATAAAAATACCGCCGCCCTTTCCCTGCACAGTATAAATCGGTATCCCGGCAGCACTGATGGCATCCAGGTCGCGGTAAATCGTTCTTACTGATACTTCAAATTTTTCTGCCAGCTCGGGGGCCGTGGCTCTGCCCTTGTCCAACAGATGATACACGATTTTGAACAGTCTGCCCTGCTCCATACAGTGCCCCCTCGCATCACAACAAAAGCGCCGAAGATCTGCCCCGGCGCTTTCGCAAAAGATATTTTCTGTTACCGAATGAACATCGCATCACCAAAGCTGAAGAAGCGGTACTTTTCCTCAACGGCGACCTTGTAGGCGGCCATCGTCTTGTCGTAGCCGTAGAAGGCGGCAATCAGCATGATAAGGGTGCTCTCCGGCAGGTGGAAGTTCGTAATCAGGCCGTCGATGGCTTTCAGCTCGATGCCGGGATAGATGAAGATGCTGGTATTCCCGCTGCACGGCACGATCTTGCCGTACTTAGCCCAGACAGATTCCAGCGTGCGGCAGCTCGTTGTGCCCACGGCAATGACACGGTGGCCCGCGGCGCGGGTCTCGTTGATGAGCTTCGCCGTTTCCTCGCTGACGGAGTACCACTCGCTGTGCATCTGGTGGTCCTCAATGGATTCCTCATTCACGGGACGGAAGGTGCCCAGGCCTACATGCAGCGTGACCTCGGCAATGTTGACGCCGCGGGAGCGGATCGTATCCATCAGCTGCGGGGTAAAGTGCAGGCCCGCGGTGGGCGCGGCGGCGCTGCCCAGTTCCTTGGCGTAGACGGTCTGGTATTGGCTCTGATCCTCGAGCTGCTTCGTGATGTAGGGCGGCAGCGGCATCTTGCCGAACTCGTCCAGCTTCTCGTACAGTGTCTCGGTGTCGTAGGTAAAGGTCACATACTTATTGCCGTCAGGCAGCGTCTCATCCACCACGGCGGTCAGGCTGCCGTCGCCGAACTCCACCTTCGTGCCCGGCTGCATCCGCTTGCCGGGGCGGGCCAGGCACTCCCAGGTATCGCCCTTGACCTGGCGCAGCAGCAGCAACTCGCAGACAGCGCCTGTGGGCACCTTGGTGCCCATTAGGCGGGCAGGCAGAACCTTGGAGTTATTGACAACGAGCAGATCGCCCTTTTCAAGATAATGCGGCAGCTCATGGAATACCGAGTGCAGGATCTTATCATTTTTGCGGTCCAGCACCATCAAACGGGCGGCATCGCGGGGGTCGGCAGGCTCCTGCGCGATCAGCTCCTTCGGCAGGTCGTACCAGAAATCTTTTTTGAGCATTTTTGTATCATCCTTTTTTACTTTAAAGCGTTATCGTCTTGACATTCTTATGTGGGAATATTATAATGAATCCAAACACAGAGGCGCGAAGCGCATCAGTACCGGTTTTCATCATGTCCTGCCAGGGGCGAGAGCCGGGAAAGGGTTCTTCGCCGAAGAAAATGCGCGGCACGCATTTTCTGGGTCCGCAGCCGAACAGGTGCGGGACTGTCACGCTGTAAAACAGTGTGTTGCGCTGTGCTATATGCAATATGATATTATATTGCATTTTGTGCCGGTTTTCAAGCCGGTTTTTTTATTATCTGTGCAAATTTCCGTGGGAGCCGCATAGATATAAGGAAGGGCATCGTGAAAGGAAGGTCTTAGTCAGGATGAAACAGTACAATGTTGGTGTTATCGGTGCAACCGGTATGGTCGGCCAGCGCTTTATTACGCTGCTGGAAAATCACCCCTGGTTTAATCTGGTTGCCCTTGCGGCCAGCACACGCAGTGCTGGCAAAACCTATGAGGAGGCCGTCGGCAGCCGCTGGTTGATGAAGACCCCCATGCCCGAGAGCGTTAAAAAGATGGTCGTGCTGGACGCCGCCAATGTGGAGGAGGTCGCCGCCAAGGTCGATTTTGTCTTTTGCGCCGTCAACATGAAGAAGGACGAGATCAAGGCACTGGAGGAGGCCTATGCCAAGGCCGAGTGCCCGGTCGTGTCCAACAACAGCGCGCACCGCTTTACCCCTGACGTACCGATGGTCGTACCCGAGATCAACGCCGACCACATCGACATCATCCCTGCCCAGCGCAAGCGCCTGGGCACCAAGCGCGGCTTTGTGGCCGTCAAGTCCAACTGCAGTCTGCAGAGCTATGTGCCCGCCCTGCATCCCCTGCGCAAATACGGCATCTCTGACGTGCTCGTCTGCACCTATCAGGCCATCTCCGGCGCAGGCAAGACGTTTGAGACCTTCCCCGACATCCTCGACAACGTCATCCCCTACATCGGCGGCGAGGAGGAAAAGAGCGAGCAGGAGCCGCTGAAGCTGTGGGGCCACATCGAGGGCGACAAGATCGTCTCGGCCGAGTCTCCCCGCTTTACGGCCCAGTGCCTGCGCGTACCTGTCTCTGACGGCCACATGGGCGCGGTGTTCGTGCGCTTTGAGAATAAGCCTTCTAAGGAAGAAATTCTGCAGGCCTGGAAGGAATTCCACGGTCCCGCACAGGATCTGGAGCTGCCCAGCGCCCCGAAGCAGTTCCTGCATTACTTTGAGGAAAATGACCGCCCTCAGCCCAAGCTGGACCGTATGCTGGAAAACGGCATGGCTGTCAGCATTGGCCGTCTGCGTGAGGATAACCAGTACGACTACAAGTTTGTCTGCCTGTCCCACAACACGCTGCGCGGCGCTGCCGGCGGCGCGGTGCTGCTGGCCGAGCTGCTGGCTGCCAAGGGCTATTTTGACTGATTGGCTGCGCATGGCAGCCTTGGTGTAAGGAGAATTCGTATGAAGAGACCCGTATTTACCGGTGCCGCCGTGGCGATCATCACCCCGATGAACACCGACGGCAGCGTCAACTATGACGAGCTTGGCCGCATCATCGACGACCAGATTGCCCACAGCACGGATGCCATTGTCATCTGCGGCACGACGGGTGAGTCCCCGACGCTGACCGACGAGGAGCACACCGAGTGCATCCGCTATACCGTCAAAAAGACGGCAGGCCGCGTCCCGGTGATTGCGGGTACCGGCTCCAACGACACGAAGTACGCCATCTGGCTGTCCCAGCAGGCTGAGGCCGACGGTGCCGACGCACTGCTGCTGGTCACGCCCTACTACAACAAGACGAGCCAGGCGGGCCTGCTGGCCCACTACACAGCCATTGCGGACGCCGTGCATATCCCCTGCATCCTGTATAATGTGCCCAGCCGCACGGGCTGCAACCTGACGCCCGCCACGCTGGCCGAGCTTGCGAAGCACCCGAACATCAACGCCGTCAAGGAGGCCAGCGGCAACATCAGCCTAGTGGCCGAGATTGCAGCGGCCTGCGGTGACAGCCTGAACATCTACTCCGGCAACGATGACCAGATCGTGCCGCTGCTGGCTCTGGGCGGCAAGGGCGTGATCAGCGTGCTGTCCAACGTAGCCCCGCAGTACACCCATGACATCTGCGCCAAATGGTTTGCCGGTGAGACTGCCGAGAGCCTGTCCATGCAGCTCAAGGCGGTGCCGCTTATCAAGGCACTGTTTGCCGACGTCAACCCCATCCCGGTCAAGTGGGCCATGAACCGCCTTGGCTGGAATGCCGGCGACTGCCGTCTGCCGCTCGTTGCGCCCTCCGCCGCAGTGCAGGCACAGCTGGAGACTGCCATGCAGGAGTTCGGCCTGCTGAAATAATTTCACAGCCGGCCCACTGCCATGCCGCGGGTCGGCTTTTTGCTTTTGCACGACTTTTGCATGAAAGGAACAATAACACATGACGGATATTATCATTCAGGGCATCTATGGCCGTATGGGCCGCGCACTGGTCGAGAAGATCGGTGCGCGTGAGGATTGCCGCATCGTCGCCGGTGTGGATCGCGAAGCCGGGCGGATCGGCGAAATCCCCATTTACGCCGGGTTTGACGCACTGCCCTGCAAGGGCGTCATCATCGACTTTTCCTCACCCGCCGGGGCGGTTGCAGCAGCGCAGTACGGTGCCGCCAACGGTCTGCCCTGCGTCATCTGCTCCACCGGCCTTTCCAGGGAGGATGAGGCTGCACTGGAGGCTGCCAGCACCAGGACGCCGATCTTCCGCAGCGCAAACATGTCGGTGGGTGTCAACGTGCTGATTGAGCTGGCCCGCCAGGCTACGAAGATTCTGGGCGGCGAGTTTGACATTGAGATCATCGAGAAGCACCATCATAACAAGCTGGACGCGCCCAGCGGCACAGCGCTGATGATTGCCGACGCCATCAACACCGAGGCGAACGGCAAATATGAGTACGTCTATGACCGCACGCAGGTTCGCCAGAAGCGCGGCGCACAGGAGCTGGGCATCAGCTCCATCCGCGGCGGCGGCATTGTGGGCGAGCACGATGTGCTGTTCTGCGGCCCCGACGAGGTCTTGACGCTGAGCCACAGCGCGGGCAGCCGCGGCGTCTTTGCCGACGGTGCCGTACAGGCTGCACTCTATATTGCTGCGCTGGCCCCCGGCTATTACACGATGACCGACCTGCTGCGAGGTAAACTGATATGCGAATGAACGGCAACGACCTTGCCGCCTGCGCGGTCATCGCACTGGGCGTCGGCGGCGTAGTTGTCGGCTCTCTGCTGGGCGTCGGCAATCAGGCTGTGACTCTGCCCGCGGTCAATCCGCAGCCCGTAGTCGTGGATATGCCGGCAGAGCCGGAACCAACCGCTACACCGGAGCCGACCCCCGAGCCGACGCCAACCGTCGAGACCGTGCACTTTTCCGCCACGGGCGACGACCTGATCCACGATGGTATCTTTTTGCAGGCTAAGGAGCGCGGCGGCGATCACTACGATTTTGACGCCGCCTACGCAGCCATGCAGGGCTACTACGACCAGTTTGATGTGAACTGGCTCAATCAGGAGACGCTCGTCAACGACGAGTTCGCCGCCAGCGGCTACCCGATGTTCTCCACCCCCGGCGAGATCACCGACACGCTGTATAATTTGGGCTTCCGCGTCTTCAGTCTCTCCAACAATCACAGCTACGACAAGGGGGCAGCGGGCATTGAGGCATCCATGGCACACTGGGCTGCCATGCCGGACGATGTGGTCACAATGGGCTTTTACAATCTGGAGACCTATGACAACTACGCCTACCAGACCGTCAACGGCATCACGTTCGGCTATCTCTCCTATACGGAGCACACTAACGGCCTGCCCACGCCGTCCGGCACAGACTATGGCGTTGTGTATCTGGACGACCATGAAACGATTGCCAAACAGATTGCCGATATGCGCCCGAACTGCGATGTTCTTATCGTCAGCGCCCACATGGGCACCGAGGGTACGCACGAGGTCAACGACTTTCAAAGGGAGACTGCTCAGTGGCTGGCCGACCAGGGCGTCGATGTCATCATCGGCACCCACCCGCATGTAGTACAGAACGCCGCATGGCTGACCGGTGTGAACGGCAACACGACCTTCATCGTCTACAGCCTGGGCAACTTCATCAACGCGCAGTCCTCGCGCGATAATGTCATCGGCGCGATTCTGGACGTGTATTTTGATAAGACGACCCAGCCTGACGGCAGTGTGAGCATTGCCATCCGTGACCCAAAGCTGCACTGCGTTATCAGCCAGTATGAGGCCGGGTACAAGAATATCCGGGTCATCCCCTACAGCCAGTACACAGACGAACTGGGTGCAGCACACGGAGAGTTCACCCTCTCCCGCGAATACATAGAGAGCATGCTCCGCAGCACGATTGACGAGGAGTTCCTCACATTAGATTGAATGAAAGGATGACTTTTATGTACGGTGTCAGCAAGATCAGCAGCGAGCAGAACATTATGCTCACCACCTTCCCCGGTGCCCAGTACAGCGCACAGAGCCTGGCCGAGCATTTGGACGTTTTTGCCAAGGCCGGTATTGTGGTCGATATGATCTGCCAGAGCGCGCCCCGCGGCTCCGCGGTGGATTTCAGCTTTACGACGAGCTATGACAACTTTGCCGCCGTTATGAAGGCTCTGCCCGCCGCAGCCAAAGCCAATCCCCCGCTTGTCTCCGGCGGCTACAGCAAGATCAACCTCTTTGGTGAGGAGATGGTCACCAGCTGCGGCGTCGCCGCCCGTGCGCTGGCCGCACTGGCCGGTGCAGGTATTGAAATCGTGCTCATCACAACGAGCGACCTTGACATCTCCCTGCTGATCCGCCAGCAGGACGAGGACACCGCCCTCGATGCCCTGCATAAGGCGTTTGAGGTCTGAGCTATTCCCCTTAAACAAAAACGAAGGTGCAGAGCCGTTTCTGCACCTTCGTTTTTTATTCTGCCTTTTTAAAGCATTTTGCCGCCAGGAACGGCAGGAACACAATGGCGTACTGCACGGCGGCAGAGGCCACATCGCCCCAGCCGATGATTTGATTGGAAATATCCGCCGTACCGGTCCAGACCAAGACCATGCTGTTGTTTAGGTAGTGCAGCACCACGGGGAGCCAGATATTTTTGCCGCACTTCTCATACGCAAAGGTGAAAAATACACCGAGCGTCACGCAGACAACAAGCTGTGCGGCAATGCTCTGCAGTGAGGTGTCGGGGCTGTAGAAGAAAAGATTCAGCGGCAGATGCCACACGCCCCACAGCACACCAACGGCCAGTGCGCCGCGCCGTGCGCCGAAGCGGCTTTGCAGGGCTGGCGTCAGATAATAGCGCCAGCCGTATTCCTCGCCAAAAAACGGCAGGAAGGATAAGAAAAAGTTTGGCACCAGCACCAGTGCCATGAGCCACGGCGCAGACGATTGCCAGTAAGTCAGGTACTCCGCCCAGGCGTCGCCGCCCTGCAGCGCCACGGAAAGAAAGACCATGCCGGTTTTGACGACGAGGAAGTAGGCACAGATGGCAAACGCCGTCAGAAATTTGCCGTGCAGGCGCAGACCGTAGTCTTCGCGCTTTGTCTTTTTCTCGGTCAGCAGGAAGATCCAGCCCAACACCGACGCGATAATGATGACAAAGTTTGCAATATTCAGCCAGCCCTCCTGCGGCAGGAACGCAGACAGAACGCTCATGGCGAGCATCAGCACAGTGGCCGCGATGTGCAGGATGTAAAACCGCTTTGGCGTCCCCTGCCGTCTTGACAGCAAAAACGCCAGCATAACGCCCGCCGCCGGGTAGAACATCTGGGCGTTGGCAAAAATCGAGGTATCCCTCCCGTTTTGCAGGCAGATGTACAAAAGCGGCATCATCAGAAACGGGATTGCGTAAGCACAGAGCGCAAAGACAGTCAGCTCTTTTTTATTCGTTTTCATCGTCGTCCTCCTTTGGGTTTTCCAACTCAGCGTGGCGTTTTTTGTAAGCCTTCATGCTGAGCTGCAGCAATGCAAAGCACAGTACCCAGGTACAGACCCCCATGATGACCGCCTGCAGCGCCGCAACGCCCATGCCAAACTCTGCAAATTTGATAAGCCCCCACACAAGCACGGCAACACCGCCCACAACGGACACAACGACATTGGTTTTCGTATTCGGCTTCAAGCGGCGATCCCAGATACCGGCACGCAGATCGCTCAGGACCGAATAGGCGCACCCCAGCATAAAGATAAACCATTCTGCCGCCATCTCCCGCGGGGCAAAGCCCAGCAGACTTTCAATGATCAGCGCCGCCAGCAGCAGCACCCACAGCATCCAGAAGCCGCGTGACTCGATTTTTAAAAGGGTCTGTTTTTGCATTTCGTCAAGATTATCGTACTTAAAAAATTCCTTCAGATTCATCGCTCATTCCTCCCAGAACAGCTCGTCCAATGTCTTGCCCAGCACCCTGCAGATGGTGCGGCAAAGGTTGATGGTGGGGTTGTACTCGCCTTTTTCGATTGCATTGATGGTCTGGCGGGACACGCCCACCACCGCCGCCAGATCCGCCTGGGTCATATCCAGCGCAGCGCGGGCGGCCTTCAGCTTCAGATTCTTTGCCATTGCCTTCGTTTCCTTTCCTCTTGCTGTGACTTTACTATAGCACGTGCCTTACATTATGTCAAGTATATATTACTTTTTGAAAAATAAACTTTCCCTGCAAAACCCGCACTTGCGGCAATTCGCCCACTGTGCTATGATAGTTTTTATAGATTATGATAAAGGAAGTTTGGCTATGAAGTACAGCTTTCCCGCTTTTGAAAACGGCTTTATCCGCGCTGCTGCGGCCAGCCCCGCCCTGCGCGTGGCCGACTGCACCTACAACGCCGACCAGATCATCGGCGTCATGCGCGAGTACGCCGAAAAAAATGTGCAGCTGCTCTGCCTGCCGGAGTTTGCGCTGACCGGCTACACCTGCAGTGACCTGTTCTTGCAGGATACCCTGCTGCGTGGGGCCGAGGACGGCCTTGCCGCGATTTTGAAGGCCAGCGAGGGACTGAACGTCGTTGTCCTCGTCGGCCTGCCTGTGCGCCATAACGGCAAGCTGTACAACTGTGCGGCGGTGCTCTGCAACGGTGAGCTGCTGGGTCTGGTGCCGAAAGTACACCTGCCCAACTACGGCGAGTTTTACGAGAAGCGCCACTTTATCCCCGGTATGCGTGAGCCCGAGTGCATCGAGCTGGCCGGGCAGGAGACGCTGATCGGCACGAACCTTCTGTTTGCCTGCAAACAGCTGCCCGCCTTTGTGCTGGCAGCCGAGGTCTGCGAGGACCTGTGGTCTCCCATCCCGCCGAGCTGTGCCCACGCACTGGCCGGGGCTACCGTTGTGGCAAACCTGTCCGCCAGCGATGAAACCGTCGGCAAGGCAGCCTACCGCCGTGAGCTGGTCTGCGGGCAGAGCGCGCGTCTGCTGTGTGCGTACCTCTACGCCGACGCAGGCCATGGCGAAAGCACCACCGACATGACGTTTGCGGGCCACAACCTGATTGCCGAGAACGGCAGTCTGCTGGCCGACGCTGCACCGTTTGCGGGCGAGGATGCCGTGACTGAGCTGGACCTGGGCCGCATGGTGCAGGAGCGCCAGCGCAACACGACGTTTATACCGGAAACGAACGGCTACACCACTGTGGAATTTGAGCTGCCACCCGTGGAGCTGGCGCTGATCCGCCCTGTCTCCTGCACGCCGTTTGTGCCGCAGGACGCCGCGACCCGCGCCGAGCGGTGCGAGCTGATTCTGCGCATCCAGGCCGAGGGCCTTGCCAAGCGCATGGAGCACACCCACGCCAAGTGCGGCGTGCTGGGTATCTCCGGCGGGCTGGACAGCTGCCTGGCCCTGCTGGTGGCCGTGCGCGCCTGTAAGGTGCTGGGCCGCGACGCGAAGGATATTGTGGCCCTGACGATGCCCTGCTTCGGCACGACGAAGCGCACCCGCTCCAACGCCGAGATTCTGTGCGAGGCTTTGGGCGTGACGTTCGGCGAGATCAACATCACCGAGACCGTCAAGAGCCACTTTGCGGACATCGGCCAGCCCGCCGACAAGTACGATGTCACGTTTGAAAACTGCCAGGCCCGCGTGCGCACGCTGGAGCTGATGGACTATGCCAACAAGAACGGCGGCTTTGTCATCGGCACCGGCGACTTAAGCGAGCTGGCGCTGGGCTGGGCCACCTACAACGGCGACCACATGAGCATGTACGGCGTCAACACCGGCGTGCCGAAAACGCTGGTGCGCCATATTGTGCAGTACGTGGCCGACACCTGCGGCAATGACACGCTGCGGGACGTGCTGGTGGATATTCTGGACACCCCCGTCAGCCCCGAGCTGCTGCCCACCGCCGCAGACGGCACGATTGCCCAGCAGACCGAAAAACTCGTCGGCCCGTATGAGCTGCACGACTTCTATCTCTACTATGTGCTGCGCTTTGGGTTCAGTCCGACAAAAATCTACCATCTGGCCCGCACAGCCTTTGACGGCCGGTATGAGCCGGAGGTCCTGCTGGCGTGGCTGAAAAATTTCTACCGCCGCTTCTTTGCCCAGCAGTTCAAGCGCAGCTGTCTGCCAGACGGCCCGAAGGTCGGCTCGGTCACGCTGTCCCCCCGCGGCGACTGGCGCATGCCCAGCGACGCCTGCAATACGCTGTGGATGGCAGAATTAGAAAAACTGGAAGTCTGATCGCGTTACTCACGTATAAAAATGCCCGGAACCACTTGCACGGTTCCGGGCATTTTTTATAGCTTTTTGATTTTGGCGTTCAGTGCGTCGTAGGTGTAGAGTGTGTTGAGCACCTGCAGCAGCTCCTTTTTGCTCAGCCGCGGCGGCAGACCGAGGCGGCGCAAAAACACCCGGCGGTTCTCGGCACTGTTGGCCGTGCCGGAGATGCCCCAGTCGTACAAATCGGTGTACGTGATGGAGCGTGACCGGGTCGTTTTCTGCTGGCAAGCAGTTTTACTTGCCAGGGCGGTTTCAAGGCCCTGTACAATCAAATCGTCGGATACGCCCTCGACGCCGAGCAGTCCCTCCTTGCCGGGCTCGGCCTTGCGTGACTCCTTGCCCGCAATTGCCGGGACGTAGGCCTGCAGGACATGCTCCGCACCGACAAGACCCGTGACAAAGTGGCGAATCTTGAACCCGGCGGCGTCGGAGTCTGTCAAAATGATAAGCCCCTGCGCTGCAGCAATGCGCTTGAGCAGCCTTTGCAGCGCGCCGTCCTTGAACACCCGGAAGCCGTCCGTCGTCAGGATCGTGCCGTCCACGATATTGCTAAGGCGTGCGGCGTCGTATTTGCCCTCCACCAGCAGGGCTTGTTCCAATTTCAGCATTTATGCCCTCCCGGCCAGCGCCAGCTCACACAGCGCCTTCTGCATTAAAAGGTCGGCGTCCAGCTTGCTGCTTTTCAGGTCGGTGTCCAGTCTTTGCAGGATGTGCAGGCAGTCCTCCAGCTGGGCACGCTTGAAGCGCAACGCGGTTTTTTCGGTAGAATTGAGGCGGTAATTCCAATTGCCCTTGTAGCCAAAGTCCTTGGCCACATCGCCGAGGCCTCGGCGGCTGCGGCGGCCCAGCAGCACGCGGTACAGATCCAGATAGTTGCTGATGAGTGCGCCGGTAATCATGATTGGCTCGTTTTGCAGCGCCAGCAGCGTTTTCAGCTTTTGCTGGGCCTTATCGGCCTGGCCGCTCGTCAGCAGCTTGACCATATCGAACGTGTCCGCGTCGAGCGTGACCGTGCCGAGCCGGCTGACCATTTCTTTTGTAATTGTGCTGTAGTTGGCCAGCGCGGCCAGCTTTTCGACCTCATTTTTAAGCAGGAACTGATCCTCGCCGCAGCGGGCCAGCAGCGCAGCTTCGACGCCGGGGGCAAAGTCCGCACCGGCCTCCTTCGCCCAATCGCGGGCCATGGCCTGTAAAGCTGCGCCCGTGGGGCGGTTGAGCTGCACGCAGTAGCCGAGCTTCTCGCAGCTGGCAATGAGCTTTTGCTCCCGCTTGCCGGGGCGCAGTTTGCCGTAGCTCTCCTCGATGATGCTCGTCAGCACAAAGATGGCGTTCTCGGTGTCGGCCAGCGTGTCGCAAAGCTCCTGCAAATCCTTGTCGGAATAGGTTGACGGACGGATCAGCGGCATGAGTACCAGGCGTTTGCCGCCGAAGAATGAAATCGTACCGGCAGCTAGCACGATCTCCTCGACCGAGGGAGTCGGCCCGTCCAGCACCGTCGTCTCGGGGTCGTCGCGGTTCAGATATTTCAGCGTCTTCTGCGCCGCCGTGTGGACGAGCGCCTCGTCCGATGCGTAGAAATAGTAGAGCGCGCAGCCTGCTTTCAGGCATTTTTCCAGCTCCTTTTCACTGTACAGCAATCGTCTGTGCCTCCTCCCAAATCATGCTGCGGCCCGGGCGCAGGGTCAGTCCGGGCGTGTCCTCGCCATAGCGCAGGGCGCAGCCTGCAGCGTCGTCCAGCCAGCGCGGTGCGGCAGCGGTGTACAAAATTGCGTCGGGCCGCACGGAATCGGACAGCGTGCCCGGTGCGCAGAGGACATCCACCTGCACCGGCTCTGCCAGCTCGAGCCTGCCTGCCCCCACGGCAATGTGCCGCTCCCCCACGCCCAGCACAGCGAGGTTTGCGCTTTTATTATGATACAGGTCCAGCGTCAATCCGTCAAGCACCGGACGGGTCGTAAAGTCGGCAAGCTCCTGCACCGTCACGATCTCTGCCGCGGGAAATTCCATCTGCGTCGGCTTGGCGCGCAGGTCAACGACCAGCGCGGGCTCCTGTCTGCTGCGCCCGGCCAGATAGTTCTGCACGGCGCTCCAGTTGCTCTCCCCGCCGCGGAAGAACACCACAGCCTGCCCGTTCTGCACGCAGACGACGCAGGGATTGTTGGATGCGCCGACCAGATTGATCTGCACAACATCTTGCTGCATCCAGACACCCAGCCCCACGGCCAGCACTGTGCAGAGCGCCGCCGCGGGCAGATAGAGCCGCAGCCGCCTGGCATGCCAGAAGCAGACCGCCAGCGCGCCCAGCACAGCCAGCGCAAACAGCGTGTACCGCTGCGGCAGACAAATCGACGCAAACGGCAGTGCAGCGCAGCACCGTACCAGCCAGAGCAGCCCCTTGAGCCAAAGACTCAGCACGAGAGCGGTCAGGTTCGTGATTGCCGCCAAAAACGGCACAGCGCTGCACAGCAACAGCAGGATGCCCAGCTGCAGGGCGGGCTGGACCATCCAGACGACCAGCAGATTGCAGAGCACCCCGACCAGGCTGGCCGCCATGCCGTGGGCCACCAGCACCGGCAGCGTGGCAAGGCTGGCAAGCACTGCCGTTTGCACAGGCTCTGCCACTTGGCATAGCGCCTTGACGGCGGCGGGCTTGTCC
>OLOT01001180.1_pt1 | contig 16267 bp, 11 predicted proteins | sample 1671991 | NCBI WGS metagenome assembly OLOT01 (sample SAMEA3136634, study PRJEB25190) | human gut metagenome | biome: human gut; feature: human-associated habitat; material: faeces | place: Austria | collected 2013
AAATACGTCAGAAGAAAAATTCCTGCAAATAATATAACAGTCTGTACAATTGCAGTCCCATTGACCGAAAACTGCATATCTACGCTATTGTGCAGAATCTTAAGGAGCAGCAGATACATCAGTTTCCCAAATATTATTCCAAACACCAGACCGCCAAGAATACTGATCCCCGCCGTCAGGATCGTCTCAACTGCCATCATTCGTGCAATATGCCGCTTTCCCATTCCAAGAATATTGTATACTCCGATCTCTTTCTTTCGTCGTTTGATCAGGAAACTATTCGTATAGAACAGAAAAATCACTGCAAATACAATGATCACACCCGTTGCATACTGAAGACATATCTTCAATGTATTCTGGGTAATACCTTCCCCCCTGCTCAGTGCGTCAATGATATAGAACATCATGACGGTCAGAACACCTGTAAAGATATAGGGTACATAGGTCTTACGGTTATTCTTAAGATTGGTCACAGCAAGTTTTTCATAGATGAAATTATTCATCCTCCTCACCTCCTGTGGTAAGAATCTTCAGCGTATCTGAAATTCTTTCATACATTTCTTCGTTCGTAAGATTCCCCCTGTAAAGCTGATGGAATACTTTTCCGTCCTTGATAAAAAGCACCCTTTTCGCACTACTCGCCGCTTTCACACTATGTGTCACCATAACAATCGTCTGACCTTCCTGGTTAATCGTTGTAAAAAGATTCATCAGACTGTCTGCCGCTTTCGAATCCAGTGCTCCCGAAGGTTCATCGGCAAGAATCAGCTGTGGTTTCGTGATCAGCGCTCTTGCAATTGCAGCTCTTTGTTTCTGCCCACCAGACACCTCATATGGATATTTCTCCAGTAGTTTTTCAATTCCAAGTTTTTCTGCAATCGGTTTTAATCTCTTTTCCATCTCCGGATATTTCTTTCCGGACAAAACTAGCGGCAGGAATATATTATCCTTTAATGAAAATGTATCCAATAGGTTGAAATCCTGAAATACAAAGCCGAGATTCTGACGTCTGAACGTTGCGATCTCTTTTTCTTTTAATTTTCCCAGATCCATGTCTTTTAAATAAACCTTTCCTTCTGTCGGTTTATCAAGTGCCGCCAGAATATTCAGCAAAGTCGTCTTTCCCGATCCAGACTCTCCCATGATTGCAACATATTCCCCGCGTTCTACCGTAAAATTCACATCTCTTAAAGCCTCTACCTGATTGCTCCCAAAACGAGTCGTATATATCTTCTTCACATTTTTTACTTCCAGTAATGACATAAGTTTTTCTTCCTTTCTTTTTAAGATTTCTTCTTTACGGTATCTATTATAAAAAAAGAGGAAATATCCTGCCATCGAAGCATGTGACATTTCCCCTGTTTAATCTTACATTCCTGTAAGGTTTTCTCTTTTTGTCTGATTGTTATTCCGGATTCCATTCTTGCCTTGTCAATTCCAGATATACACGGGTTCCTTTTCCCACCTCTGAATCAATCCATATCTTATGTCCCATCTTATCCATGATCTTTTTGCAAAGATACAGTCCAATCCCTGTAGACTTCTTATCTGCTCTTCCATTATATCCGGTAAACCCTTTTTCAAATACTCTAGGAAGATCTTCTGCCTGAATACCGATTCCATTATCCTCGATCACCAGACACTCCCGTCCTCTTTTTTCTTCCAGACAGATTCTGATCTCGCCGCCATTCTTTGTGTATTTCAAAGCATTAGACAGAATCTGTTCTGTCACAAACTCCAGCCATTTTTCATCTGTAAGAACTATTCGTTCCACCGGCCGGTAATCCAGACGGATCTTCTGAAGAATAAACATCTGAGAATATTTCCGGACAGATTGTTTCAGAATCTTATCCAAAGATACCTTCTCAAACTGCAGATCCCCGGACATATCTTCCATGCGGAGATACGTCAGCACCATCTCCACATACTGTTCCATTTTAAAAAGTTCCATCTTCATCTCTTTTAATTCCGGCAGTGCCGGGTTTTCATCTTCCACCGATTGCAGCAATATGTGCATCGCAGCGATAGGTGTCTTGATCTGATGCACCCACATACCATAATAATCACTTAAGTCCTGGCCTTTGATTCTTGCCTCTGATTTCAACTCCAGAATCTTTTCGTCAAAGATCCCCAGTAATTCCTGATAATCCAGTTCCAGAAGATTCCTGCACTCTGGAAGTTCTTTTGTGCACTCCTGCGTGCTCTTCTTAAACCGTTCCAGCAGAAGATGCTTCTTCCGGAAGCGATGATATTCCGTTATTACATAAAGGAGCAGCCACAATATCACCAGCAGCAGTGCATATTTCAACGCATCCATCCTGATATTATAAAGAAATGCTACAACAATAAATATTCCGACCGTTCCGGCATAAAGGCTGATCTCTCTTGTTTTATCTTTAAAAAATGCTATTAACAGTTTCATGCCTCCACCATATATCCTATTCCTTTTTTTGTGATGATCTTTCCGCCAAGGCCAATCTGTTCCATTTTTTTACGAAGTCTTGCCACATTGACCGTCAGTGTATTGTCATCAATAAATTCATTGCTGTCCCAGAGTCTCGTCATAATACTTTCACGGCTTACGATCTTCCCTGTATTTTCCAGAAGTATCTGCAGAATCTTGAATTCGTTCTTGCTCAGTTCCAGTTTCTGGTCCTGATACAGAACTGTCGCATCTGCCAGATTCAGGATCGCACCGTTCCACTCCATGACATCTGCCGTTCCACGAAATTCATAGGTTCTTCTTAACACGGCCTGCACCTTTGCCGTTACCACATTCAGGTCAAACGGTTTCTCGATGAATTCATCGCCGCCCATATTCATTGCCATCACAATATTCATATTATCATTCGCCGATGACAGGAAAATGATCGGCACTTTCGAGATCTTCCGGATCTCCTGACACCAGTGAAATCCATTAAAAAATGGAAGTACAATGTCCAATAACACAAGCTGCGGCTCAAATTCCACGAATTTTCCCATTACGTCTTTAAAATCTGTCATACATTCTGCCTGATAATTCCATTTTTCCAAATGGTTTTTCAGTCCGCCTGCTATTGTTTCATCATCTTCCACGATTAAAATCTTATACAATCTTTCTTCTCCCCATACTTCAAACTCTGTCCTTATCTGCGTAAGTTACCATCGTCATCTTTTCTAATGCGAGGTGACAAAAAGGACAAAAGTTTAACACTTTTGCCCTCTTATCGTAATACATTTGTCATGCAATTGTCAATTCCGGCTTTCTTAAGATTTCTTTCGAATTTCTGAAGAACTCCGGCTCCATTCCTTATGCATTTCTTTCTATATTATTTCTACAAATGTTAGTGGAAATAATGTGCCCCAATCTTCATTCCGGCACCGCCTTGATCAAAATACAGACAGTTTCCAATCGGATTCGAGCCATTCAACGCATCTACAGCAGCCTGCAGAGCTGTCTGTGAATATCCCTTTGAACTTCTCACTCTGTTCAGCCATCCGGTCGCTGCCGGTCCGAACTGCCCGGACTGATAGATGACTTCTTCGATGGAATTCGGATAACTTCCACTCTTTACACGGTTCATGATCACCGCACCGACGGCAACCTGGCCTTCATACGGCTGGTTTCCTGCTTCGCAGTAGATGATGGATGCAAGCAGTTCCTGATTGGCTCTTACGTATGCTTCTCTTGCTTCGCGTTCTGCTTTTTCTTTTGCTTCCTGCTCTGCCTTTTCTCTTGCGAGGCGTTCTTCCTCTTCTTTTTTCGCTATATTGTCTGCAATTACCTGCTGGCTTGCATCCGTCATTTCCTGCGCAGATGCCACGATATTCTGTGATATCGCCTGTACAGCAGTGTGTGTATTCGTATTTTCCCCTTTTGTTTCTGTGATTGTTGTTACTTCCGGCTGTTCAGAGGCTGCCTGACTGGTAAAACCAGTTGCCATTACTGCGCATGCTGAATACAGCACGAACATCGATTTCAGTCTCTTCGCTTTTAACATAATATAAATACCCTCCTGATTTTGTTGCAATGATTTACATTTCTTTTAATAAAGTATATTCATTTTTTTCAACTTTATTACAAATATTACAAATTTGTTACAAGCAACGATTGGTATCATATCATGTACGCTGTATTTTGTCAACTTTTTTATTTACTTTTTTAAAGTCCGCAGATTATGCTACTCTTTTTTCTTATTTTTATCGTTCATTTTTCTCCGTTATTTCTCTGCTCCTTAAGCTTCTCTTTTACAATAGCTTACTACTGTTACAATTAAAAATACCGGGATACAAATTACTGCCGCAATCATGATAATATACGGTGTCCAGTAATATCCACTGCTGATTTTCACGCGTCAAAATTCTTCCTCCTGAGGGCGTCCCCTGTATATAGAACGTATTACATGATGTAAATAATCACATATTTTAATGTTTGGCAACAAAAAAGCAGCATACTGCAAAATAATCATGCTGTATGCCACTTTTTATTTATGTTTTTACAAACATTACAAATATTAATTATTCAAATTCTGTTACATAAAATTCATTTACGCAAAATCCGATTGTCCAAACTCTATTTGATCTTAGCAATGTCGATCAGTGTCAGTTTCTGGATATCTGTATTCTCAAGACTGGTGATCAGAGCTTTTGCTGTATCGATCGCTGTCAGTACATTGACACCTGTCTCGATCGCATTTCTACGGATCACGAATCCGTCTCTTGAGTGATCAGCTCCCTGCGGAGGTGTGTCGATAACCAGGTCGATCTTATGTCCGAGGATCAGATCCATAAGGTTCGGAGATTCCTGCTCAATCTTATTGACTGTCATCGCTTTCACGCCTGCATCTGTCAGGACCTTGGCAGTTCCTTCTGTAGCAAAGATCTTGTAACCGATCTTCTCGAATCTGCGTCCGATCTCTACTGCTTCTTCCTTATCTTCATCACGAACTGTCATAATCATGTTCTTGTGTTTTGGAAGTTTGACTCCGGCACCGATGAATGCTTTATAAAGAGCCTCATCAAATGTCTTGGCAATTCCCAGACACTCTCCGGTAGACTTCATCTCAGGTCCAAGGCTGATATCAGCACCGCGGATCTTCTCAAATGAGAATACCGGCATCTTGATTGCAAAATAATCTGCTTCCGGCTGTAATCCAGGTGTATAACCAAGTTCTTTGATCTTGTGTCCGATGATCACTTTTGTTGCAAGTGGTACGATCGGAATACCTGTTACCTTACTGATGTATGGAACAGTACGGCTGGAACGAGGGTTAACTTCGATTACATATACATCTTCTCCACATACGATGAACTGGATGTTAATCAGTCCGATTACATGTAAGGATTTTGCAAGTCTTCTTGTATATTCGGCAATCGTCTCTTTTGTCTTCTGAGAGATGCTCTGTGCAGGATATACAGAGATACTGTCTCCGGAATGGATTCCGGCACGCTCGATATGCTCCATGATACCAGGAATCAGGATATCGGTGCCGTCGCAGACTGCATCAACCTCGATCTCCTTGCCCTGCAGATATTTATCAACCAGGATCGGATGCTCCTGTGCGATCCGGTTGATGATGCCGATAAATTCATCGACGTCCTCATCGCTGATGGCGATCTGCATACCCTGTCCTCCAAGGACGTAGGACGGGCGGACGAGTACCGGATAGCCGAGCTCGTTGGCTGCTTTTTTCGCCTCTTCTGCGGTGAATACGGTGTGTCCCTTCGGACGCGGGATTTCACACTGCTCCAAGATCTCATCGAACAGCTCACGGTCCTCTGCGGCATCTACGTTCTCTGCAGATGTTCCAAGGATCGGCACACCCATTTTCAGGAGTGCTTCGGTCAGCTTGATCGCGGTCTGGCCGCCGAACTGTACAACGGCTCCGTCCGGATGCTCGATGTTGACGATATTTTCTACATCTTCCGGTGTCAGCGGCTCGAAATACAGTTTATCTGCGATATCGAAGTCGGTGCTGACGGTCTCCGGGTTGTTGTTGATGATGATGGTCTCATAGCCCTCTTTCTTGAATGCCCAGGTACAATGTACGGAGCAGAAGTCAAACTCGATACCCTGTCCGATACGGATCGGGCCGGAACCAAGGACGAGGACTTTCTTTCTGTCGTTTGTCTCGACAGCTTCGTTTTCGCCGCCGTATACGGAATAGTAATACGGTGTGGTTGCTGCGAACTCAGCGGCACAGGTATCTACCATCTTGTAAGCTGCGGTGATATCATACTGTTTTCTTAACGCTTTTACTTCTTCTTCGGTCTTTCCTGCCAGTTTTGCCACCAGGTAATCCGGGAACTCAAGGCGTTTTGCTTCGCGCAGGAGATCCTCATCCAGCTCTTTGGCCTGTAATGCCTGCTCCATCTCAACGAGGATAGCCAGCTTATCGATGAACCATACATCGATTTTGGTGATCTCGTGGATCTCGTCGTAGGAGATGCCCTGACGGATCGCCTCTGCGATTCTCCAAATTCTCATATCGTCTACGATGTGAAGCTCTTCGATCAGCTCGTCTTTGGACAAGTGGCTGAAGTCATAGGACATCAGGGAATCTACGTGCTGTTCCAGGGAACGGATGGCTTTCATCAGCGCGCCCTCGAAGTTGTTGCAGATACTCATAACCTCACCGGTTGCCTTCATCTGTGTGGTCAAGGTACGTTTTGCACTGATAAACTTATCGAACGGCAGACGCGGGATTTTTACAACACAGTAATCCAGCATCGGCTCGAAGCTTGCGTAGGTTTTTCCGGTAATGGCGTTCGGGATCTCATCCAGAGTGTAGCCAAGTGCGATCTTTGCAGCAACCTTTGCAATCGGATAACCGGTCGCTTTGGAAGCCAGTGCGGAAGAACGGCTGACACGCGGATTTACCTCGATAACACAGTACTCGAAGCTGTCCGGATTCAACGCATACTGTACGTTGCATCCGCCGGTGATGCCGAGCTCGGTGATGATGTTGAGTGCGGAAGTACGCAGCATCTGATACTCTTTATCTCCCAGGGTCTGGGACGGTGCTACGACAATACTGTCTCCGGTGTGAACGCCGACCGGGTCGATGTTCTCCATGTTGCAGACGGTGATGCAGTTTCCTACGCTGTCCCGCATTACCTCGTACTCGATCTCTTTCCATCCGGCGATACATCTTTCAACGAGTACTTCGCCGACACGGGAAAGACGGAGTCCGTTCGAGAGGATCTCGATCAGCTCTTCTTCGTTGTAAGCGATACCGCCGCCGCTTCCGCCGAGGGTGTAAGCCGGACGCAGTACAACCGGATAACCGATCTTGTTGGTGAAATCGATACCAGCCTGTACATCATGGACAACCAGGGATGCCGCTACCGGCTCGCCGATTTTTTCCATAGTATCTTTGAATTCCTGACGGTCCTCTGCTTTTTTGATGGTCTGTGCTGTGGTACCGATCAGGCGTACGTTGTTTTCTTTTAAGAAGCCTTTTTCTTCGAGTTCCATCGCAAGGTTCAGTCCTGCCTGGCCTCCCAGAGTCGGAAGAACGCTGTCCGGTTTTTCCTTCTGGATGAGCTGCTCTACCACTTCTACGGTCAGCGGCTCGATGTAAACGCGGTCTGCGATGTCTTTATCGGTCATGATGGTTGCCGGGTTGGAGTTCAGAAGAACAACTTCCATTCCCTCTTCTTTCAGGGAACGGCACGCCTGTGTTCCTGCGTAGTCGAACTCTGCTGCCTGTCCGATGACGATCGGACCGGAACCGATAACCAGAACTTTTTTAATATTCGGATTCTTTGGCATTATTTGTTACCTCCCATCATCTCAAGGAATCGGTCAAACAGGTATCCGGAATCCTGCGGGCCAGGGCATGCCTCCGGATGGAACTGTACGGTAAAGATGTTTTTGCCGACGTATTTGAGTCCCTCGTTGGTGCCGTCGTTGACGTTCACAAAGGCCGGAACTGCCACATTCGGATCCAGGGTATCGGTATCTACGACGTAGCCGTGGTTCTGGGAAGAAATGTAAACTCTTCCAGTTGCCAGATCCTTGACCGGGTGGTTTCCGCCGCGGTGGCCGTATTTCATCTTGTGGGTATCTGCGCCGGTAGCCAGTGCCATCAGCTGATGTCCAAGACAGATTGCAAAGATCGGTACATTGGAATCGTACAGTTTTTTAATCTCTTTGATAATGGATACGCACTCTTTCGGATCTCCAGGGCCGTTGGACAGCATGATTCCGTCCGGATTTGCGGCGAGGATCTCTTCTGCTGTAGTAAGCGCCGGATAAATGGTCACTTCGCATCCGCGCTCATTTAAGGAACGTGCGATGTTGTTCTTTGCGCCAAGATCCAGAAGTGCAACTTTAAAGCCTTCTCCTTTTAAAACTGATTTTTCAGAGCAGGTTACCTTTTCTACAACTTTTCCGGTATTATACGCTTTTAATTTTGGAATAATTTCATCGAGGTGATAATTTTCGTTGGTCGTGATCATACCGTTCATGGTACCTTTTTCACGAAGAATTTTGGTGAGAGCACGAGTATCGATTCCGGCGATTCCGGGAATATCGAACTTTTTCAGGAAATTCTGAATGGTGTCCTGGCAACGGAAGTTGCTGGGGAGACGGGATAATTCTCTTACAATATAGCCATCCGGCCAGGGTCTTAAGGACTCCTGATCATCATAACAAATTCCATAGTTTCCAATAAGAGGATACGTCATACATACTGCCTGTCCCGCATAGGATGGGTCGGTCAGCACTTCGAGATATCCAGTCATGGATGTATTAAATACGATTTCACTGATCACTTCTTTTTGTGAACCAATGCTGGTTCCGGTAAAGACATGCCCGTCTTCTAAGATTAGAAAAGCTTTCATCATTCCACCGTTTTCCTTTCTTTTTCGTTCGGTTTTGAGTTTGTATGAAATATGCATCTCATACTTTAATCTTTCAGATTCTATCACAACCAGGGAAACATTTCAACTATTTTTGTCGAATTACGGAAATTTCTTTTCTGGAAAAATAAAAATACCCTGACGGAAAGTTTCCACACTTCCCATCAGGGCAATCCGAATTGGTCCACCGGACCAATTTTTGATACGCAAAGCAAAAAAATAATGCAGGAGATGGGACTTGAACCCACACGATCTTGCGACCACAGGCACCTGAAGCCTGCGCGTCTGCCAATTCCGCCACTCCTGCATTTCTTGTCTTGCGGCTCTCATGTGCCGCTCAACAAAACATATATTACCAGATGATTCCGAATCTGTCAACAGCTTTTTTCAAATTTTTTCAAAAAATTTCAAATTTTCTTTTTTGCCCCGAAAAGCCCGCCATCCGCAGGGCTTTTCGGGAGATCCTGCATCACCTGGACTCCCGGCAGGAAATTGCCGTCAGCAGCGCAATTCCGAAGAAAATACAGAAATCAGAAACATTGAACACAAGTCTGCGGAACTTCTCCGGTCCAAACCGGAAGCTGACATAGTCGGTCACGTAACCTCTCTTATGCCGGTCATACCAGTTCGACATGCCGCCGCCAATCGTAAGCGCAAGCCCAAGCTTCTTCACCTTACACTTACGTCTGCCCGCCAGCGCTCCGAGACGCGCCCACAGTCCGGACAGCAAAAAGAAGGTGAGAATTTCCACCTTCTTCGTGCTGTCCGCGAAGCCGCCGCCCGCTACGCCGCGGTTATGACATTTCCGCAGGACAATATGTCCTTTGCAGACCGGGATCTGCTCATTTTCCTTTAACTCCTCTTCTGCCTTCTTTTTCAGGCATCCGTCTGCAAGGAAAACCGCTCCCGGCAGCAGGGTCCAGATCATTCCTCTTCCGGTACCTCTGCTTCTTTTTCAGGCTCTTCTTTCGGCTCTTCTTCCGGCGCTGCTGCTTCGGTTTCTTCTGCTTTTTCTTCCGGTTCTACGTGTACAAACTCGGCATCCTCCGGCTCATCTTCCTTCTCCGGCATAGCAGCACCGCAGCGCATGCAGAAAGCTGCATCTTTCGGAACACTTGCGCCGCAGGCCGGGCATACGATGCGGCCTCTCTTGTTTGCCACATCTTCCTTGCAGTCTGCAATCTCTTTTTCCAGATCGGTGATATCTTTGCAGATGCCGGCAAGATTCTCGTCGAATGCTTCGCCGTTCAGATAGCGGTTGTAGATGATCAGTCCGATATCCTGGTAATTCTTCTCAATCTGATCCTCGAGCGCATGCTGACGGGTGCGGATCTTCTGAATTTCTACGAATTCATCTGTTTTCTTTCCCACAGTATCCACTGTTTTTTTCAGTGTTTTACTTAAATTTCCAAAAAAATCCTCTGCCATAGTTAAAACCCTCTCTTTCTTATCTCTTATTTCAAGAAAACGCCAGTTTCACGTCTGCTCCGCTGTGTTTTCCAGTTACCTTATTTCTGCTCTAACTTTGGAACTTCCTGACCGCGCAGGAGAATCGTCGGCCCGCCGGTCTTTTCAATATAGTCTTTTGTGATGATAACCTCTCCGATGCTGCTGTCCTTTGGAATCTCATACATGATATCCAGCATGAAATCCTCGATGATCGAACGGAGTGCTCTCGCACCGGTATCTTTTTCCAGCGCTTTTCTTGCAATAGAGCGAAGTGCATCATCATCAAATTCCAGTTTCACCTCGTCGAGTTCGAGCAGTCTCTTATACTGCTTCAGGATCGCATTTTTCGGTTCTTTTAAGATCTCGACCAGCATATCCTCATTGAGACTCTCCAGCGTAAATACGATCGGCAGACGGCCAAGGAACTCCGGCACCATACCGAAAGTCCGAAGGTCTTCTAAGGTCACCTGTGACAGCAGGTTCTTATCCCCATCATACTTGTCCTTCAGATCCGCCTGGAAGCCAATGGAAGCTGTCTTGTTCAGACGCTCCTTGATGATGTCCGTCAGATCCGGGAAGGCACCGCCGCAGATAAAGAGAATGTTTCTGGTATTGACGGTCTCGAGCGGAACCATCGCATTTTTGCTGTTGGCTCCCACCGGAACTTCGATGTCGCTGCCCTCGAGGAGCTTCAGCATTCCCTGCTGTACGGCTTCTCCGCTGACGTCTCTCTGGTTTGTATTTTTCTTTTTCGCAATCTTGTCGATCTCGTCGATGAAGATGATACCGTGCTCCGCGCGCTCCACATCGTTGTCTGCGGCCGCTAAAAGCTTAGATACCACGCTTTCAATATCATCACCGATATAACCCGCTTCGGTAAGGGATGTGGCGTCCGTGATGGCAAGCGGCACATCTAAGAGGCGTGCCAGTGTCTGCACCAGATACGTTTTTCCGGAACCGGTCGGTCCGATCATCAGCATGTTGGATTTTTCGATCTCGATATTTCCGTCCTGCGGTGCAAAGACACGTTTGTAATGGTTATAAACGGCAACCGACATGACTTTCTTTGCACGTTCCTGGCCGATGACGTATTCGTCAAGCATCGCCTTGATCCGGTGCGGCGGCGGAATGTCCTTGATGGAAAATTCTTTTGTTTTCTTCTTTTCTTCTTTTTTCTTTACCCGCTGCCGGTTCGGGATCTGGTTGGAAAGCCCGGAAAGATCGAACATGCCGATATTCGGCATGTTGTTCATATTATTCATCATCTCATTGATCTGGCCCGGGTTCTGGTTCATGGTATCAAAGCTCTTCTGCATGCAGTCCGGGCAGATATTGATGTTTCCCGGAAGGGTAATCATCTTTCCGGCTTTGCTCTCCGGTCTGCGGCACATGAAGCAGACTTTTTCATAGGTATCTTCTGTATGATGGTCAGAGCTTTTTGTTTCCGCCTTCGTTTCGTCCGCGGTACCGTCCACTCTGTCTTTCTCTTCTGACATGATTTTTCAAATTCCTTTCTGTAATAGATCGCTTGGTCTAGCTTGATTATAGCCCAAAAGCCATAGGGTCACAAGTAAAAACTTTCTTAAAAATTACCAACTTTTTTAAGAATTTTACAAATTCAAAAAATTATATCAAAAAATGCAGAAAAAGGCGGACAGCCAGGCGTTCATATTCCTGTGCTGTCCGTCTTTTTTCTCTTAGGAAATAGTTATTTCGAGTTTTTATCTGTTGCCAAACGGATTCTGAATACCCTGGTCATTCTGATCGGAGCTTCCGGTTCCATCGTTTGTGGTTCCGTTGCTGCTTCCGCTCGTCTGCGGCATATCTGCTGCAGAGCCAAGGGTCAGCGTCAGTGTTACTTCTTTGTACTCACCGTTATCCGCGCGCTGTACGGTGACATCTACAGTCTCGCCTGCCGCATAATAGGTCAGTGTCTCTTTTAAGCCTTTGGCGTTCGAGATGCTTCTTCCATCAAACGTGGTGATAACATCGCCTTTCTTGAAGCCCGCATCGGCTGCCGGGCTGCCGTCCACAACGCTCATGATGCAGACACCGGTCGGAATACCGTAGTTCTGGGAAACATCTGCGCTGACATCTGCCATGTTGATTCCGATATAAGCAGCCTCATCATCGCTGACTTTGTATCTTGTTGTCAGGTTCATCAGGTTCTGCAGAATCGGCTCCGCTTTCGAAATCGGGATCGCAAAGCCCATGCCCTCGACCTGTGTGGAGCTGTATTTTGCTTCGTTAATGCCGATCAGCTCACCGTTCATGTTCAGAAGGGCGCCGCCGCTGTTTCCAGGGTTGATGGCTGCATCGGTCTGGATCAGTCCCTCAGAAGTAATCGTCTCGCCGGTACTCTCATCCTGACTGGAGATCGTACGGTCTTTTGCACTGATATATCCGCTCGTCAGGGACTGGCCGGTTCCCAGTGCATTTCCGATTGCCACAACCTGATCACCGACCTCAAGGTCATCGGAATTTCCCATCACGGCAATTTTGATCTGGCTCTTTGTCTCGTCCTTGATGTCGGAAAGTTTTACTGCAACAACAGCAAGGTCATTGTCCGCATCGGTACCTTTGATCTGGCCTTCTACCGTCTCATCGTCGATAAAGCTGACGGAAAGAGACGTTGCACCGCTGACAACGTGGTTGTTTGTCGCAATCAGGAGCTCATCGTCGTTCTGTCCGACAATAACTCCGGTTCCGCTTGCAGGAACTTCCTGGCTTGTGGTTCCGAAGAATGTCTCAACTTCTTCCACCGTTGTCGTAGAAATTGCTACCAGAGACGGCATCGCACTCGATGCAACATCTTTCACGGACATCTCGCCGGTTGCTTTTACGGTATCGGAGGTATCACTGCTGTCTGCTGCCGTTGTTGTGGTGGTCGTCGGAATTGTAACTTCCTGCTTCTGCTCTGTTGCTGTACCGATCACTTTCGTACCGACTGCTGCAGTCCCAATGAAAACACCGCCTGCCACGAGTCCGAAGCACGCTGCCATGGCAAGTGTCATGCCCCATTTTTTTGCGGCTGACATTGGTTTTTTCGCTTTCTTTTTGTGATCCTGCGGCTGCGGAACGGCAGAAAACTGTGGTTTTTCCTGCTTCGGAGCACTCTGTGTCTGTGACTGGTACTGATAATGTTCTGTCTTTGCAGAAGATGTCTGCTCTGCCTTTGCCTCCGACGGGTCCGGTTTTCCGGTGTAGGAAGCGCTGTTATTCTCCTCGCCGGTCTTTCCGCTGATTTTCGGATTCACCCAGCTGTAGGTTGTCGTTTTCTTTTCTTCCGCCTTCGGCGCTTCTGCGGTTTCCTGCGGTTTTTCCGTCTCTGCCGCACTCTGCTCTGTTGTCGTTTCTGCTTTTACTTCTTCTGTATGCTCTGCAGCTTTGGTTTCCTCTGCTGCCTCACCATTTATTTCTTCTTTTTTGAATTCTTCACTCATGGCTGATCCCTCTTTCTCTTTTCTATCTCAGGCACCAATACACAGTGCTCTTATTTCTTTCTTCATTTTCTACTGCCTATTGTACGTTAGAATTGTGTTGAAACTGTGATAATTTTGAAAAAAGAGGAATTTTATGCTGCGGTTTTTATTCTACCGTAACGGATTTCGCCAAGTTTCTCGGTTTATCCACATCGAGGCCTCTGCCGATCGATACGTAGTAGCCAAAAAGCTGCAGCGGAATGATCGCCAGGGAGTTTGCAAAAATCGGATTTGTCTCCGGCAGGTAAACTACGTAGTCGGCTACTTTTTCCACTTCTGTATTGCCAACGGTCGTTACCGCCATAACAAACGCGCCTCGTGTCTTCACTTCCTGAATATTGCTAATCGTTTTCTTGTAGAGCTCCGGCTGGGTCAGCACGGCTACGACAAGGCGTCCGTCCTCAATCAGGGAAATGGTTCCGTGTTTCAGCTCACCGGCTGCATACGCCTCGGAATGGATGTAGGAAATCTCTTTCAGCTTCAGGGAGCCCTCCATCGAGATTGCATAGTCGATGCCGCGTCCGATGAAAAAGACGTGTTCTGCCGCAAGATAACGGTTGGCAAAACGCTGTACGTTCTCCTTGTGGGACAGCAGCAGGGAAATCTGCTCCGGCAGGCGCTCAAGGCTCTGGATCATTGCATCGAAGTCATTCTGTGAAACGGTTCCGCGTACTTTGGCAAACTTCATCGCCAGAAGATACTGCGCGATAAGCTGTGTGCTGTACGCTTTCGTTGTCGCAACAGCGATCTCCGGACCGGCCCAGGTGTACATGACATTGTCTGCCTCTCTTGCAATCGAACTTCCAACTACGTTTACGATGCCAAGGGTACGCACGCCCTTTTCTTTTGCAAGGCGGAGAGCCGCGAGGGTATCGGCCGTCTCACCCGACTGGCTGACGATGACCACGAGCGTATTTTCCGGCAGAATCGGATCACGGTAGCGGAATTCGCTTGCCAGATCTACCTCAACCGGGATTCTTGCCAGCTTTTCGAAGATGTATTTTGCGGTTACACCGGTGTGGTATGCGGAACCGCAGGCAACGATAAAGATTTTGCGGATCGCGCGGATCTCCTCATCGGTCATGCCGAGTTCTTCGATCACAACATCACCGTTCTTAATACGCGGCGTCAGGGTATCTTTTACGGCTTTTGGCTGCTCATGCATCTCTTTCAGCATAAAATGCTCATAGCCGCCTTTCTCTGCGGCATTCATATCCCATTCGATGTGCGTAGGCTCCTTTTGCAGCTCCTCCTCATCGATATTGTAAAAATGAAGGCCGTCTCGGGTCAGCTTGACAATCTCCTCATTTTCCAGAAAATAGACATCTCTTGTATATTTCAGTACAGCCGGAACGTCGGATGCAATCAGGTTTCCGCTCTTACTTGTACCAACGATCAGCGGGCTGTCTTTACGGACCGCATACACCTCATCCGGATGGTCGCGGAACAGGATACCCAGTGCATACGATCCCTCCATACGGTGCATAACCTTTGTGATCGTTGCAAGCGGATCGCCGTTATAATAGTAATCCAGCATATGGGCAATTACCTCGGTATCTGTCTCCGAAAGGAACTCATATCCTTTGGACATCAGTTTTTTCTTTAATTTCAGATAATTCTCAATAATTCCATTGTGTACAACGACAATCGAGTGGTCTTTATTGAAATGCGGATGTGCATTCAGATCGGAAGGTGCCCCATGCGTTGCCCATCTCGTATGTCCGATTCCTACGGTACCCGGAAGTGTCGCTCCATTTTGTGTCATTTCCTCAAGCACCTTCAGACGGCCCATTGCTTTCTGCATCTGAATTTTGTTTCCATCGTATACAGCAATTCCGGCCGAATCGTATCCGCGGTACTCCAGCTTTGACAATCCGTCCAGCAGCACCGGGGCAGCCTGGCAGGCTCCAATATATCCAACAATTCCACACATAGATTTTTTCCTCCTAACAGTAAAAGGCGGCACCCTTGTTCTGTTTTCAGGTTATGCCGCCTTCTAATTTCTTGTTCTTTACTTTTTTACCACTCTGCTCCGTTCTCTGTCAACCTTATGGAGCATTTCGTATTTACTTACAAGATCTTTTTATTTTTGTTTTTTACTTTCACTTATCTTCTATTTCGTTTTTTTCGTATCTTTCCGTGATATTCCCACCATGTTTTGTTTGAGGTACACCAGCGGATTACACTGTCCGGAAGGCTTTTGTATCGTTTTCCGAGGAAGTAGCCCACATATTTGAATCCGCTTTGAAAGAATAAAGTGACGAGCAGCCACGGCTTATGAATTTCGCAGACGTAGGATGCCGATTTTTTCACCATACGGATTCCCTCACTCTCAGACGGATACGCATCAAAGATCTCCGGATGCTGTGCCTGGGATACACCGAGGTCGAAATTGCGGTGAAGCTGTGCCAGACAACCGTAATTGTGGGAATGTACCACCTTCGCATCTGCCGCATAGGCAATCGCATAGCCCGCCTGCACAAGATGCCCGG
>OLOT01001188.1_pt1 | contig 16171 bp, 12 predicted proteins | sample 1671991 | NCBI WGS metagenome assembly OLOT01 (sample SAMEA3136634, study PRJEB25190) | human gut metagenome | biome: human gut; feature: human-associated habitat; material: faeces | place: Austria | collected 2013
GTGAAGATCTTTAAGATGCCGGAATTAAAGAAAACAGCCTGAGAGATCAGAAGATCAGATCAAAAAGAGCCACGTAAAAAATATAGTATATAAAAGTATAGTATAAAAAAGCACATTGCATGGAGTAAAGCGTCACCCAAACGTCTGACTTTGGGGTGTGGTTTAACCATGGCAATGTGCTTTTTTACTGGATAAACTGCGAAGCATTTATTCGAGTTGGAGCTGCGCAGTGAATGCGGATTGAGAGTATCCGCCTGACCTTTACATATTTGGTGCGGTTTCTTTTGAATCCTCTTTCTCAGGAAAGATATGTCTGAAAATAAAACGTACGATCGGGCCTGCATAGATCAGCTGCCAGAAAAATGCAACAGGAAAGTTCATAAAAGTTGTCTGAAGCCAGACTGCGATAAACTGATTTCCTGCATGTTTAAAGAAAAGAGTTGCAAAAAAGCTCATCAGCGGACACATAAAGGCAACAGAGGCAACAGAAATTGCAAGAATCATACTGAATGGATGACAGTTACGAAAATTTACCATGCGGTTCGCGCAGGCAAAGGCAAGTTTGGATACAAGGAAGAAATCAAGGACAAAGGCGATCGGTCCCATAAAAGTCAGCTCGCGAAAAGCGGAGAGGAATACGCTGTTTGTCATTGCTCCGGTATTCAGTACAATGTTGTAACAGATCATGGCGTAAACCATGAAAAATACCATGATGATAGTAAAGATGACTTCCTGAAATTTGTTTTTTGGCATAAAAAATCCTCCTTTAAAATGATTAAGTGATAATGTAAAACCGTAAAGCATGTGTTGTTCGTTAATCATTCAGGAGAATGTGCGTTTCCAATATATGACAGGATTTTGCCATAAACCATATTCAGTTTTTATTTCGGCGATTATATTATCATAATCTGCAAAGCCTTGTCAATACGTAAAATTCTCGCATTTCTGTTAAATATTCTGAAAATATTGACGAAATAGTCGGGCGGACATTCGTAACTCAGCAGGGGACTTTCTTGATTCGATTAAATAAGTAATTGAGAAAAAAATGACAGTAACCCCTCTTGACCACAAAAGTTAGGTATAGTAAACTTATAAATGGTTAGCAGGTTCTAACTATTGCGTAAATAATTGTGACGGGCCGTATCCCCTGACAAAACGCGGCCCGGGCAAAGTTTACGGACAGGGCGAAAGGCCAGACAGGAGGATAAATATCAAATGGAATATTTAGAGATCGAGAAAGTCATTGGAAGAGAGATCATTGATTCAAGAGGAAATCCGACCGTAGAGGCAGAGGTTTATCTGGCAGATGGAACGATAGGAAGAGGAGCAGCACCAAGTGGTGCATCCACAGGAGAGTTCGAAGCACTTGAGCTGAGAGATCAGGATAAGGCCCGTTTCGGAGGAAAGGGTGTTTCCAAAGCCGTTGAAAATATCAATACTGTAATTAACGATGCACTGACAGGAATGGATGCATCTGACATTTATGCAGTGGATGCTGCCATGATCAGGGCAGATGGAACAAAAGATAAATCCAAACTTGGTGCAAATGCCATTCTTGCGGTGTCTATTGCATGCGCACGTGCAGCGGCGATTTCCCTTGACATTCCGCTTTACAGATTCCTTGGCGGTGTGAATGGAAACAGACTTCCGGTTCCGATGATGAATATTTTAAATGGTGGGGCACATGCCGCAAATACCGTAGATGTTCAGGAATTTATGATCATGCCTGCAGGAGCGCCGAGCTTCAAAGAGGGACTTCGCTGGTGCACAGAGGTATTTCATGCACTTGCGGCACTTCTGAAAGAAAAAGGCCTTGCAACGAGTGTTGGTGATGAAGGTGGTTTCGCACCGGATCTTGGAAGCGATGAAGAAGCCATCGAGTACATTCTCGAGGCAGTAAAGAAAGCGGGCTATGAGCCTGGAAAAGATTTTGTACTTGCTATGGATGCTGCATCCAGTGAGTGGAAAGGAAGCCAGAAGGGTGAGTATGTCCTTCCGAAATGTGGAAAGAAATTTACATCTTCAGAGCTTGTTGAGCACTGGAAGAACCTGATCGAGAAATACCCGATCTACTCCATCGAGGACGGCCTTGACGAGGAAGACTGGGAAGGATGGCAGATCATGACAAAAGAGCTGGGTGGAAAAGTACAGCTCGTAGGTGATGACCTGTTTGTTACAAATACCGAGCGCCTTGAAAAAGGTATCAGCCTTGGATGCGGAAATTCCATCCTGATCAAACTGAATCAGATCGGCTCTGTATCCGAGACTCTGGAAGCAATCAAAATGGCACATAAAGCAGGCTATACTGCAATCTCATCTCATCGTTCCGGTGAGACAGAAGATACAACTATTGCAGATCTTGCGGTAGCATTAAATACCTGCCAGATCAAGACCGGAGCGCCGTCCAGAAGTGAGCGTGTTGCAAAATACAATCAGCTTCTCCGAATTGAAGAAGAGCTTGGGGATGCAGCGGTATACCCGGGATTTAAGGCATTCAATATTAAGAGATAACAGACCTTTCATATAAAATCAGCCAGGAGTACACCGGGGCCGGAACAGAATTTCTTCTGTATCGGCCCCGGTTTTTGAGCTTTTTTTAAAAAGATGTGTTCAGACGCATTTTTTTGGAAAAAAATAAGGTTGCCAGAATTGTAAAAATGGTATATTATGTTTAACAGCCATGTGAACAAAGAAAAAAATTGAATATTGGAGATGCTATGAAAGAATACGTAAATACTTTTATGCATTACAGGTTTCTTCTGAGAGAACTTGTAAAAAAAGGAATCAAACTGAAGTACAGACGTTCTTATCTTGGTATTATATGGTCCCTGTTGGAACCTCTTCTTACCATGATGGTACTGACGATCGTATTCGGTACTCTGTTTGGAAACAAAGACAAGACATTCCCTGTATATATCCTGACAGGCCGTCTGCTGTACAGCTACTATTCAAGTTCGACGACACGCGCACTGAAATCAGTCCGGGCGAATGCGGCGATGATCAAGAAAGTTTATGTGCCGAAGTATATTTATCCGCTGTCAAGCGTACTTTATAATTATGTAATTTTTCTGATCTCACTGATCGTGCTGGCTATCGTTGCAGTCGTACAGGGAATCCAGCCTACAATTTATATGCTGCAGATCCCAATCGCACTGATCCTGGTTCTTCTGCTTTCTTATGGATGTGGAATGATTCTTGCGACGATCGGAGTATTTTTCAGGGATATGGAATATCTTTGGTCAGTAGCACTGATGATCATTATGTATACCTGTGCGATCTTTTACTATCCTTCCAGACTTTTAAAGAGTGGATTTGCATGGATACTGAAATTTAATCCGCTGTATTGTATTATCAGTATTTTCCGTTCAGCCATGTTTGGCGAGATGATGAATATGCACTATTTTGCTTATGCGCTTATATTCAGTCTGGTTGCAATCGTAGTTGGAATGATCTGTTTCAAAAAGAAGCAGGATGACTTTATACTTTATATATAATTGCGGATTTACAGGAGAGAAAAATGGGAAAACCGGCAGTTGTAGTAGACAATGTAAGTATGAAATTTAATCTCAGTAAAGAAAAGGTCGATAACCTGAAAGACTATCTGATTAAATTCATAAAAAAAGAAATTAAATATAATGAATTCTGGGCTCTTCAGAATGTGAATTTTGAGGTGCAGAAGGGAGACCGTGTTGGTATCCTGGGACTGAACGGAGCTGGAAAAAGTACTCTGCTTAAAGTGATCGCAGGTGTATTCAAACCTACGGAAGGTAAAGTTATCAAAAACGGAAGACTGGTTCCTCTTCTTGAACTTGGAGCCGGCTTTGATCCACAGTATACCGGACGTGAGAATATTTATCTTTACGGAGCAATGCTTGGATATTCCAAGAGTTTCATTGAAGAGAAATTTGATGAGATTGTTGAATTTTCAGAGTTGAAGGAATTCATTGATGTACCGATCAAGAACTATTCTTCCGGTATGAAAGCAAGACTTGGATTTTCCATCGCAACACTGGTATCACCGGATATCCTGATCCTGGATGAGGTACTTTCCGTAGGAGATGCCAAATTCCGGAAAAAGAGTGAGAAAAAAGTTCTCAGTATGTTCGACAAAGGCGTCACCGTTTTGTTTGTCTCACATTCTCTGCAGCAGGTACAGCGCCTCTGCAACAAAGCGATGATCCTTGAAAAAGGAAAACTGATCGCATATGGTGACATTGATGAGATTTCCGAGCAGTATGAGAAAATGATCGATTAACAGAAACAGGAAAACTTCAGGCAGATGCCCGAAAAATGGCGATAGCCAGACAATTTGCGGAAATAATGCAAATGTCTGGCTATTGTGTTATTATACTATGGAAGAACAGGGAAGTAAAAAATGACATTACAGCAGATTCTTGAAGAAGTAAAGAATGGCCGGCTCTCTGTGGAGCATGCAGAGAACCTTCTGAAAAAAGAAGGATATGAGGAAATGGATTATGCGAAGCTGGATACTACCCGAAAAGAACGGACCGGTTTTGCGGAAGTGGTTTACTGTGCAAGAAAAGCAGATGAACATCTTTTGAATATTTACCAGAAACTTTATGAGGAAGACGGAGAAGTGTTTGGAACAAGGGCGTCCAGGCATCAGTATGAACTGGTAAAGAGCATCCTTCCTCAGGTGGTTTATGATCCGGTTTCCGGAATTTTGAAGATTGAAAAAGAAAAAGAACATATTGGAAAAATTGCAGTGTGTACAGCCGGAACTGCAGATATTTCCGTTGCGGAGGAAGCAGCCCAGACAGCAGAGTATTTCGGTACCCACGTGGAACGGATCTATGATGTGGGGGTCAGTGGTATGCACAGGCTTTTTTCCAGATTGGATACCATCCAGGAGGCCAACTGTGTGGTTGCAGTAGCCGGAATGGAGGGAGCGCTGGCAAGCGTGATGGGGGGACTTGTGAAACGCCCGGTGATCGCAGTACCTACTTCTGTAGGATATGGAGCCAGCTTCCATGGGCTGTCAGCACTTCTGACCATGATCAATTCCTGTGCCAACGGAATTGCGGTAGTAAACATTGACAACGGATTTGGAGCCGGATATCTGGCAACCCAGATCAATCGGCTTGCGGAGGGAAAATAGATGAAAAACAAATTATATCTGGAGTGTACCTCCGGGATCAGTGGAGATATGACCGTTGCGGCACTTCTTGATCTGGGTGCAGACAGAGAAAAGCTGGAGCGAGCGCTTAAAAGCCTTCCGGTAAAAGGCTTCGATATAAAGATCAGCCGAGTGGTAAAATCCGGGATCGACGCCTGTGATTTTGATGTGCTTCTTGATCAGGAACATGAGAATCACGATCATGATATGGAATATCTGCACGGACATCATGGGAATTCTCACGGCCATGAAGGACATCATCATGAACATGGTCATGACACCCTGGATGTGTATGAGCATACCCATTTTCATGAACATCGTGTGCAGGAAGCTCATGTAAACAGTCATACACATACAGAAACGATGCATTCCAACCACGGTCATCACCACCACGAACACCGCGGCCTTAATGAAATCATGGAGATCATCGACCATGCAGATATGACAGACCGTGCGAGATCCTATGCGAAAAAAATCTTCACCATTCTGGCCCATGCAGAGGCGAAAGCCCATAATGTACCGGAAGATCAGGTGCATTTCCATGAAGTGGGGGCAGTGGATTCCATTGTGGATATTCTTTCAGTTGCAATCTGCATGGATGATCTGGATGTGGAGGAAGTGATCGTTCCAAGACTCTGTGAGGGAAGCGGAACCATTCGCTGCCAGCATGGAATCCTTCCGGTTCCGGTGCCTGCAGTCAGCAACATTGTAAGTGCCCATCATCTGAAACTGCATATCACGCCGGTACAGGGCGAGCTGGTAACGCCTACCGGAGCAGCCATTGTGGCAGCATTCCTTACATCAGAAAAACTGCCGGAAGATTTTACCGTGGAAAAGATCGGCATCGGAGCCGGCAAGCGCCAGTACGAATGTCCGGGAATCCTCCGTGCCATGCTGATCCGGAAATCCGGGGATGATTCAGGAACGGATGTCTCCACGGAAACAGACACCATCGTGAAGCTGGAATCTAACATTGATGACTGTACAGGAGAAACCCTGGGTTATGTTATGGAATGCCTGTATGGGGCAGGAGCCAGAGAAGCCAATTACATGCCGGTATTTATGAAAAAAAACCGCCCGGCATGGCTGCTTACCGTTCTCTGCAAAAAAGAGCAGATTCCGGCAATGGAGCAGATTATTTTCAGAGAAACGACGACCATCGGGATCCGCCGTCAGGAGATGGAGAGAACCATTCTGAAACGGGAAAAAAGAACGGTTACAACCCCTCTGGGGGAGGTAGAAGTAAAAGTCTGCACTTTTGATGGAAAGGAATATTTTTACCCGGAATATGAAAGTGTAAAAAAGCTCTGTAAAAAAACGGGGATGTCCTATAAGGAAGCATATCATATGGCTGTCCGGGGATGAGGTTAAAATATCTGTTCATGGATAATACGGCTTACATATTGACACATTTTCGAAAAAAATATATAAATGTATATAGAATGATCATTGTCGGACAGAGAACGGCAGTGATACAGTAAGGCAGAAGCAGGAGAAGGATTTATGGCGGTAACGATACAGCAGATTGCAGAACGGGCAGGGGTTTCCAGAGGAACCGTAGATCGGGCATTAAATCACAGGGGACGGATCAATCCGGAGGTGGCAGAGAAGATCTGTCGTCTGGCGGACGAGATGGGATACGTACAGAAAGAGCGGAAACGTTCCAGAACGGCCAAAGATGAAAGACTGAAGATCGGAGTGGTAACACAGCTTGCCAGATCTTCTTTTATGCAGGAAGTGAACCGTGGCATTGAGAAGGCTGCCCAGGAACTGAAAGAAAAAGGAATCCAGCTGATCCTGAAAGAAGGCCTTTCCGTAGATGAGGACGAACAGCTTCAGGCCATTGAAGAACTGGAACAGGAAGGAATCCGTGGCCTTGCGGTGATGCCGGTGGACAGTGAGGCTGTCCGGGAGAAACTGAATGCTCTCATTGAAGAGAAGAATATTCCTGTGGTAACCTTTAACTCGGATATTGTAGGAACAAGAAGAGCCTGCTTTGTGGGAATGGATAACCGTAAGAGCGGACGTACCGCAGCGGGTCTCTTAGGAATGATGACAAGAGGAAGCGGAAAGATCCTGATCATTACCGGATATTTCAGCAACCATGTTGACAATCAGCGTGTGGATGGGTTTGTGGAAGAAGCCAAGAAAGCGTTTCCGCATCTGGAGATCGCCGGGGTTCACGGAAGTTTTGACGAGGCGTCGGAAGTGGAGCATATTATCGAGAATGCCATGATGAGCACGTCCGGGATCAGCGGGATCCTGGTGGTATCCGGCGGCCAGGCTGGAGTGGGAAAAGCGTTTGATAAGCTCAGGCTGGACCGCCGTCCGTATGTTGTGATCTATGATCAGACACCGAAGAATGAAAAAGCACTGAAAAATGATTCCGTGGATTTCCTCATCGATCAGAACGGATATGTCCAGGGCTATGAACCGCCAAGGATCCTGGCAGATATCCTGACCAAAGGGCAGGAACCGGAACGGGAATTTCTTTTTACAGATATCAAGATCAAAACCAAATATAATCTGTGATCGGGCCATCTGGCGAAAGATCACACGGAAAAATAAGAAAAGTCTGCAGAAACCTGCAGGCTTTTTTTGCATGGAAAGGACCTGCCCTGTTGTGTGCTATGGGGAATGCCATTGGAAATATTTGCAGTAAATATAAGCGAAAATTCTGACAATGAGCCTATGAGGAACTGATAATATGGGGAATGTGTACTTTGAAAGCGTGCTATATGCGTGCTAAAATCTAAAGCACGTAAAAGCACGTAACAACAATAGCCACTTTCAACAAAATAAAACCACAGAAATTGTACAGAATAACAGAAAACAAAGAAAATGGAAAGAAGTACTTGCTCAATTTGAAAAAGAGTGCTATATTAACACCATAAGGAACACGCAAGAAAGCACGCTGAAAAGGAATAAAAGCACGCAAAACAAAAAGCACACAAAAAAGAAGTAAAAAATAAACCATCAAATAAACGGAGGTAAGATCATGAAGTATATCGAATTTGATGAATCCAGACCAATGGACCTGGTACTCCTTGGAAGAGTTGCCATTGATTTCAACCCTGCTTACAACGATCAGGTGAAAGAAGAGTTCAAACCCCTGAAGAAAGTACATATGTTTGAGAAATTTGTAGGAGGATCTCCTGCAAACATCGCTGTAGGTGTTACCAAACATGGCTTGAAAGCAGGATTCATCGGAAAGGTTTCTGACGATCAGTTCGGTGAGTATGTAGTGGATTATTTCAATGAGAGAGGAATCGATACCTCACAGATCACAAAGTGCACAAACGGAGAGAAACTGGGACTTACCTTTACCGAGATGCTTTCTCCGAAGGAAAGCAGCATCCTCATGTATCGTAACCGCATCGCAGACCTGCAGCTTCATGTAGATGATATCCATGAGGACTACATCAAAAACGCAAAAGCGATCCTCATTTCAGGAACAGCTCTTGCAGAGAGTCCGTCCAGGGAAGCAGCCATCAAAGCAGTTATGCTTGCAAAGAAAGTAAATACAAAGATCATCTTTGATATCGATTACAGAGAATACAACTGGAAGAACGCAGATGAGATTTCCATCTACTATTCCATCGTAGCCAAGGAAGCCGACATCATTATGGGCTCCAGAGAAGAGTTCGACCTTACAGAGAAGCTGATCAAAGAAGGCATGACCGATGAGGAGAGTGCAGCTTACTGGCAGTCAAAGAATGCAAAGATCGTTGTGATCAAACATGGTATGAAAGGTTCCACAGCATACACCATCGACGGACAGAAATTCAGCATCAAGCCATTCCCGGTTGAGGCAAGAAAAGGCTTCGGCGGCGGTGACGGATACGGCTCCGGATTCCTGTATGGACTGTATCAGGGATGGGAGATCATCGACTGTCTGGAGTTCGGTTCCGCAGAGGCATCCATGATGGTTAAGAGCAACAACTGCTCCGACTCCCTTCCGGGACCAGATGAAGTTCACGCATTCATTAAAGAAGAAAAAGAAAAATTCGGCGAAATGATCGCAAGAGTATAAAGAAAAGGAGTGGAAAAAATGGCAAAGACAGTAAGAATGACAACTGCACAAGCAATTGTAAAATTCCTGGATAATCAGTACGTTTCCATGGACGGAGTGGAGACAAAATTTGTAGAAGGCTTTTTCACGATCTTCGGACACGGTATTGCCGTAGGACTTGGTGAGGCACTGGATACCAACCCGGGCCAGTTAAAGGTTCTTCAGGGAAGAAACGAGCAGGGCATGTGCCACGTTGCAACCGCTTTTGCAAAACAGAGCAACCGTAAGAAAATCATCGCATGCGCTTCTTCCATCGGACCTGGAGCCGCAAACATGGTAACCGCATGTGCGACAGCTACAGTAAACAACATTCCGCTTCTTGTATTCCCGGCAGATACTTTTGCATCCCGCCAGCCTGACCCGGTTCTTCAGCAGCTGGAGCAGAGCAGCAGTCTTGCCATCAGTACAAACGATGCATTCAAACCAGTCTGCAAATACTGGGATAGGATCACAAGACCGGAGATGGTTATGACAGCTCTTATCAACGCAATGAGAGTTCTTACAGATCCGGCTGAGACAGGTGCATGCTGTATCGCACTCTGCCAGGATGTTGAGGGCGAGTCCTTTGACTTCCCGGAGTACTTCTTCAAGAAAAGAGTACACAGAATCACAAGACCGGTTGCAGTAGACGAAGAGCTTGAGGATGTGGCAGAAATCATCGCAGGAGCCAAGAAACCACTGGTTATTGTTGGTGGTGGTGTCCGTTATTCAGAAGCAGGAGAAACCGTTGAGAAATTCTGTGAGGAGTTCAAGATCCCCTTTGGTGAGACACAGGCCGGAAAGAGCGCCTGCCAGTCCAGCAATCCATACTGCCTTGGCGGTATCGGTGTAACAGGAACCTATGCTTCCAACATCATCGGTAAAGACGCCGACGTGGTAATCTCCATCGGTTCCAGAATGTCTGACTTTACAACAAGCTCCAAGCATCTGTTCCAGAACGAGGATGTTCAGTTCGTAAGCATCAACAACTGCAGATTCCACGCATACAAGATGGATGCGGTAAAAGCAGTGGGCGATGCAAAAGTTACCGTAGAAGCACTTGCAGAGAAACTTCGTGCAAGAGAATATAAATCCACATACACAGATGAGATCGAGAAAGCAAAAGCTGCATGGGATAAAGAGATGGAGCGTCTGGGAAGCATCGAGTACACAGGAGATGACTTTGAACCATTGATCAAGGCAAGGGATCCACGTACCATTCCGGAGTATGTAAAACTTACAAACGGAAAGATCACACAGACAGCAGCACTTGCAGCAATCAACAGAACCATCGACAAAGATGCAACCATCATCACAGCAGGCGGCTCTCTTCCAAGCTGTATGCAGCGTATGTGGAGAACAGACAAACGTGGCGGATATCATGCAGAGTACGGATATTCCTGCATGGGATACGAAGTTGCCGCTACCCTTGGCGTAAAATTCGCAGAGCCGGACAACGAAGTATACTGCGTAGTTGGTGACTCCAGCTTCCAGATGCTCCACAGTGAGATCATGACCATCATGCAGGAGAGACAGAAAGTTAACATCATGGTATTTGATAACTGTGGATTCGGCTGCATCAATAACCTTGAGATGAACCACGGAATCGGAAGCCTTGCAACAGAGTTCCGTTACACTGACGGTAAGAAACCGACCGGAGACCTGATCCCTGTAGATTATGCAAAAGTCGGCGAAGGCTATGGCCTGAAGACTTATACCTGCCGCACTATCCAGGAGCTTGTTGACGCTCTGGAAGATGCCAAGAAACAGGATGTTGCATGCCTCTTTGATCTGAAAGTTATCCCGAAGACCATGACAGACGGATATGAGTCCTGGTGGGATGTAGGAATTGCAACAACATCTGAGAAAGAAAGCGTAAGAAAGGCCTGCGAGGGAGTTATGAAAGGCCGTGAAGAGGCAAGACTGTACTAATCTGGGAGGTAAGAAAATGAGTAAAGTATTTGGTTATCCGGAATATGACGAAAAAGGCGAAAAGATTCTTACAACATACGATAATGAGTACAAGGCCATGATGATGGACATCCGTGTTTACCGTATGAAAGCAGGAGAGACAAGAACATTTTTAAGAGAGGGTGAGGAGACAGCAGTTCTCCTTCTCTCCGGAAACATTACTTATAAATGGAACGGAAACGAGGCGACAGCAACAAGAAAAGATGTGTTCACAGAAGGACCATGGTGCGTTCACGGATGCACAGGAACAGAGATCGCAGTTGTGGCAAATGCAGAGTCACAGATCCTTGTTCAGTGCACAAAGAATGAAAAAGATTTCGGTGCAAAACTTTATAAACCGGAAGATGCTCCGTGGGGATATTCCTGTGTGGGCAAATTCGGAAATGTTGCAAAGAGAAGGGTAAACACCATCTTCGATCATGACATTTCACCGGAGTCCAACATGGTGCTTGGTGAGGTTCTCAACGACAGAGGAAACTGGTCCGGATATCTGCCACACAGACATCCACAGCCGGAGACATACTTCTTCAAATTCGATCATCCGGAAGGATTCGGAGCAAGCTTTGTAGGAGATCAGGTATTCAAGAGCACAGATGAGAGCTTTTCCGCAATTCCCGGAGGAGAGCTTCATCCGCAGGCAGTTGCACCTGGATATCAGATGTACACATGCTGGATGATCCGTCACATCGATGGAAATCCGTGGCTGCAGACAGACCGTTGCGAGGATGAGAGATATACCTGGCTTCATGATGCTGAATTCTAGGAATCTGGTAAAACGAATACTGACACGTAAATAACCGGCAGCAGAACGAGGAGAAACCGTTGCTGTCCCAAAAAACGGACAGCAGCGAATCTGCTGCTATTATGAAAGAAATTGTACTGACTGAAGGGAGATTTTGACAATGGCAAGAGAATTTATTGTACCTGGAGAAATTATTTCCGGTTCCGGAGCACTGGATATGGCGGAAAACGCACTGAAACTCCTTGGTAAAAAAGCTCTGATCGTAACCGATAAAGTAATGATCGACCTGGGAAACTGTGCAAAAGTTGAGAAGGCGCTGACAAATCAGGGCATTGCATACAGCATTTATTCTGACATCTGTGGTGAGCCGACAGATACCATGATTGAAAAAGGCTTACAGATCTATAAAGATGAGAACTGTGACTTCCTGGTAGCTTTGGGAGGCGGAAGCCCCATTGACTCCATGAAAGCTATCGGATCACTGGTAGTAAATGGCGGAAGCATTTCCGATTACATGGGAAAAGTGATCGATGTAAAGATGCCGCTAATGGCAGCAATCCCTACTACAGCAGGAACGGGATCTGAGGCAACACAGTTCACGATCATCACAGATACTAAAAAAGACATCAAGATGCTTCTTAAAGGCAAAGTTCTCATGCCGGATCTTGCCATTATCGACCCGCAGTTTACTATGACTGCACCTCCAAAGATCACAGCAGCAACAGGCCTTGATGCACTTTGCCACTGTGTGGAGGCTTATACATCCAGAAAAGCACAGACACTTTCCGATACATTTGCGGTATCAGCAGTAAAGAGAATTTTCAAATATCTTCCAATTGCGTACAAAGACGGAAAGAACGAAGAAGCCCGTGTACAGATGTCAGTAGCAGCTCTGGAAGCAGGAATCGCATTCAACAATGCATCCGTTACCATTATCCACGGAATGAGCCGCCCGATCGGAGCTCTGTTCCATGTAGCGCACGGACTTTCCAATGCCATGCTTCTGAAAGAGTGCCTTACTTTCGCACTTCCTGGAGCATATGACAGATTTGGTGCCCTTGGCCGTGATATCGGTGTTGCTGACGCCTCCGATTCCGATCAGGAAGCAGCTGAGAAATTCCTGAAAGCAGTAGAGGCACTTGTAAATGAACTGGATACTCCGACTCTGGAGCAGTTCGGAATCAACAAAGAAGAATTCTTCAATGTAATTGATAAAATGGCACATGACGCTATGGACAGCGGAAGCCCGCAGAATACCATGCGTGACGTAACCGAAGAAGAAGTGAAAGAAATCTACAGAAAACTCTGGTAAAATGCACATGTAAATCCGAAATGCCAGATAAGAAAAGACTCCGGACCGGAGAAAAAGGCTCCGGAGTCTTTTTTTCCGTAGTAAAAACAGCGGCAGCTGCAAAAGAAAGGGAGGCATATCCTTCGTGAGAAAAAAATATATCTGTATTCTGGCGGCAGTTTTAAGTTTTTGCAGCCTTTCCGGATGCGGGCCCTCAGCAAAGAAAACAGAAGAGGAAAAGGTAACCATCGGTGTTGTCACAAAATCCAAAAGCAGCGAATACTGGCTGTCCGTCTGTGACGGAATGGAAGATGCGGCGGAAAAATATCATGCGGATGTGGTGATCCTGTCTCCGGATTCTGAGACAGAGGAAAAAGTCCAGAAAAATATGATCAGGGATCTTCTGAAAACAGATATCCAGGCGCTGGCGGTTTCCCCAATTGATTCTTATGAATGTGAAGAGTATGTGCAGCAGGCGAAGGAAAAAGGTATTTCCGTGTACGCCTGCGATACCCCCATAGAAGATGCAGATGTACCTTATATCGGAATTGACAATGAAAAACTGGGTTATGAGCTTGGCGAGCAGCTTGCCAGGGCCCTGGATCATAAGGGAAAGATCGGTGTGATCGCCGGTGATTTTAATCAGGCAGGGCATCGGATGCGTGTTAACGGATTTGAAAAATATATGGAAAAAGAACCCGGGATCACCATTGAAATGGTGCGAAACGGTTACAGCAATATGCAGGTTTCTCAGAAAGATGTGGATGAGATCCTCAAGAAGTATCCGGATCTTGACGGGATCATGACCACCAGTGCTGTGACGGCCCTGGGACTTGCGGAGGCAACGGAAGGGAGGGAAATCTCCATTGTTTCCGTAGATGCTCAGGAAGATGCTCTGAAAGCAGTTCAGGATGGACGTATCGTGGCCCTGGGTGCCCAGTCCGGTTATCAGATTGGTTACGAAACCATCCGGTATATTGTGAACGATCTGGAAGGAAAGAGAACCGGAGAGGATGAGATCCTGGATTCCCAGGTGCTTACCACGGAAAATATTGATGCATACATAAAAGAAGACAAATATGGTTCTTCTTAAAGTGCAAAGGCAGGAAGCAGAGCATCTTCATCCAAAAATAAAACACAAAACATAAAAATAGGACAAAAACAGAACACCGGGAAACCGGAAACAGGAGAACTTTGGCACAGATTTAACAGTCAGGCAAAAATAATACCGAAAAAACTAAAATTTCTCACACTTTGATAATCCCGTATTTTCGATAAAATAGAATCATCAAAAGGAAGTCGAAAACAAAAAACGAAAAGAAATGAAAGGGCGGGATAATAAGATGGAGAAGAAAAAACTTTCGGTATCAACGAGGCTGTGTTATGCTGGAGGAGATGTAGGATGTAATATCGTGTTCGGAATGATTGGAACACTGCTGACACTGTTTTACACAGATTATGTAGGGATCAGTGCAGCGACAGTCGGACTTGTCATGTTGCTTTCCAGATGCTTTGACGGATTTTCTGATCTGGTTATGGGTGTCATTGTAGAGCGTACCAATTCCAAATGGGGAAAATCAAGACCCTGGCTTCTGTGGATGAGTGTACCGTTTGCACTGTCAGCAGTACTGCTTTTTACAGTACCACACACAACAGGAATGCTTCAGTTTCTGTATCTGTTTGTAACTTATAATTTCTGTACAACAGTATGTTATACAGCGATCAACCTTCCATATGGAAGTCTTTCCACAATGATGATCCGTGAGTCATCGGAGAGAGATAAACTCAGTGTTATGAGAATGGGCCTTTCCCCTCTTGGCAGAATTATCGCTGCAACCTGTACACTGCCACTTGTAAAACTGGTTGGAAACGATCAGGCTGCATGGATCAAAGTTATGAGCGTCTGGGCAGTACTGGCACTGGTTCTTCTGCTTCTGTGCTTCTTCAAATGTGAAGAGAAAGTTCAGATCGAGGCAAGAAAGAAAGACGAGAAACTTCCGGTTCCTACAATGCTGAAAGCACTTTTTACAAACCAGTATTTCTGGGCAGTTATGCTTCTCTGGACAGTACAGAGCGTATCCTTTACGATCACAGGAACCATTCTTCCTTACTACTGCAAATATATCTTCAACAATGACACATGGATGTACAGCGCACTGTATCTTACAGAAACACTGGTACTGGTAGCAGGAATCTTCGTCTGCTCACCGTTAATTAAGAAATTCGGAAAAAGAAACATCGCATTTGTCGGCGGATTTATCGCACTTGGCGGACAGCTTCTGTTCTTCCTGAACCCATACAGCTTCGGATTCATGGTTATGAGCTGTGTTACACGTGCAATCGGACTTGCACCGTTAAACGCAGTTGTATTCAGTATGGTCGGTGATGTAGTAGAGTTCGGACAGTGGAAAAACCACATCCGTCAGGAAAGCCTGATCTTCGGCGGCGGTTCGCTCGGCTTTAAGATCGGCACCGGTATCACCAGTGCGGTTATGACCGCCATGCTCGAGGGCGCAGGCTTCCTCAGCTCGGTTACCGGCGGTGCTATGCAGCCGGCTTCCGCCCAGCAAATGATTTCCTCTATCTTTAAGTTCGGTCCGATTCTGGTCTGGATCGTTGCCATCATCGTCCTGCTGTTCTACAAGCTGGATAAGATTTACCCCACTATTATGAAGGAACTCACCGAGCGTGAAGCACGCGGTGAAATGTAAAGGAGACTGTCTTATGCTGAAACTCGGATATAACGAAGCAACCTGCAAGGAAAATTCCACAGTTGAAAACGACCTGCTGCTGTGTGAAAAGTATGGCTATGACTATATCGAGCTGCGTCTCGATATGCTGCAGGAGTATCTCAAAACCCACACCGTGGACGATCTCAAGGCTTTTTTTGCAAAGAGCCATATCAAGCCGTTTGCATTCAACTCCATTGAAAACATCAACTTCTGCACGCCGGAGGAGTGGGAAAAGCTCGTAGAGCTG
>OLOT01001199.1_pt1 | contig 16091 bp, 7 predicted proteins | sample 1671991 | NCBI WGS metagenome assembly OLOT01 (sample SAMEA3136634, study PRJEB25190) | human gut metagenome | biome: human gut; feature: human-associated habitat; material: faeces | place: Austria | collected 2013
GCTATGAATTTTTCTATTGCGTTCCCCTGACTTCGGAATAGTGGCAGGGCTGGCTATCCTTGTTTTGCTTTGTGCTTCTCTACCGTACATGAGCATTATCGGCTGGGATAAAGCGATTCCCGCGACCATGCCCGCCGAGGATTTGACGATCACGGCTCAGTGGCGTGATATTGCAGTGCCTACAGGCGAAATCAAGATTGCCGAAAACGGCTGGAAGTCTTTCCTCAACACCATCACCTTCCGTTTGTTCTTTAAGGATACGCAGACGGTAACCGTTACCGCCGCGGACAACAGCGGCAAAGCGGTTAAGATCGAATACCTGCTGAGCGATAAGGCGCTTACCGAATCGGAACTTGCGGGCATGACTTTCACGGCATATTCCGCACCGTTCAGTATCAATCCCGATAACGAGTATGTTATTTATGCAAAACTGACCGATACCAGCGGAAACGTTGCCTACATTAACACAAACGGCATCGTGCTGGACGCAACAGTCCCCGTTATCTCCGGCATTGAAGCCGGCAAAACCTATTGCGCAGCACAGACTATTACCGTTGACGAAAAGTATATCGGCACCGTGAAGGTGAACGGCACGGAAGTCAGCCTTGATAGAAACAGTCAATTTGCTCTTTCCCCCGCAAGCGGCAAGCAAACGATTGTTGTGACCGATAAGGCAGGCAACGAGACAAGGGTTACCGTGACCGTAAATAACGGCCATACCTACGAGTGGCAGAGCGAAAACGGACAGTATTGGCAGAAGTGCAAATTCTGCAATCACGAAACTGCGAAAAAGGATATTCCGACCATTAACATCAGCGGTGCCGACAAGGTTTGCCGAACGCAGGATTACAAATTCAGCTTTACTTTGCCGGAAGGAGCGACGGATGCAGCCTGTGGGTATGAGTTTATCGGACTTGGCGGTGGTCCTCTTACGCCGACCGTTGAGAATGGTTTGTACAGCGGTATCATAAAAGCATCCACATATCCGGCGACAGAAAACAGCTTTAAGCTGATCGTGAGTGCAAAGACCGCTGACGGCTTTGCGTTCTCTGCCGAAAAGAAGGTTACCATTCAAAACGAGCACACCGGCGGCACAGCCACCTGCAAGGACAAGGCGATTTGCGAGGTCTGCGGCGAGAGCTACGGAAAGCTTGACCCGAACAACCACGCCAACCTCAAGCATATAGATGCAAAGGCGGCAACAAAGACTTCTGAGGGCAATATCGAATACTGGTACTGCGACGGCTGCAACAAGTATTACAAGGACGCCAAAGCAACACAGGAAATCACCAAGGCTCAAACCGTAACGGCAAAGCTGCCCCCGAAAATCACGGCCGGTGATGGTGCAACGGTCACACAGGGCGAGAAAAAGGAGCTGTCTTTCACTTCTGACGCATCCTTCGCCGATTTCCTTCGTGTAGAGCTTGATGGCACTGCGCTGGAAGAAAAGAACTATACAAAGAGAGAGGGCAGCACGATAATCACGCTGAACCGTGATTTTGTTGCTACACTTTCCGTGGGTGAGCATACGCTTGCGATCGTTTCTCAAAGCGGTACGGCTACGGCTAAGTTCACCGTCAAGGCAAAGCCGGCTGAAACGGCAACCCCGCAGCCTACTGTGACACCGCAGCCCACGGCACAGCCCCAGCCGACGGTGCAGCCTGTTTCCCCGATTCCGAGCACCGGCGACACCGCCAACCCTGCATTGTGGTTTGCGCTGCTGATCGTCAGCGGCTTCGCGCTGGCGGCAATTTTCGTACTGCGCAAGAAAGCCAATCGCAAGTAAACAAAATGGGTACCGGCCTATATCAGCGCACGGAAACCATATCCATAGGATTCACACGCACGCCATTCTGCATCACCTCAAAATGCAGGTGGTTGCCGGTGCTGTCACCGGTACTGCCCACATAACCTATAACCTGCCCTGCCGTTACCGCTTCCCCTGCGGTAACGGCAGTTTGCGTCATAAAGAGATCATAACCTCGCACTCTTTCTGCGTCAGCTTGTGCAGATACTTTTTGATCCCTTCCCACATCAGCTTGGACTCGACGCTTTCCTCAATCGGGTTCATCAGGCGTCTATACACTGTGTCTACCTCGTCACGGCATTCCTCAATGGAAATCTCATGCTTTGCCTTAACCATCAGTGCACGAATGTAAGAAGCGCGCCGGGCATACAACACCTTGGTCATAAACTTTGTAAAGCGTGCAGCCAGTTGCGCGTCCTCACCACTAAACCATAGCTTATTTTTCTTTGCCATCGTAAACCTCCTGAATTATGGGTTTCATTGAATAGACCTCAAAATTCGGAGGCGCGCGGGTCGGGTAAGAATTACGGCAGCGCATCTTACATTAAGCGAACGCAAAAAAAGGCCCGACAGCCGTTGTGGCTGTCGGGCCAAAAACAATCTGTAATTGTCTTTATAACCGATTACTTATCGTTTCTTTTCTTGCAGACAAATACAACTGCAAGTCCGAGCAGAGATGCCACCAGAAGCACGACGTACAGCGTGGGGTTGGAGGTATCGCCCGTTTGCGGCATTGCCGTTATGGTGGACGGCTTTGAAGTGCTTGCCGGGGTGGGGGCCGGTGTGGGAGCAGCAACTTCGTTCTTCTTGGTTTCGCTGTCGTTTGAACTGTTGTTGCTGCCCGGATTGCTGCCGCTGCTCGGCACGGCGGTGTCCTTATAGGCAATCGCATAGACAGAGAAGCGGTCGGTCTTAAAGGTCAGCGTCTTGTTGGCTGCATCAAACGCGGCATCCAGCACGGCAATCGCACCTTCATGGCAGCGCACAATGCAGTAGTTGCGGTTGACCGCGCTGTCCGTATGGATGAGCGCGTCCGGCACAACAACAGAGATCGGCAATGCGTTCTTAGTCGTGTGCAGGGCTGCACCGGGCTGCCGGTTACCATTCACGGTCATGTACTTGAACAGACTGATGTCGAGATACTGCCCGATGGTGTAGTCCTTGGCGGCCTGTGCCATCGCTGTTTTTACTGCATCGGGAACATTGGCCTCTTTCACGGTCAGCACAATGTCCATGATTGCGCCGTCGGCAATCTGTGCCAGTTCATCGGCGGTAATGTCGCCGCTGTCCACCAGCATGGCAAGCAATTCAGCTTTGTCGGTCAGCAGGGTGGCGGGCGGTACAGTGCCCTCAAACTTAATATCCACTTTCACCTTGCCGTTGCCGATCGTAATCTCCTTGTCGGGGGCATCCTCCGCCTTGGCGGGGACAATCACGTAGGTCTGTTCAACAGCGCCGGTATAGTTGCCCTTGGCGGTGATGGTCAGTGTGTGGCTGCCGGGGTCGGTGGCGGTGTTGCCCGCCACGGTGTAGGAATCTGCGGGGAGTTCTTTGTCGTTCAGCAGGACTTTCTCGACCGTTTGGGTCTGTTCCGCGCCGTTGGCAGTAAGCGCCTTGCCCAGCTTGACGGTTGCGCCGTCAATAGACTTGGGATTGATGGTGAATTTGCCCTCGGCAAACGTGACCTCGTAGTTCGGGTTTGCGCCTGCATCGGCGGTGGCGGTGATGTCATATTCGCCGGCATTCTCGCCCTCAGCACGCGCCAGCGTGATACCTTTCAGCGTTTCACCACTCAGTACACCACTGACTATGTAAGTCAGTTTGGGGTCTTTTTCCTCATATACCTTGGACTTGTTGTCCGGGGTGACGGTGACTTCCTTGGCGGTGATGGTTGCAGTGGTTTCGGTCTGATTTCCGCTTTCAGCCAGCACATAGTTGGCGGCAGAATCGCCGCCCAGCTTCAAATCGGAGATGGCAACATTCTGCTTGCCTGCCTCAGCCTTTTCAAACATACCCTTAGCCGCAACGGTCAGCTTGTCGTTTTCCAGAATACCGTCAAACTGGGCATTGCTGTAATCCAGCACAGCATTGGTCGTGCCGTCATAGACTTTGTCGTTTGCCGTAATGCCGGAAACGGTAACAGCCTTCGGGGTAATCACAAAGTCGGCTGTCGTATTTCCGGTAAGCGTGTAATTGCTGTTGGCAATCGAGGCTGTAACTGTGTAGCTGCCTGCATTAACGGGAACGGCTGTGTCATTGTATCCGTTGCCGGTGTAGGTAAGCGTTACAGGAACGTTTTCCCCGTCCACAGCGCCGGAAAGTTCGGCAGCGGCGGCAGTGACACTGCCGTAAGTGCCGCCGTTCGGGGTAATGGTAGCAGTGACTTCCTTGGCGGTGATGGTTGCAGTGGTTTCGGTCTGATTTCCGCTTTCAGCCAGCACATAGTTGGCGGCAGAATCGCCGCCCAGCGTCAAATTGGAAATCGTGACTTTCTTCTCACCGACATCAGCGCTTTCCATTGTACCTGTGGCAGTAACGGTTAAGGTGTCATTTTCCAGAACACCGCCAAGGGTCACCGCGCTGTAATCCAGCCCAGCATTGGTCGTGCCGTCATAGACTTTGTCGTTTGCGGTGATACCCGAAACCGTAACCGCCTTGGGGTTGACCGTAACGGTTGCAGTGCCGGTGTTCGTCGTGTATTTTCCACCGTAGGACTTATCGGGGGTGAATGTCCACTTGGCATTATGGCTACCCGCGTTGAGTTTCACGGCAGGTGTGTCCCATGTAAACGTGCCGTTGACCGCTACACCAGTGACGGGGTCTTGCATCGTGCCTGTGATGGTGCTCGCGCTCAGCTCGTTGCCGTAGGTAATCGGCGTTGCGGTGATTGTGCCGTCCGGCACGGGTTTGATTTGGTTCACCGCGCTGACCTTGACAGTCAGAGTGATGTCCTTATAGTTTATGCTCTTGATTACCACGGTCACTGTGCCCACAGAGCCGGTGGTTTCCACGTCGTTTTTCTGAATGGGCAGGGTCAGCTCGCCATTTTCCACCTTCGCGCCGCTGGTGTAGTAGCCGTCATTTAGTTTGATTTCGCCGATCTCATAGGTGAGCGCACCGTACGCTTTGGGAGTTTCCAGCGTGGGCAGGGCTGGGAGCGTCACAGTGTAGGTCTTTTCGTGGCCGTTTACAATGGTCAGCGCGGTTTCCTTGGTGAAGTCAGGCGCAGCGGCCTTGGTGATGCTGCCAGTGGTAGGGAAGCTGCTCTGCTCCAGGGCGTAATTCTTCGCGGTCTGCTCCGTCAAGGTCACTGTGGCAGTGACGTTCTTGCCGTTGCCCACACCGGCATCGTCAAAGCTGGCGGTGACGGTGTAGTCTGTGCCTCGGTTCAAGGTCACGTTGTCGAAGGTCACGCTGGAGATGTCCGCGTTTGTCGTGCCATCATAAGGCTTGGGCGCAACCGTTACCCCGGTGATCGTCAGCGGCTTCTTCCCAATGCTGACCGCCACGCTGGCGGGTGCGGTATCGTTGTGGTTTGCATCGCCAATCACCCGATACCACACGGTATATGCTCCGGCATCGGTGCCGGTAGGGATGTCCTGGCTGTATGTGCCGTTCTCGGTCAGGCTGTACAGCATGGTGCCATGGTCCGTCATGCCCGCAGTAATCAGCGCCTGCTCCTGTCCGGTATAGGTCAGATTTTCCTGCGCCGTGGGAGCGGTGAAGGTGGGGGTAGCCTTGTTCACCTTGATGGTCACAGTTCCGGTCGCGGGGGCGTATTCCTCGTAGCCCGCAGCCGGGGTGAACGTCCACGAAGCCGTATAGTCGCCAGCTGCGCCGGGTTTGGCTTCAGGGTTCGTCCACGCGAACGTGCCCTTGACCTCTTCTCCGGTGCCGGGGTGTTTCATCGTGCCGGTGGCCGTAAGCTTACTTTCGTTCAGCATCTGGCCGTAGGTGATATCCGACGCGCTGACGGTGACGCCCGATGCATTGGGGGGAATCCTTGCGCTAATGTAGACCTTGATGGTAAACTCGAAATTCTGATAGTTCGTGGTCACAACCGGGACGGTTATCGTGCCGATTTGTGTGTTAACATCTGAGGTGTGCGCAGACACAGTGGGCAGAGTCAGAATGCCTTCCTCTGACACGGACATACCGTTGTTGCTGTCGAGGTAGGTGCTATCCGTAAAATGGTAATCACACCCTTGATACTGGATATCGCCATACTCGCAGCCCTCAGACAGCTTCGGCAGGAGCTTGGCCAGATCGATCGTGTAGGTCTTTGCCAGATCGTTGAAAACAAGCTGCGTGATCTCACCCGGTGAGGTCACAGTGGCTTGCTTGATGGTAAAGGTCGCGCCGCCGGATTGTGTGATTACCTTCGATGTTGAAGGAGTGTCCTCACCATAGGTCTGAAGCACATAGTTGTCGTCGTTGAGTGTTATTTTGAAGGTGATCCCATACTTCTCACCGGCATCCGGCGAATAGATGGTTTCTTCACCACTCTTCTTAACAAAGTACGCATCCGAAATGGTGTAGGCTTCACTCGGAACATCGACGACGCCAGAAGCAGAAAGCGTTTTGAATTTCAGAGCCGTTGCCCATTCGTTTGCGCTCATGTTAATTTCCGCCGTGCCGTCATAGACTTTGGAAATGGCAGAGGAAACCATGACGCTGTCGATCTTCATCGGCTCGATCTTCCATTCCACGTTTTCAATCTTGCCAGAGTAGTTGCCGTTGCCATTGACAGTCAGCGTATAGCTGCCCGCGTTGGCCTGCATCGTGGCATCCACGTAGAAGTCTGTGCCTTTGGTCAACGTTGTATTTTCGTCGAGCTTGACCGTGACCGCCGGGAATTGTTTTTGACCGTTATAGGTCGGGTTCTCGACTGTTACCTCCGCGCCCTCAAGGCTGACCGGCGTAACGGTGATGGTGATCTCCGCGCTCTTGGAATAGCCGCCGCTGGTGCAGATGAGGAGATAGGTGTGCGTTCCCGCGGCGAGATTGTCGGGCAGTGTGTAATTTGCGCCAGTTGCCCCTTCCAGCGGTGCTGTCGCCGCAGCCCCCTCGAGCTTATACCACAAATAGCTAAGGTCCGCTCCGCTCGTTTCGCCCATTCGGCAGCTTGAGACCAGCGTTACCTCTCCCGTCGTGCCATATGCCATGGTCGTCGGGACTTCTTTATGATTCTTATCCTTCGCGTATATCTTGACACTCTGGATGGGCGCTTTCTCCACGGTGACTTTAAGCCCACTTATTGTTTCCTTGTGGCTGTCATCCGCCCAATAACCGGTTTCGTACTTGAAGGCATAGCCCTCCTCCAGCAGGTCGCCGAGGGTCAGATCGGTCACCTTTTCATTGGAAACCGTCACCTTACCAATTCTGCCCTTCGTCGTACCGGAGTCCTTGATCGTCGCTCTGGCGTCCACGCTCAGCGCATCGACGTTGTGACCGTTCAGATCGAAGAGGAACGGATTGTTGATCATCACCGTAGTTCCGGTCACGTCCGCCAGCAGCTTCAGTGTGCAGCCGTTGTTTTTGGTCGCGTAAACGAGCGCATCGGTGAAGCTCGGGAAATACTTTGCGTCCGAACCGGTGATATCGACCTGTGCTGCGGCTTTCATCCCACAGGTGTGGCAGGGATCCTCCGTCATGGATTTTCCATCCGCCGAGCCGTGATCGCAGACCTTCTGGCAGACGGTACACTTGCCGTTTTCCCAGTTGTGCTCGCACGGGCGCACGGTCACTTCGTCTGCCGTTTGGGTCTCGCTGCTCAGATCGAGCACTGTGTCACCATTCCAGAACAGGCTTTCGTCCAGATAGTCGGAAAGATGCTTGCCGCTATCCTCTGTTTTGATGCTGTAGTTGTTAGTGCCCTTCCGGAACGTGCCGCTTTTCAGCACGGCGTTGCCATCTGTTTTTAACAGCACACCGCCGGTGTACGTGCCGCCGTCAAACTCCACCGTGCCATAGGTCACATATGCCAGCAAGACGGACCGTTGACCATTCAAGGTATCCGGTACAGTTCCGCTCTTTGCGGTCACATTTTCCAGTGTCAGCTTCGGGCCGCTATTGGATGAGATGTAAAGAACGCCCTCATAGCTCGTGCATCTGCTGCCATCCAGCGTGCCGTTTTTCAGCGTCAGCTGGCTTCCGTTGTGCAGCATGATCAGGCAGGCACCGTCGGCACTCAGGGTATGGTTGTCCAAATCAATGGTGAAGTTCTTTTGGGAAGAACCTACCTGCAGCACCGCGCCGTTGCCCAGATCAAGATCATCCAGCAGCGTGATGGTCCCGCCGTTCTGGACGGCATCGATCGCCTTCGACAGAGAAGCGTATTCCACATTTCCGATCTTTGCAACCGGCGCATCTATGGCCGTACCCTGCTGAACGGTCACGACCGTGTTGAAGCCGCCGCCGGTGCGCACCTGTGTTCTGTTCTCATCCACATAGACACAGCCATCTCCCAGAAGTTCCATGCAGTCGCGGCTGGTGGCGTCGGTGGTCTCGTTCACCTTCCAGAAAATGCTTTTGACATTCTCGTTTGTCATGGTATCCATGTAGGGGCGGAACGTACCGCCTTTCAGTGTGACTTGACTTTTTGCACCTACGTACAGTCCCTGATAGTCGCCGCTTTTGATGACAGCAGAGCCGAAGTCGCCCACCATCACACTGCTTTTATTGCTCGTTACTGTGGCGGTCACAGCTTCCAGCGTCATGCTCGCACCGGATCTGTACGCGCGGATGGCGCAGCTGCCGATTCCTGTGGCTTTTACTGTACCGTTCTTCACCGTTACGGTGGCATTTTTGACCAGCAGAACGCCGTCAGATGACCACGTCTTGGAGCTGGACAGCGTTTTGCCGTTCAGGTCGAAGGTGATGCTCTTGCTGATGGTCACATATGTCTCGCCCAGGTCTACGTCGCTTAGCAGTGTGACGGTATCGCCGTTCTGCGCCGCGTTCAGTGCCGCCGGGAGGGATTCGTATGTGCCTCCATCCGTGCCGTCTTTTTTTGTTACCGAAGCGGCCTCAACGACAGCCTCGTTGACTGTGAGTTCCGCAGTTGTTGACCGTTCCTCTTCGTAGTTCTTGGTTTCGCCGGTCTTGGCATAGACGTAATATGTGCCGGGTTCGCTGATTGCAGTGTTCTCGTCAATCTTGGGCATGGCATCGCTACCCTCTACGTCAGAAGAGCCCGCCCAGCTTTTTAACGCGGAAGCCAGATAATAATATGTCACCTCGGCGTCTTCCGGAGCACCCTCGACAGACAGAAGCGGAAGAAGTTTTTCGCCCGCCGTGCAAGCCGTCTGGGAAAGAGACACGGTCAGCTTGGGATAGGCCTTGTTGATGTTGCCGCCAATCGTAAACGTTTCTTCGCCCGCCTTGAGCTTGTACTTTACCGCGGCTTCGCCGATTAGCGCGATTTCCACAGTGACGGTATGCCATCCCGCGTCCGCGGAATCGAACGTCTTCTTGGCGGTAAAGCCCGTTCCTTCTTTGAGTTTGATTTCATTTGTGCCGTCTGTAAACGTCAAGTCGATTGGAATCGTGCCGCCGTCCGTCGTGCCGTCATAGCTGCGGCCAATGGAATCGGGCTTGCTGACGCACCGAATCTCTGTCCGCTTGTCTTCTCCGGGGATATACGTGCCGCCGCCCCCTTCTGTCGGGCTTCCGGGGGCTACATAAATCCCACCGCCTGCGGCGCTCTGCCCCGCATCGTTAAGGGCGGGGAGTTCGTTTTTCCCCTCCATAGTCGGCTCATTCTGCACGGCTTGTTTGCCGGTTTCTTCGTCTGCGGTATTCTTCTCGGCAGCCGCAGGCGCATCCTCTGTCGGGTTTTCTTCGGGGTTCGCGGGCGGGGCATTCTCACCCGCGCCGGTTTGTGCAGGGGTGGTCTTTTCTTCTTCTTTTTCTTCCAGCGCAGGTGCAGGGATTTGTGCTTCCTGCGTTGCACTGACCGTCTGTTCCGGCGGCTGTCCCTCTGCTGCCAGCGCCCCGGTGGGGGTCAGGGTCAGGCAGAGGGTGATCGCCAGAAACAGGCTCAATACACGTTTTTTCATCAGGTTTTCCTCCGTTTGCCATCAGTGGTCGGAAATAAGCCACAGCTTTTTGGCTGCGGTTTTGGCTTCGCTGCGCCGCTTTACACCCAGTTTTTCTAAAATATGGCTCACATGGGTCTTTACCGTGGGCAGCTTCACGTCCATGATCTGCGCGATCTCGGCATTGCTTTTGTCCGCGCAAATCAAGCGTAGTATCTGTAATTCCGTAGGGGTAAGCTCCTTCGCCGCCCTCATGCGCGGGGCAAGAAAGCGCGGATAATAGGTCGCCTGTGTCCGCACGGCGGCCATAAGGCGCTTGTACCATTTTGTATCATCGTTCCGGTTCAGCTTTTCCAAAAGGGGCAGCACGGCGGCGCTGTACACGCTGACGGGCGTGATAAAGCTGTACTCTGCCGCCGTATCCAGCGCGGCCGTAAGCCGCGCCCGCCATGCGTTGTCCTTTTTCCGATACAGGGCAAGGGCGCACAGAATGTTCAGGTGGATGCCGTCAATATGCCGCCCGCAGCCCTGTATGTAGCGTTCCAGCGGCGAAAGCGTCAGCAGGGCGGCGTCCGGGCGGTTCTGCGCAATTTCAACCATGGCTTGCGTCAGGTATTGATACCGCTTCATTACGTTCAGGTGCATGGGGTCGCGGGGCGCTTTTGTGCGGTACCACTCGTCGGCACTGTCCTGGTCGTCACAGTGCAGGGCCATTCGGCAGAGCATCGCGTCCATATTCGGCAAAAAGCGGGTCAGACCCTGCGCTTCAAACCGGGCACGCAGTGTTTCAATCGTGCGGCGGGCATCTGCCGCCTGCCCCTTGGACAGCTGGCAGCGCGCCAGCAGCCCGTTCACGGCAAACTCTATATCCGGCGTTCCCTTTTGCTGAATCTCACTCACCTGCGGGATAAGCGCAAGCATACGCTCGGTGATGTTTTCACCCTTTTCAAATTTGCTTTCGGCAACGGCGCAGTCCGCCAGCCCCACGCCGTCTTTTTTCAGCACGGCCTCTACCGGGGTGCGAAGCGTCCGATACAAAAGATCGTCCTTTTTGCTCCACTCTGAAAAATCCTTGCCGCCGTTCATAATGCTGGGCAAGGTACTGGTCACGGAAAAAGACGGCAGCGTTATTTCTTTATCGGTCAGCAGCCGGAACACGGCCGGGATTGTTTTTATCAGCCCCTCCACACCGCGCTGCGGCAGGGAAATATCCAGCCATGCAAGGCGGCTGCGAGCCTGTCTGGCGGCAGGGTCCTGTTTTTTACGGCAGTCGGCAAAGTTCTTTAGCGCCCCATACCACCGTTCCGAGCCTTCATAGTCCATTGCCAGGGCGCAAAGCATACTCATTCCCTGCATCAGGGAAGGCGAAGCCAAGATTTCGCTTTCCGGCAGAGCGCGGTAATACTTTTCCATCTCGCTGTAATGTCCCATGCCGGGGTGCAGCTCGGAATTGCGGATCAGCAGCTCGGATATTTTGGCGTGATCCCCGCTTTTGGTGTAGCATTCCAGCGCGTGGGCATAATCCTCTTTCAGCTCGTAGTAAAGCGCCCCGCGGCTGAAAACGGCGCGGCGCTTTTCCTCGCTGCATTCCTTTTCCATCTCCCAGAGAAGGAAGGCGCGGAACTGCGGCCAGAAGTGGAAGTGCCGCACATCGTCATAACGCAGCATCGTTGTGTTGTGCAGAAGCCAGTCCAGCAGATTCCCGGTGCGGGGGTCGCCGCTGACCATTCGCGCCATTTCCAAATCAAAGCGCTCAAAGGGGGCAAGATCCAGCAAAAAATGCCGCACCGGAAGATCGAACCGGCGATAGATGGCATCCTCGAAGTAGCTGAACACCTCCCGGTAAGCCTGCGCTACGATTTCCGGGGCGAACGGCTTGCCGCCGGACATACACCGCGCCGTAACGGCGACGCCCAGCGGGTAGCCGATGGATTCTTTCCGGATGCCGTTGATTTCGCTTTCCGTCACGGCTGCCTTGCGGGCGGCAAAAAAGCCGCGTATATCCTCGCGGTCAAAAAGAAGGTCGTCCGGCTCCAGCGTGGTCATAAGACCCGTGTATTGGAAGGCCGTCAAGTACGACGGCGGCACCCCGCGGGAGAGGAACACAAACCGCCGCGTCGGGTTGGCACGGATCAGTTCACAGAGCGCCTGCGCGGTTTCCTGCTCCTGCAAAAGCTGAAAGTCGTCGATCAAAAGGACATCCCAGTTTTCCGGCAGTGTGCGCAGCGTAAAATCCGGCGCATCGGCACACAGCCGCAGCGTCCGATGCCCGCACAGCAGCGCATTGGCCAGCGCCGTTTTGCCAAAGCCGCAGGGCGCACTGAAAAAAAGGATGCGGCCGCTTTGCATAACGCTGTCAAATTTTTGCTGCACAGATGGTTTTATCAGAATATTTCCGGTCAATTTTAACTCCTTTTGGGTGAAGAACGTGGGAAATGCCATACTATAATAGTTAAATTATATCATCCGAAGGGGAAAAGTAAATCATCCCAAAGTATGAAATTTGGTCCTTTTGAAGGGGCCGTGCAGCGCGCTTATCTTCGGCTTTACGATATATTCTCCCGAAAAAAGCACTTGACAATTCGAGCATTTCACCCCATAATTTATATAATTAGTGTGGTGCTGTCAGCGGACAGCAAAGAACGAAGGAGACAAGATGAAAAAGCAAATCGTAAGCACCCTTATGATGGCTGTTTTCACACTTGTGTTTCTGCTGTCTGCGGGAATGCTGTTGACCTATTATGGGGAAGGTGTGCGGCAGCAGCAGGCATTTCGTGCGCTTGAAAGGATAACAGAGCAGGCAAATAACCATGGCGGAGAAAACTCCAAGACCGCAGCCGTACAGACCGAGCAGTCCGCAAAGAAAAACGCGGCGCAGGAATATAACGCCCTGAAGGAAAAGAACCCGGACTTTTGGGGATGGATAAAAATTAACGACACGGCGTTGAGCTATCCTGTCATGCACACGCCTGAGGAACCGGAGTATTATCTTCGCAGAGATTTTGAGGGGGCTTATTCACTGCGCGGCGTACCGTTTTTGGACGCCAGATGTTACGACGGCTGCGGCAACTACATCATCTATGGCCATTATATGAAGGATGGAACCATGTTCGGCTCGCTGCAAGCCTATGCAAAGCCTGCCTACTGCGAGGCACACCCCACCATTACGCTGAATACCGCAACCGGATGTGCGGATTACACGGTAATGGCGGCATTTTATTCACAGGTTTACAGCCAAGAGGATAGCAGGGTGTTTCGGTATTACCAATACGCCGACCTGTCGAACGAGGCGGACTTTGCAACCTATGTGGAGCAGGTGCAAAAAGCGGCGCTGTATGACACCGGAGTAAATGCGCAGTATGGGGAACAGCTGCTTACACTTTCCACCTGCAGTTACCACACAGACGAGGGAAGATTTGTCGTTGTGGCAAAGAAACAGGAATGATTTTGTGCAATGGCAGCCTTCGACTTGCCTTGGCGCTTTATGCTCAAGGCTTTTGGGGCGAAAACATTTAACACACCAAACTCAGCGGATCAACCCGAACCCCGCCCTGCATTACCTCAAAATGCAGGTGGTTGCCGGTGCTGTCGCCTGTGCTGCCCACATACCCAATCACCTGCCCTGCCGTTACCGCTTCCCCTGCGGTAACGGCAGTTTGCGTCATATGGGCATACCGCGTGGAAAGTCCAGCGCCGTTATCCAGCAACACCTGATTGCCGTAGCTGTCGTTCCAGCCGCTGACCAGTACCGTGCCGCTGTGGGCAGCCAAGATTGGCGTACCCTCCGGCGCGGGAATATCCGTGCCGCGATGCCCGGCACTGCCAAAAGCGTCCACTTCCCCGAAGTGGCAGGATATATAGGTGTGCCCCGGCAGCGGCCAGCACAATTCACCGTCCGCAACAGCGATCCCGCCGCACAGGGCAAGCAGGCTGGGGCGCATTTCCTCGGATAACAGCTGGTGCAAAATGTCCCGTTGGTCTTGCGTAAAGTGGTACAAATCTGCCAGCGCGTCCACCGATTTGCTGCTGACCGTGATGTGCAGAATGTGCTCCGTGACCGGCTCCGGGTCGGGTTCGTCTTCGGTCGGTTCCAGCGTGGCGGTCACTTCCTCCACCTCGGCATCTATTTCGTGCATCGCCCAAAAGGTGTCCTGAATCAACCGCTTCTTGCTTTCGTCTATGACGACCACATCGCCGTCGTTGTTCAGGTTGTTCTGCACAGCAAAGACGGCCAGCACTTCGGGCCAGTAGCTCGCCCAAGTGTGACCGTCCTCGTAGTCGTATTCCATCGTGGTTTCGCTGCATTCCGGGTGCGCCGACACAATGTCGTTGATTGCCGTGCCGAAGTCGGCATTAGTTTCCGCAACGATTCCGGCAATGCGGATGCTGTTCGGGTCACCGGATTCATCGGCAAACAAAATGCCCATCGGTGAGCCGATCACCGCCGCAGCCGCGCCTATGACCATCGCCATCAACAGCACCACGCCGCCTGCGCCAAGCAGCGCCAACAGAGAACCGGCTGCGCGGCGTATCGTGTGCGCCAGCACCGCTTTCAGCCGCAGCCACGCAGCTTGTAACACCGTGCGAACTCTGCCCAGCGCGGCTTGCTTGATGCCGCCACCGGAAAAGACAGGGACGGTGTCGGGCAGTCTGACGCCGCTGCCAAGCACCGTGCCGCCCGCCTGCTTTTGCAGATGGCGGCGCACCGTTTCGCGCGTGAGGTGTTGACGTTTCAGCGCCTGCATTTTGTCACGGTAGGAATCGGGCGTTTTGATCTCCCGCTTATCCAGCGCCCTTTGCCGAAAGCGCTGGCGCTTGAAGGTTTCTCTCTTGTCAGCGGATTGCCCCAAGGGGGTATTTTCTGTTTCAGCGGGCTGGGCGGCGTGTGTGGTTGGCATACGCTGGCGCTTTTCCTGCAAAATTCGGAACTGACGGTAGCTGATTCGTCCTGTGTCCAGCGCCTTGCCTTGAAGGTTCTCTGCCGTGTGTGCGGTTTTTTCGGAAACAACCGTCTGGGCGTATTCTTCCGGCGTCTGCTGTTCGGTAGCTGCTGCCGATTCCGCCTGCCGCGCCAGCTGCTTTCTTTTGGTTTCGGCTTTTTGCAATGCCGCGCGTATCAGCCGCTTGCGCTTGTACTCCATACTCAGCGCTCCTCACGATTGGCGGCGCTGCGCTCCTGCATCAGGCGTTTATACTGGTCAGGGGTGCATTTCAGCTTAACAGTGATAAGGAAGTAATTCAACTTTCTACTGTTGGCTGACAGATTCGGGTGTGCAGGGCAACCGTAAGGTTGCAAAAGCTGTCTGTTTCCAACAGAAACAGACAGCTTTTGATTTGCGTTGAAAGCATCTTGCTGTTTTCTCTCAAGCGGGGCGGTCTTCCCACGGACCGCCCCGTGAAGCCGTTACGGCTCGATGATGTTGAAGGGGTTGGTCCCGGTAATCGGGAGCTGGTTCATATTCTCCATCATCAGCGTCAGCAGCTCTGCGCTGCCCTCGACCTTGACGGCCTTTGCAACCGTTTCCTGATTGTTGGTCAGGATCGCAAAGAGCGCGTTTTTCGGGCAGGTGATGGACACGTCCGCATCATCAGACAGGGTATCTGCATAGACCAGCAACACACCGTTCTTCACGCGGAGCATGTGCTGTTCGCCCACGTCAGGCAGGATCACGTTCATGGTAAAGTCGCGGTCAGCCAGCGCCTGCTTGTCCATGACAATGGCCATGTAGTCAAACAGCATGGGTGCGGAGAGAGCTTTGACCATGTCGCCGGTAGACTTGGTGGAGGCGGTAAAATTGGCGTTTCCATGGCGCAGCTCCTGTGCGGCGGTCAGATATTCGTTGCGCCACGGGCCGGACTCCGCCTGATACCCCAGCTGCTCCAGTGCATCGGCGCACAGAAGCCGCGCATCGGTGTTCGTCGGATCGGCAAAGACGATGGTGTTTGTGACCTCGGCGACCCACTGATATTCACCCTTGTCAAAATCCGCCTTTGCCATTTGCAGGACCTTGTCAACATCCCCCAGGTACTCCACCCATTTTTTTGCGCTGTCGCTGGGCATGAGGGGGTTCAGGTTGACAGGGTTGCTGTCATACCAGCCCATGAACTTCTGGTAGACCGCCTTGGCGTTGTGGGCGACGGTCCCGTAGTACTGGCGGGTGTACCAGATCTTGTTGAGTGCTTCCGGCAACTCGATCATGTTGGAGATCTCGTCGCTGGTGTAGCCCTGATTGATATAGGTCAGG
>OLOT01001210.1_pt1 | contig 15981 bp, 12 predicted proteins | sample 1671991 | NCBI WGS metagenome assembly OLOT01 (sample SAMEA3136634, study PRJEB25190) | human gut metagenome | biome: human gut; feature: human-associated habitat; material: faeces | place: Austria | collected 2013
GTCTTAATTCCTAATACTTCATCCGCAGAAAGTTGATATAAGCGGAGTAATCTGGCAAATGTGTCAAGATCTGGTTCAGCTACACTGTTCTCATAGCCGGACAGAGTCTTGCGGTTGATACCGGTCAGTTCTATTACTTTCTTCTGAGTATAAAAATTATCTTCACGTGCTGTCCGGAGAATTTCTCCTATATGTTCCATGGGCGATCGTCCTTTCGAAGATTTCATATATAATATAAGTGAAGTGGTATGTACTATTGCTATTATATAAGAAATAGACGTTAAAAAGAGTAGAATTCTTAGAAAAAGTACTAATAAATCAAAAAATCTTAAAATTAAAGATACACATGTGCTATCATATTCAAACTTTAATCTCTAAACTTTAATTTTTCCGCCTATGATCTCTAACGAAATAGGAATTGTGAGACTTGCGGCGCCATATTTTTTGTATGAAAAAATCTGACAAGTGCGGTGATTTGAATCAGGAGTTCTTCCTGATGTTTGGGGTCAAGTTCTTTAAATAAAGAAAGAACCTGGAATTCACATTGAGGCAGAGAGTCGGAAGAAGCTTTTCCACCAATATCTAATACTTCATCGGCAGAAATACCATAGAGATTGGCAAGAGTCGCAAAGGTTGATAGATTTGGCTCGGCAACGTTGTTCTCTTAACCAGAAAGCGATTTCCTGTGGATGCCGGTTAATTCCATTACTTGTTTTGGGTATATTTTTTATTCTCACGGGCATATTTCAGAATCTTGCCAATGTCTTTCATGAAAACGGTTTCCTTTCAAATTTACTACTTTCTTATTATAAATTATAAAGCACAAAGATAAGAAGACGCAATTTTGAAAACTATGGTTTTTTATCGAATTATTTATAAAGAATTTGCCTATTAAAATACTGAAAAATAGGGGAAATAACATTAAAAACCCACCATTATAGTGAAAGTGTTAATAAAACATTTAATTGTTTTGAAAAAGAAAAGAAAAAAATAAAATGTTTTGAAAAAAGTATGTTAAAAAGACCAGGAAGTCCTAGAAAAAGAGATAATACTGTTGACTTCTTAAAAATTAAGACTTATAATAACCAAGATAGGATACGTATGCAAAAAAGCATATCATTTTTTAAAATCAGAAAGAGAGGAAATTAGAGATGAAAAAGAGAAGAGTACTTCATCAGGCATGTGCGTTCTCTGTCGCAGTAATGCTCGTTGGAGTAAATGCTGTACCAGTTGTTGCAGCTGATAATGCTCCTGCTGCATATACTAATGCAGATGAGACATGGAAGGGAAAAGCTTGGGCTATTATTACAGTTGATTCTGAAAAAGGATCTTTTGAAGGTGGTACTAATACCAATAATGCTGGACATTTGGAAGATAATAACTATGCAATTGGTTATTTCCCGACTGTTATTCCAAAGGATGGCTATACATGGACAGGATGGGATATTACAGAACCAGACGGTAATGTAAATCACTTAAATACTGAGTTTGTTGGCGCTAAGTCATGCATGGTTGCTCCAAAGGACGGAGAATTTAAAGTAGTAGCTACATTTAAAAAGGATGCTCCGGCAGAAAAGGAAACTACTACTTTAGTAACCTTTAATAATAGTTTTGATGGAAATGCAACACTTGCTTCAGGAAATCTAGCAGAACAGTTTACATTGTGGAATAAGGATTCAACAGTATATGCTATTCCTAAATATAATGTAAAAGATGGATATGAAATAACTGGATGGACAGTAACAGGTTCAGAGACAACTACTTGGTCAAAAGATAAGACAACTTTTACATTAAGTGATGTTAATGCAGCATATTCTGATAATGGAGAAAAAGTTGAAGGGTTTGCAACCGTAGTCCCTGTTGTATCTAAAAAAGAGGAATCTAAAAAAGTAGTTGTTAACGCAACGGTCAAAGTTGATCCTAACAAAGGTTACTTTGAAGTGTACGGAGACAAAGAACCTTATGAGACTACAAATGAGAATCTTCAGGATGATGGTTGCAAACTGGGCTATCTTCCAAAAGTAGTAGCAAAAGATGGTTATACATGGACAGGTTGGAAAGTAAAAGATGAAGGAGGTAATGTTGTATACTCTAACATTACAACAGATACTTTTGAACTTATGTTTGATTGTACAAAATCTCAAAATTATACTGTAGAAGCTACTTTTGAAGAGAATAAAGCTGAAGAAAAAACAGTAGAAGTTTATTTCAATATTATTGATTCAGAAAAAGGATCATTCCCGGATTATGCACCATCAACAGTTGTTTCTTTCAAAAATATTCCTGCAGACACAGACCAGCAGTTTGAAATTCCGGCAGTAAAAGCAAATGATGGATACAAGTTTACTGGATGGAAAGTTGAAGGCGCTGAAACACAGAATTGGGATGCAGATGCTAAAACATTTGGTGTGACAGGACTTGCACATTTCCCAGAAGGATCTAATGTTGGTTATGTAACAATTACACCTGAATTTGAAAAAGTTGAAGAAACACCGGCTGTAGCAGTAGCAAATGCAACAGTTGTAATCGATTCAAACGAAGGATCATTCGAAGGATACGAAGGAACAACAGAACTTCATAACGAAAACCTTCAGGATAGCAAATACAACCTTGGATTCCTTCCGACAGTAGTAGCAAATGAAGGATATACATTCAAAGGCTGGAAAGTAACAAACAAAGCCGGCGAAGAAATCTACAACCTTGATGCAAATGCAACATCAATTTCATTCCCATACGGAGTAGCTGATGACTACACAGTAACAGCTGTTCTTGAAAAGAATGAAACTCCAGTTGATCCGGATCAGCCATCAGTTGATCCTTCAAAACCAAGTACTCCAGAAGAAAAACCGGGTACTTCAATTGAAGAGAACAAGAAAGATGACAAAACATCTACAACAGTAGCAAAAGATGACAAAAAGACAAACAAGAAGGAATCTGCTAAGAAAGCAAATGAGCAAAAATCTGATACAGTTCAGACTGGTGATCATAGCAACGTATTCGTATACGTAGCAACACTTCTTATTGCAGGTGCTGCAGCAGTTGTAGCATTCTTCAGAAGAAGAAACGCATAATCTGGTCTTAGCAATAAGCACAGATGATGTGAATTTAATCAGGTGGCTGTGAGTTCTCTCACAGCTACCTGAAGTTTATAAAGGATATTTCTATATGAATAAGCATACGAATCTAACTATCGTAAAAAGACCAAAGAAAACTCATCGTGACCGCGGGACAGAGATAGGTTCTGTTCTTGTCATACTTCTTGCATGTGTGGTGATTGGTGGAGGTATTTATTTTGTACGGCAAAATTTGAATGGGGGAAAGAATACCACACAAAAAGTTGGCGATACAATTACCATCACACCACAGAAGTTAGACAAGACGCAGTTAAAAGCATTAATTGACAACACAGAATCTATTAATACAGAGACCTATACCGATGAATCCGTAAATGAGCTGAAAGCAGCTGTAGAGAAGGGAAATACACTTTTACGTGGGGTTCCCGGACAGGATGCAATCGAAGAAACGTATATGGAAATTGTTAACGCGATCCAGGGGTTGACCAAAAAAGACACGCAGTAATGCGTGTCTTTTTTGGTTCTATATTGAAGTAATGGAAGAACAATTAACCAACTGTTCTATATTTTTTATCTACTACGTTAAGAAGTTCATATCCGTCTTCTGTTACGAGAACGAGGTCCTCGATACGTACACCGTATTTGCCTTCGATGTAGATTCCCGGTTCGATCGAGAAGATCATACCCGGTTCAGCTACGTTCTTGTTGATCGGGCTTACATCACCGTATTCATGGTCTTCCTGGCCGATGAAATGTCCAAGACGAATCTTCCAGTATTCTCCGTATCCTGCTTCGCCGATGAGATCTCTTGCCTGCGCATCGATATCACAGAAACGTACGCCTGGTTTGATGATGGCTTCTGCTTTCTCAACCGCTGTACGAACAAGGTCATGGATTGCGGCCTGTTCTTCGTCTACGCTCTTGCAGTAGAAGGTTCTTGTCATATCTGAGCAATAACCGTTCCAGATGCATCCCATATCGATCAGAACGCATTCTCCGGCTTTCAAAGTTCTTGTCTCGCTTGGTGAGTGATGTTGGTCAGCAGCGTTAGCACCGAAGCATACGATCGTATCAAAGCTGAGTCCTGTTGCGCCTTCTTTGTAGTATTCTGCTTCAATGAAATCAGCAATCTGTTTTTCTGTCATGCCTTCTTTAATGTAGGCAGCAGCTCTTTCCATAACCATGTCATTGATTACAGATGCCTGTCTCATGATCTTGATTTCTTCTTCATTCTTAACAGCACGAACACCGTCTACACAGTCAGATCCCCATATCGTTTTCAGTTCCGGGCAGCGTTCCTGAAGCGGGATCAGGAAACGAGCAGGAAATGCTTTGTCGATACCGATTACGCCCTTGGTATCGATATGTTCTGTCAGAACCCCGATCTGATCATCCATATCACTGAACCATACTTCTTCAAATCCTGTATCAGATACATAATACAGATAGTTCAAAAACATGGTGTGCTTTCCGTTTGTACGAAGCAGCAGAGCGTACAATCTTTCCCCTGGATGTACCATGATGCCCGTTAAAAAGCGGATGCTGAGTGGATCAGATACAAGTAACTGATCGATTCCTTTTTTTTCCATTTTTTGCAATACGCGTTCCATTCTTTCGTTCATTGCTATAATTCTCCTCTCTTAAATACACTACACCAATCATAGCACATTACAGGCAAAATATGAAGAGAAAGCTGCCATCTATTTTTTAAAATATGTCTTACGAACAGTGCAGGATTTTTTTTGCATTTTCCACACGTTCTCTCGAAGGTGGATTGATCCCTTCGAGAGGATAATCAAGTCCCAGCTCTTTCCATTTGTAGGCACCAAGTGTGTGATAAGGCAGGATTTCTACTCTTTCTACATTATCAAGTGTCTGGATAAAATCATTTAACCGGTTTAAGTATTCATCATAGTCGCTGCGCTCCGGTACGAGCACATGGCGGATCCAGACAGGTTTTTTGATATCGGAGAGAAAGCGGATCATATCCAGAATGTTTTTATTTGTTTTTCCGGTCAGCTCTTTGTGAGATTTTTCATCGATATGCTTGATATCAACAAGAAGAAGATCGGTATACTGCATCAGATCCTGGAATTTGGAGAAAAATGGTTCTTCTCTGGTAAAAGGACCGCCTGCAGTATCAATCGTTGTGTGAATACCTTTTGCCTTTGCTTTTTTGAAAAGATCCAGCAGAAAATCAATCTGAAGGAGAGGTTCTCCGCCGCTTACGGTGATTCCACCGCCATTTTTCCAGTAAGTGCGGTAACGCAGAGCCTGCGCAAGAAGCTCATCGGCACTGCGCCAGGTGGCGCCGTTTTTATCTGTCATATTCCAGGTGTCAGGGTTATGGCAGAACTGACATCTCAGTGGACATCCCTGAACAAATATAATAAAACGTACCCCAGGCCCGTCAACAGAACCAAAGCTTTCTGTAGAGTGAATAAGTCCTTTGATTTGAGTCATATGAAAATCTCCTTTTTCATTGTGTGATTGGAAAACTGCGGATCAGGCAGAGTCTTTTAAATGCTTTAGTATGCAGGAAAAGCTGCCAGCAGCATCTCTGTATGTGCCGAAAGTCATGCACTCTAAAATGCATGACTTCCAGCATAACGATATGTTTGGCAAAAGAGTGTAAGTTCGGTAATTACATACGATCGTGGCAGGTTCTTGCGATTACATCGAGCTGCTGTTCGCGTGTAAGGTCGATAAACTTAACCGCATATCCTGATACACGGATCGTAAAGTTTGCGTATTCTTCTTTTTCCGGATGTTCCATAGCGTCAAGAAGTTTTTCTGTTCCGAATACGTTGACGTTCAGATGGTGAGCACCCTGAGAGAAGTATCCGTCCATAACATTTACCAGGTTGTTAATGCGCTCCTCCGGATTATGTCCGATTGCATCCGGGTTGATGGTCTGGGTGTTAGAGATTCCGTCAAGTGCCCATTCATAAGGCAGCTTGGCAACGGAGTTCAGGGAAGCAAGAAGTCCGTTCTGTTCTGCACCGTAGCTTGGGTTTGCTCCAGGTGAAAGCGGTGCGCCTGCTTTTCTTCCGTCCGGAAGAGCACCGGTAGCTTTTCCATATACAACGTTTGAGGTAATGGTAAGGATAGAAGTTGTCGGTTCGGATTCACGGTAGGTGTGATGCTTTTTCAGTTTCTTCATAAATGTCTGAAGAAGCCATACTGCGATATCATCTGCGCGGTCATCATCATTTCCGTATTTCGGGAAATCACCGGTTGTCTCGAAATCTACAACGAGTCCGTTTTCGTCACGGATTGTTTTCACTTTTGCGTATTTGATCGCACTTAAGGAGTCAACTACATGAGAGAATCCTGCGATACCTGTTGCAAATGTACGACGTACATCGGTATCGATCAGTGCCATCTGAGATGCTTCATAGTAGTATTTGTCATGCATGTACTGGATCAGGTTCAGTACGTTTACATACAGTCCAGCGAGCCAGTCCATCATCTTGTCGTATTTAGCCATTACTTCATCATAATCAAGGTATTCAGAAGTGATCGGTGTGTAAGCCGGTCCTACCTGATCTTTTGACTTGCAGTCGATACCACCGTTGATCGCGTAAAGAAGGCATTTTGCAAGGTTTGCTCTTGCTCCGAAAAACTGCATTTCTTTACCTGTCTGTGTTGCAGATACGCAGCAGCAGATAGAATAGTCATCGCCCCATACCGGACGCATTGCATCATCATTTTCATACTGGATAGAACTTGTTTCAATAGAAATATGTGAAGCGTAGTCCTTGAAGTTCTTCGGAAGACGTTCTGTGTAAAGTACAGTCAGGTTCGGTTCCGGAGAAGGTCCCATGTTTTCCAGGGTGTGCAGGAAACGGTAGTCTGTCTTTGTTACCATAGAACGTCCGTCCTGTCCCATTCCGCCGACTTCCAGTGTAGCCCAGACCGGGTCACCGGAGAAGAGCTGGTTGTAAGATGGGATACGTGCGAACTTAACCATACGGAATTTCATTGTCATATGGTCAACTAATTCCTGAGCTTCTTCTTCGGTAAGGATTCCTGCTTCCATATCTCTCTTGATGTAGATATCAAGGAAGGTAGATACACGTCCGACACTCATGGCAGCTCCGTTCTGAGTCTTGATTGCTGCAAGGTATCCGAAGTACAGCCACTGGAATGCTTCTTTTGCATTTTTTGCTGGCTCGGAAATGTCGAATCCGTAGACAGCAGCCATTTCTTTCATACCCTTGAGGGCACGGATCTGTTCTGCAAGTTCTTCCCGCTGACGGATGACATTGTCACGCATGGATCCGTATCCGCAGTTTGCGAGATCGTCCTGCTTCATAGCGATCAGAAGATCGATGCCGTAAAGAGCAACACGACGGTAGTCACCGACGATACGTCCACGTCCATAAGTATCCGGAAGCCCTGTAAGGATCTTATTGTGACGTGCTTTTTTCATTTCCGGAGTATAGGCATCAAATACTGCCTGGTTATGTGTTTTATGATAATCTGTAAAGATTTTATGAAATTTCGGGTTTGGTTCATATCCGTAAGTTTTGCATGCTTCCTCAGCCATTTTGATTCCACCGAACGGCATAAATGCACGTTTTAAAGGTTTGTCAGTCTGAAGACCCACAACCTGTTCTTTATCTTTCAGTTCTTCGCAGATATAACCTGGACCGTAAGCGGTAAGAGAAGATACCACTTCTGTTTCCATATCCAGAACGCCGCCTTTTGCACGTTCTTCTTTCTGGAGTTCCTGAAGCTTGCCCCAGAGCTGGTTTGTTGCTTCGGTCGGGTCTGCAAGGAATGAAGAATCTCCCTCGTAAGGTGTGTAGTTGTTCTGGATAAAATCACGAACGTTGATTTCTTCTTTCCAGAGTCTTCCTTCAAATCCCTGCCATTGTTCTTTCTGCATCATTTGGTTATTCCTCCTTCTTGTGGGTGAGCCATAGTACCTATGACCCGGTTATTATACACTGTGTTGCTGCGGTTTATGCCCGGAAAGTTCTGGCAAATTCCAGACATATGAAAAGGTTCAGCCAGAAGAACCGATGGATGTTTACGCCTTTTATATAGCCCTGATTTATGAAAAATCTTATAAAAATGCGTAAAAAAAGCCGGCATCTGAGCTGAATCGCCCAGACGGTCGGCTAAATAATCAAATCCTCATATTTCCCTGTGGTTCATTCCACTTCCGTCAGTCATATGAGCAACTTTAATTTAACAAATTGCTATATAAATGTCAATGACAAAATTGTTTTTTTGAAAAAACATAATAATTGCAAAACTATTTTACAAGTGTTTCCGCATAATCCAGTGCACTTACAATGTTTTCATGGAAATTCTTTTTTCCGATCAGTTCATAGAATCCATCTTTTTTCATAACCTTCATAGGCTGTTCATTGACGTGGGAGAAAATCAGATGGATATTCTTTTTCTTTGCACGCTCAGCAAGTTCATGGAGACATTTCATTGCACTGGCATCGATAGCCGGTACACTTCGCATACGGATGACGACTGCTTTGGTACGATGATCGCTGTTGATGCCAAGAAGCTGATCGGCTGCGGCAAAAAACATCGGTCCGCAGATTTCGAATACACTGATGGAATGCGGGATCTCACGTAGTTTTTCTGCTTCCCCCGGGGTAATGTCCGGTGAATCGGTATATTTCCAGGCTTTGATATCAGCTGTTTCTGCCATACGTTTCATGAAAAGCAAGGCGGCGAGGACAACACCGATTTCGATGGCAACAACCAGATCGAAGAATACGGTCAGAAAGAAGGTTGCAACCAGAACGATGATATCACTTTTAGGAGCATTCTTACACAAACGGAAGAAGGAACTCCAGTCGGCCATATTTGCGGCAACCACCAGAAGAACAGCAGCAAGTGTTGTCATTGGGATCAGGGCGGCAAGTGGCATCAGTACCAGAAGAATGATTGTAAGTGTAATACAATGTGCGATTCCGGCAATCGGAGTCCGTCCGCCATTGCGGACATTGGCAGCAGTTCTGGCGATTGCACCGGTCGCAGGAATTCCACCAAAGAAACCGGAGAAAATATTTCCCAAACCCTGTCCGATCAGTTCGGCATTGGATTTGTGGGTATCGCCGATCATTCCATCCGATACAACTGCGGACAGCAGGGATTCAATCGCTGCAAGAACAGCAATGGTAAATGCCGGTGAGATCATCTGCTGTATCAGGTTCATGGTAATAGATGGAACATGGAAAGAAGGAAAAGCAGAATTCAGTTTTCCATACACACTTCCAATGGTGTTGACCGGAAGTTTTGCAAAATAAGCGATTGCAGTGGTAACAACGATGGCAACCAGAGACCCCGGAATTTTATCAGTTACTTTTGTCCAAAGTAGCATGATCGCAACAGCTAAAAGACCGATCAGGGTGGCGGTTAGGTTGATCGTACTGATATTTTTTGCATAGACAATGACCTTGTCCAGAAATTCAGATGGAACGGAAGCAATATCCATACCGAAGAAATCTTTCAGCTGTCCGATAAACAGGGTGACAGCAATACCACAGGTAAATCCGGTTGTGATCGTGTAAGGAATGTATTTGATCAGAGAACCGAAACGGCAGATTCCCATGATGACAAGGATAATGCCGGCGAGGATGGTTGCGACGATCAGACCGTCGGTTCCATAACTGGCAACAATTCCGTAAATAATAACAACGAATGCAGCGGTTGGTCCGCCAATCTGTACACGGCTCCCTCCGAAGAAAGAGATAAAGAAACCGGCAATGATCGCGGTGTAAAGTCCCTGCTCTGGTCCGACACCGGAAGCAATTGCGAGTGCGATTGAGAGGGGAAGAGCAATAATGGCAACGATGATACCAGAAATGATATCCTTGATCAGCTGTTTTTTGGTGTAGCTCTTCATGACGTCAAAAAGTTTTGGTCTTAATTCGTTCATGTGAGATAAAATCCTTTCGATAAAATAAGTATAAAAAGTATTAAAAATATATAAACACAAGACAAAATCTTAACATTTATTAAGATGTGTTTCAATAAAGTTAACAGATGTTTCTATTATAGTACACAAGAAAAATGTTAAAAAAATATCAATCAACTATTGAAAAGTGAAAACAAGGGGATTATAATAGAACTATCAGATTTTTGTGAATATAAAAGGAGGATTTTTATCATGGCAAGAAAAGTTGTTTTAGCAGGAGCATGTCGTACAGCAATCGGTGTAATGGGCGGACAGTTTGCAAATACATCGGCTGTAGAACTTGGAACGATCGTAATCAAAGAAGCTCTCAAAAGAGCGGGCGTTTCTCCGGATCAGGTTGACGAAGTGTATATGGGAAATGTTATCCAGGCTGGCAACGGACAGAACCCGGCACGTCAGGCGGCTGTATATGCAGGAATCCCGAATGAAGTACCGGCAACAACTATCAACGTACTTTGTGGATCCGGTCTTCACTGTGTAAACCTTGCAGCGAAGCTGATCGCAGCTGGAGATGCAGATATTATCGTTGCAGGTGGTATGGAAAATATGACAATGGCTCCGTACATGTTGAGAAACGGACGTTATGGATATCGTATGGGAAATGCGACAATCGAAGATGCTATGATCAAGGATGGTCTGACCGACGCATTCCATAATTATCACATGGGAATCACAGCAGAAAATATCTGCGAACAGTGGGGACTTACAAGAGAAGAACTGGATGAATTTGCAGCATGGTCTCAGAACAAATGTGAAAAAGCAATGGCAGAAGGTAAATTTAAAGACGAGATTGTTCCGGTCGAAGTGAAGAAGAAAAAAGAAACGATTCTTGTAGATACAGATGAAGGTCCTCGTAAAGGAATCACAAAAGAAGGTCTTGCAAAACTTCGTCCTGCATTTAAGAAAGACGGTATGGTTACAGCAGGTAACGCATCCGGAATCAATGATGGTGCAGCTGCACTTATCGTTATGAGCGAAGAAAAAGCAAAAGAGCTTGGCGTAACACCTATGGCAACATGGATCGGCGGAGAACTCGCAGGATGTGATCCGGCAATCATGGGAATCGGACCGGTTTATTCAACACGTAAGGTTATGAAGAAGCTGGGAATGGAGATCGGAGATTTTGATCTGATCGAAGCAAACGAAGCATTTGCAGCACAGTCAGTAGCAGTTGGAAAAGATCTTGGATTTGACCTTAGTAAGCTGAATGTCAATGGTGGAGCAATTGCTCTCGGACATCCGGTTGGCTGCTCAGGTGCGAGAATCCTTGTAAGCTTGTTGTATGAGATGCAGAAAGAAGATGTACATACAGGACTTGCAACACTTTGTGTTGGTGGCGGAATGGGATGCTCTGCTGTAGTTAAAAGAGATTAGGGATAGAAAAAAAGGGTGGATGCTTTTTTAGTGTCTGCTCTTTTTTTGAATGATTTAGGTTGTGTTGACAAATTGGGCAAAAGATAATGCGTCTATTCTAGTTGTGCAAACCATTCCGATGAACCCCCTAAAGCGAAAATCGTGTTCAGCAGAGGCTTCCACGATTTTTTGGTTTCATCTCCATTGCACAAAAGACGAATAGACGCATTATCTTTTGCCCGATTTGTCCCTCGAAGCTATTGACATTATTAAATAAAAGCGTAGTAACTAAAAAAGTCTGGCGAGGTGTGCCAGACTTTTTTCTACGATGAGATATATGCGTTTTGCATGTTTTAGGGCTTTGAAAAAAATTAATATACCAGAGGTTTTTCTTCACCGTTTAATACACGGAGAGCGCCTTGGGCGAGAGCGAGGAGTTCGTCTTCTCCTGGGTAGACGGTGATTGGGGCGATGAATCCGACTTTTTCCTTGATCTCGGATGTTACATAATCGCTGTATGCGATACCGCCGGTGAGAAGGATCTGGTCTACTTTGCCGTTAAGTACGGCTGCCATGGCGCCGACTTCTTTGGCAACCTGGTAAGTGAATGCGTGGAATACACCGGCTGCTTCTTTGTCACCCTTTTCAAAGGCACGTTCTGCAACGTCGCGCATGTTGTTGGTTCCAAGGTATCCGTTAAGACCGCCTTTCCCGTTGATCTTTTTATATACTTCAGCCTGTGTGTACTGACCGGAGAAACACATTTTTACGAGTGCGCCTGCCGGTACACCGCCGGAACGTTCCGGTGAGAAAGGTCCGTCTCCGTCAAGCGTGTTGTTGACATCGACAACTTTGCCATTTTTATGAGCACCGACAGATACACCGCCGCCCATATGTACAACGACCAGGTTCAGGGAGTCATAAGATACACTCTGTTCTTTGGCGTAGCGTTTGGCAACTGCTTTCTGGTTCAGTGCGTGGAAGATACTGATACGCGGAAGTTCCGGGATTCCGGAATATCTTGCAACAGGTTCCATCTCATCGACAACAACCGGGTCAACAATGTAAGAAGGAACTCCGATCTCATCACCGATTTCGCGGGCAAGGATGCCTCCAAGGTTCGATGCATGCTGTCCTTGCACACCTGCTTTTAAGTCAGCAAGAAGTGCGTCAGATACTGGATAGGTTCCACCTGGGATAGGTTTTAAAAGTCCGCCTCGTCCTACTACAACATTCAGAGATTTGATGTCGAAGCTGTTCTTTGCGAGAATATCTACGATCAGTTCTTTACGGAAATCTTTCTGGTCAACGATGGTTGCATATTTTGCAATCTCTTCGGTGGAATGACGGAGTGTTTCTTCGAATAACAAAGTTTCGTCTTCGTACACACCGATCTTGGTAGAAGTAGATCCCGGGTTGATTACTAAAATTTTATAGCTCATAAAAAGATCCTCCTTAGTCTGTGATCGATCCTGCGATTACGGTCGCAAGAGCGATAGAATTCAGTTTTGTCTGGAAATCATCAGAACGTGATGTAAGTACAACCGGAGCGCTTGTTCCGACAAGTACGTTACCGATCTTGACCTTTGCAGTGCGGACAAGAATCTTATATGTGATATTTCCTGCATCGATATTCGGGAAGAGGAGAATATCAGCATGTCCGGCTACTGGATTAGTCACACCTTTGTGAACAGCTGCTTCCGGATCGATCGCAAGATCCATGGAAAGTGGTCCGTAGATCTGGCATCCTTTGAAATCGCCACTCTCGTACATCTTGGTGAGATTATCGGCATCGACTGTTGGCTGCATCTTTGGATTCACTGTTTCAACTGCACACAGAGGAGCAACCTTCGGGCATTCGATGCCACATGCATGTGCGACTTCTACTGCATTGTTGATGATATTGACTTTATCTGCAAGGGTTGGATATGTATTGAAAGCTACGTCTGTGAAGAACAGAAGACGGTTAATGCCTTCAATCTCAAATACACATACATGGGAAAGCATCTTTCCGGTACGAAGTCCGACTTCTTTATTCAATACGCTCTTTAAGAATGTCTTTGTTTCAAGCAATCCTTTTAAAAGGATATCAGCTTTGCCGTTGTGTACAAGCTCAACAGCCTTTAATGCAGCTGCTTCGGTATCAGGCTCATTGATGATCTCGAAATCTGTCAAATCCATATCAATAGAAGCGGCAATCTCGCGGATCTTGGCTTCATCACCGACAAGGATGGCTGTTGCGATATTTTGCTCTTTTGCAGCTTTGACAGCCTGCAGTACCGGCTCATCCTGTGCGTTGGAAACAGAGACTTTCTTTAAGGTTTTTTGATTTGCTTTTGAGATTAATTCTTCAAAACTTTTGCTCATTTTCACACCTTCTCATTCATAATTTAATTATAGTATTCTGGTTGAATAATTTTTAACAATCTTAAGTGTAGCACCATATCTGGGAAAGGTCAATATAAAAGTGGTGTGTTGGAAATGACGAATAATGCAGATGTATTGTGAAAAAATGTTGGTGAAAATGTTAAAAGAAAATTAAATGATAAAAAATGATTGATAAATATTTGACAGAACGGGAAATGGGTAGTATATTAAAAAAAGAGGACAAAAAAGTCCCTTGCGAAAATCTTAAAAACGGAAAGTAAAACAGTATATATCTAATAAGAAGTGATACTTACCATTAAGATGTAAAAGGAGGAAAAAGTGATGGCAAAGAAAATCGTGTTAGCAGGTGCGTGTCGTACAGCAATCGGAAGTATGGGGGGAGCTCTTTCTACAACTCCGGCACCGGAATTAGGATCTATCGTTATCAAAGAAGCTTTAAATAGAGCAGGTGTTGCTCCGGAACAGGTTGATCATGTATATATGGGTTGTGTAATCCAGGCAGGTCTTGGACAGAACGTTGCACGTCAGGCTTCTTTAAAAGCAGGTCTTCCGGTCGAGACACCGGCAGTTACGGTTAACGTTGTTTGCGGATCCGGACTTAACTGTGTGAACATGGCTGCACAGATGATCCAGGCAGGAGATGCTGATATCGTTGTAGCAGGCGGTATGGAAAATATGTCTATGGCTCCATATGCACTGAAAAACGCACGTTATGGATACAGAATGGGTAATGCACCGATGATCGATACAATGGTAAATGACGCACTTTGGGATGCATTCAATGACTATCACATGGGAATCACTGCTGAGAATGTAGCAGAACAGTGGGGACTCACAAGAGAACAGCTTGATGAATTTGCAGCAGCAAGCCAGCAGAAAGCCTGCGCAGCAATCGAAGCAGGAAAATTCAAAGATGAGATTGTTCCTGTAGAAGTGAAGAAGAAAAAAGAAACCATCGTAGTTGATACAGATGAAGGACCGCGTCCGGGAACAACAGCAGAAGGAATCGCAAGACTTCGTCCGGCATTCAAAAAAGATGGTATTGTAACAGCAGCAAATGCTTCCAGCATCAATGACGGAGCAGCAGCAATCGTTGTTATGAGTGAAGAAAAAGCAAAAGAGCTCGGCGTTACACCGATGGCAACATGGGTAGCAGGAGCACTCGGCGGAGTAGATCCATCTATCATGGGTGTCGGACCGGTTGCAGCTACGAATAAAGTAATGGCTAAGACAGGGCTTTCTGTAGATGATATGGATCTGATCGAAGCAAACGAAGCTTTCGCAGCACAGTCACTTGCAGTAGCACATGATCTGAAATTCGACATGGATAAAGTAAATGTAAACGGTGGAGCAATTGCTCTCGGACATCCAGTAGGAGCTTCAGGATGCCGTATCCTTGTTACACTTCTTCATGAGATGCAGAAACGTGATGCAAAGAAAGGTCTTGCAACACTTTGTATCGGTGGCGGAATGGGATGCGCTACAATCGTAGAACGTGATTAATAAACCAGATCAAAAGGAGATGTTGATGATGGAATTTATTACATATGAAGTAGAAGGACAGGTTGGAATTATTACCATTAACCGTCCAAAGGCACTGAACGCACTGAATAGTGCAGTTCTTGATGAACTTGATGCAACGATCGACGGTGTTGATCTTGATGCAGTCAGATGCCTGATCCTTACAGGAGCAGGAGAAAAATCTTTTGTAGCCGGTGCAGATATCGCTGAGATGAGTACTCTTACAAAAGAAGAGGGAGAAGCTTTTGGAAAGAAAGGAAATGATATTTTCCGTAAGATCGAAACACTTCCGATTCCGGTAATCGCAGCAGTTAATGGATTCGCTCTTGGTGGCGGATGTGAAATCTCCATGAGCTGTGATATCCGTATCTGTTCAGACAATGCAGTATTCGGACAGCCGGAGGTTGGCCTTGGAATTACACCTGGATTTGGTGGAACACAGAGACTTGCAAGAATTGTTGGACCGGGAATGGCTAAACAGATGATTTATACAGCAAGAAACATTAAGGCTGCTGAAGCTTTAAGAATTGGTCTTGTTAATGCAGTATATCCTGTAGAAGAATTAATGGATGCAGCTAAGAAGATGGCTAATGGAATCGCTATGAACGCTCCAATTGCTGTCAGAGCTTGCAAGAAGGCAATTAACGAAGGCCTGGATGCAGATATGGATCAGGCAATCGTTGTTGAAGAAAA
>OLOT01001211.1_pt1 | contig 15968 bp, 17 predicted proteins | sample 1671991 | NCBI WGS metagenome assembly OLOT01 (sample SAMEA3136634, study PRJEB25190) | human gut metagenome | biome: human gut; feature: human-associated habitat; material: faeces | place: Austria | collected 2013
ATGAAAACGGCACACGCAGACAGGATATTGAGATTTACTATTCTTTCGTCGGCAAAGTGGACTTGCCCGAATGACCGCCCGCCCTATTCGATACCAGAGCTGAGTATCGGATAGGAAAGGCAAAATTTTTACACTTCTATTACTTCTTTATCACACATAAGCAAAGTCCCAGGGAATGAAGCAGCTTATGGCAGGAGGTGGTGTAGCCCTTATTGGAACTACACTTGTTCCATTACTTTCCGGCTTATTCTAAATCAGGTTTGGATCATGGGGCAGGGGAAATCCCTGTCCCGGATGAAAGGAGGAAATAATTGAACAGCATAATTCAGCAGATTACTGACTGGCTGAAGGGCATTCTTGTATCGGGAATCATGGACAACCTCACCAATACGTTTTCCTCTGTGAATGACCAGGTGGGACAGATCGCAACGGAAGTAGGAAAGACACCGAGTAATTTCATGCCGGCAGTCTTCAGTATGGTCAGGAACCTGTCGGAATCCGTGATCATGCCGGTTGCCGGAATACTGCTCACATTCATTGCGTGTTATGAGCTGATACAGCTGATCATCAGTTATAACAATCTGGCAAGTTTTGAGACATGGTTCATCTGGAAATGGATCTTTAAGACTTTCGTGGCAGTGGAACTGATCACACACACATTTGATATCACAATGGCGGTATTTGATGTGTCGCAGAGTGTGGTGCGGCAGGCAGGAGGCATTATACAGGGAAGCACGGCAGTAGATGCCAGTACGCTGGCAACCATGCAGTCCACACTGGAGGCTATGGAGCTGGGACCGCTTTTTGCAATATTCCTACAGTCATTTATCGTGCAGTTTCTCATGTACGTACTTTCGGCAGTCATCTTTGTGATTATCAACGGACGTATGGTGGAGATCTATCTGATGGTCAGTCTGGCACCGCTCCCATTTGCAACCTTTGGAAACAGGGAACAGAGCATGATGGGCCAGAACTATATGAGAAGTCTGTTTGCACTGGGATTTCAGGGATTTTTGATCATGGTATGTGTGGGAATCTATGCAGTCCTGATCCAGTCAGTAGCATTCAGCACAGATATCATTGCTTCGTTATGGAAGGTTATGGGCTTTACGATCCTGCTGGCATTTACCTTATTTAAGACCGGAGCAGTAGCACACAGTATATTCCATGCACATTAAGGAGGCAGAGTATGGCAGCATCTTATATCAGTGTCCCAAGGGACCTGACTAAAGTAAAAAGCAAGGTGATGTTCAATCTGACAAAAAGGCAGCTGATCTGTTTTGGCATGGCGGTACTGATCGGGGTACCGTCATTTTTTCTGATGAAAACAGTGATGAAGACCAACATGGCAGTCATGGGAATGATGGTGATCATGATGCCATTCTTTTTCCTGGCAATGTATGAAAAAAACGGACAGCCGTTGGAAGTCATTTTGGAACACATGATACAGGCAATATTCAAAAGGCCTAAGATCCGTCCGTATGTGACGGATAACTATTACGCAGCACTTCTGCGTCAGGCAGAGGCAGAAAAGGAGGTAGAAAAGATTGTTAGACTTTCTCAAAAAGAAAAATCAGGAGAGCAGGAAGTTCACAATGCCGGAAGGATTAAGCAGGGCAGACCAGATGGCAGTAAGGCAGATCGTAAAAAACGCCCGGAAAAATGATGGCATACCGAAGACGGCACAGCAGAGCATTCCTTTTGACAGGATGTTTCCGGATGGTATCTGCCGTGTAGGGCTTGATTATTATACAAAGACAGTCCAGTTTCAGGATATCAATTACCAGCTGGCACAGCAGGAAGACAAGACGGAGATCTTTGAGGAATGGTGCGCATTCTTAAATTTCTTTGACAGTTCCGTAAAGTTTCAGCTTTCATTTGAGAATATGGCAACGGATGTATCGGATTTTGAGAAGAGCATCAAGATTTCCCATAAAAATGACGGATTCGATGATGTCAGGGATGAGTATTCGGAAGTGCTCCTTCACCAGATGGAAGCGGGAAATAATGGTCTTACGAAGACTAAATATCTTACTTTCGGGATTCATGCGGAGTCCATGAAGACAGCAAAGCCGAGACTTACGCATATCGAAACGGATATCCTCAATAACTTCAAGAGGCTGGGAGTACAGGCGAGGAGCTTAAACGGCAGTGAAAGGCTGGAACTGATGCACAGACAGTTTCATATGGGGGATGATGCGAAGTTCCGTTTCGACTGGAAGTACCTGACAGGATCAGGACTTTCGGTTAAGGATTTTATTGCACCGAGCAGCTTTGCATTTCCTACCGGAAGATATTTTCAGATTGGAGAGATGTATGGATGCATGAGCTTTTTATCCATGGATGCATCGGATATCAGCGACAGGCTTCTGGCAGATTTCCTTTCCATGGAATCAAGCCAGATCGTTACCATGCATATCCAGTCCGTAGATCAGAATGAGGCGATCAAGACCATCAAGCATACGATCACAGAGCTTGACCGTTCCAAGATAGAGGAACAGAAAAAGGCAGTAAGAGCCGGCTATGACATGGATATCATCCCATCGGATCTTGCAACTTATGGCAAGGATGCAAAGGCACTATTAAAAGAATTGCAGTCCCAGAATGAAAGAATGTTTCTTCTGACGTTTCTGGTCATGAATACAGGAAGGACGAAGCAGGAGCTGGAAAACAATGTGTTCCAGGCGGCTTCCATTGCACAGAAACATAACTGCAATATGATCAGGCTGGATTACCAGCAGGAGCAGGGCCTTATGAGCACACTGCCACTGGCAAATAACCTGATCGAGATTCAGAGGGGAATGACCACATCCAGTACGGCTATTTTTGTGCCATTCACCACTCAGGAGCTTTTCCAGAGAGGGGATGAGGCATTGTATTATGGTCTGAATGCGCTTTCCAACAATATGATCATGGTGGACAGAAAGAAACTGAAAAATCCGAATGCACTGATCCTTGGTACACCGGGATCCGGCAAGTCATTTTCTGCAAAGAGAGAGATTGCCAACAGTTTTCTGGTTACGGATGATGACATTATCATCTCGGATCCGGAGTCAGAGTATTCTCCGCTGGTTGCAAGGTTCGGTGGTCAGGTTATCAGGATCAGTCCGACATCCGACCAGTACATCAACCCTATGGACATCAATATGAACTATTCGGATGACGACAATCCGATTGCACTGAAAGCAGATTTTATCTTGTCCTTATGTGAGCTGATCGTCGGGAATAAGGATGGTCTGCGTCCGGTAGAAAAGACGGTCATTGACCGCTGTATCAGGCAGATCTATCAAAAATATTTTGAAAATCCGGGTCCGGAGAATATGCCGATCCTTGGAGATCTGTATGAGGCACTACTTTCCCAGGAGGAACCGGAGGCAAAGCATGTGGCAACCGCCCTTGAAATCTATGTGTCAGGTTCCCTTAATGTATTCAACCACAGAACCAATGTGGAGCTTACGAACCGCCTTGTATGTTATGACATCAAGGATCTTGGAAAACAGCTCAAAAAGATTGGAATGCTTGTGGTACAGGATCAGGTATGGGGACGAGTAACGGAGAATCGGATCCAGGGAAGATCGACCAGATACTATATGGATGAGATGCACCTTCTCCTCCGTGAAGACCAGACGGCAGCCTATACGGTTGAAATCTGGAAGCGTTTCAGAAAATGGGGAGGAATCCCGACCGGCATCACCCAGAATGTAAAGGACCTTCTTGCTTCCAAGGAAGTGGAGAATATCTTTGAAAACTCTGATTTCATCTATATGCTCAACCAGGCAGTAGGTGACAGACAGATTCTTGCCAAACAGTTGAATATCAGCCCTCACCAGCTTTCGTATGTAACACATTCGGGAGAAGGCGAAGGGCTTTTATTCTATGGAAATGTGATCCTTCCATTCGTGGACAGATTCCCGGCAAATACGGAACTTTACCGTATCATGACAACCAGACTGTTCGAAGTGGCTGATGCAAAGAAGGAACAGTCAGCGTAGAGGCTGTTTCTTCGGAAAGGATAGAGCATGAATGAAGAAAAATATACAAGGAATTCTGCTAAGAAGTCCACCCGGAAGAAAAAAGTGAATCCGGATATCCATGCAGGGAAAAGCCACGGCAAAAAGCTGAAAAATGATTCATCGGCAGCCAGGAGTTACCGTGATAAGATCCGGTATGGGAAAAAGGATAATTCGCTTTCAGTCAGCGAAGCAAAAGAACTTCGCAGCATGAAGAAGCAGGGGAGAAGGAGGATATATAAAAATCAGGCAGTTGCAGCCACGGTAAGAAAAACCACGATTAAAAATGAGGACGACAACAGTGGAACAGACAGCCTGAATGCCGGACTGGCAGCAGTGGAAGCAGGCATTGGAAAAGTACGGGAACATGGACAGGCAAGGAAATATTCTTCCAAAATCCATAACCGCAGTGACCATCTGGATGCCGTGCAGGGAGCAAAAGGAGCAAAAGAAGCCGGAGAGGCGGGAGAAAGCACCATGTCAGCTACCGTGAAGAAAACACGCAAAAAGCTGATGCAGAGGGAATTTGCTGAGGCGGCAGCAAAGAAGCAGGCAAAGGAAGCTGCAAACGGGGCAGGAAAGATCAGCAAAAAGCTGACGGATCAGGCGGAGGACCTGATGGGAAGGCTTGCAGAGATGCTGAAAGAATTCTGTGAAGACCATCCGATCGGCATGATCATAGCGGTGGCAATTCTGATTGTTGTTCTCGTATTATCAGGAGCACTGACATCCTGTTCTGCTCTTGGAAGCGGCATAAACAGTGGAACTGTGGCAACTTCATTTACCGCTGAGGATGATGATATCAGGCAGGTGGAAGCAGATTATGTGGCACTGGAGACGGTGCTGCAGAATAAGGTGGACAGCATTGAGACAGATCATCCAGGATATGACGAATACAATTATTCACTTTCAGAGATATCCCACAATCCTTTTGAACTGGCGGCACTGCTGACGGTTCTGTATGAGGACTATACACCGTCAGAGGTTCAGTCAAAATTACAGACCATCTTTGATTATCAGTATACGCTGACATCAACGGAAGTTGTGGAGATCAGAACCAGGACAGAGACCAGATGGCATTATGTGACACATTACCGGGATGAGGAAAGAACCGGATACCGCCTGGTAAATGGTCATCTTGAATCCTATACCTATACCGTGTCAGTTCCATATGAGGTATATGAACCCTATGAGGTTGAAGTGGAGTATGAGTACAAGATACTGAATACAACGCTGACCAACAATGGAATATCCGTAGCTGTCAGTGCACTGAATCTGACGCAGGATCAGATGGAACGGTATACGCTGCTTCTGGAGACCAGGGGCAACAAGCCGGATATCTTCGGGGATAATGTATATGCAAATCCGGGTGTATCAGAGGAATATGAGAGATATGCCGTACCGGGAGAATACCTGACGAACCAGCAGTTTTCCAATATGCACCGGGAAGCCGAAAAGTATCTTGGATATCCTTATGTATGGGGAGGATCCTCACCAGGTACAAGTTTTGACTGTTCCGGTTTTGTGAGCTATGTCATCAATAATTGTGGAAATGGCTGGAACTATGGCAGACTTACGGCAAATGGCTGGAAGAATGCAACCGCAAGGGTGGCAGCTTCCGATGTAAAACCGGGAGATCTGGTCTTTTTCCAGGGAACCTATAACACAGCCGGAGCATCCCATGTGGGTATCGTAGTCGATCCGGTAAATAAGATCATGATTCACTGTGGCAATCCAATCCAGTATGCGTCATATGATACGCCATACTGGAGGGCACATGCCTATTGCTATGGAAGAATCCAGTAATTATAAATGCAGCGAAAGTCACCAAAGTGGTGGCTTTTTTGCTGTCACAAAGGAAAGGAGAGCGCTTATGTATGCAAAGTTAGACAAGCTCCGCGAGGATCTGAAAAAGGCAGTAGCCAAAAGAGAGGCAGCGGATGCAAAGGTAAAGCAGCTGGAAGCAAAGCTGAAAGAAGAGGAAAACCAGCAGATCGTCAGTGATGTTGCATCCTACAATTTATCACCGGAACAGCTGGCACAGTTCTTACAGCTTGCAAACAGTGGCAGGTTACAGGAAATGCTCAGCGGACAGGTTCCGATGCCCGGAGCCGTGAATGCAGATACATCCGGTAAGAAACCGGATGAAGACAATGAGACAGATATGGATAAGGAAGAGGAGGATTTCTTAGATGAAGAGAATGAATAATTTGAAAAACGTGATCGCAGCAAGGATTATGGGAGGTCTGGTAATCGGAATGACAGCCGTTGCGGGTGTGGCACCGGTTACTGTATTTGCACAGAGTCAGGAAGCGGAATGCATCTGTGAGGAAAAATGCTCACAGGATTCCATCAATGAGGAATGTGCAGTATGCCTTTATGATTACAATGTCTGCCAGGGGGTGGATGCACATGTAGAAGGTTCAGAGGAATGCACTGAGACAGCCGAGGAGAGTTATGGCCCTCTTACACCTGATGGAAATATGAACCTGGTGGATGATTATGGCTCCATTAAGGCAGGTGGCAAGCAGTTCATTACGGTTACAACCAAGTCCGGCAATTATTTCTATATTATCATTGACCGTGACGATAAGGGAACAGAGACCGTGCATTTCCTGAATCTTGTTGATGAATCAGACCTTTTGAAGCTCATGGAGGATGATGAGGTGGAATCTTATATGAATTCCCAGGGCATGACTGCTTCGGAGAAAGAGACAGAAGAGGTCAAAGGTACAGAGACTACGGAAGAAATCTCTGAGGAGCCGAAGGAAGAGGCAAAAGCATCTGAAACCGGAAAGAAAAGTAAAAATGTGACCGGAATCATGGCAGTAGTCCTTTTTGCAGCGGTTGGAGGAATCGGTGGATTTATGTATATGAAGTCCAATAAGGGCAAGAAGAAAGCGGATGCACCGGATCCGGATGCAGATTACTTCGACAGTGATGATGACGAGGATTATCTTACAGATATGGACATTGAGGAAGAGTCTGTATCAGATGCAGAGGAAGAAAGCCCTGCTGAAGATACAGGAGAAGATGATCAGGACGAGATGGATGAAGAGTAGCATCAAGGGAATGAGGCAGTCGTAAGGCTGCCTTTTTCTGATGGGAGGAATCTATGGAAGACAAGGAATTTGATAAGCTCACACCAGAGGAGAAAAAGGCAAGATTTCAGAAAGCAGTAGATGATTATAACAGTGGATTTGTTGAAGTGGATTATACATTTAGATCTGTTGCATCAATACGTGTTGAAGAAGCTATGGAAGATGCCGGAAGGGTGTCGGAGGAGTTCAAGCCGGCACAGATCAAGGTAATCTATGAAGCAGCCGAGGCAGATCTGAACCTGGAGCATTACATGAATCCTAAATTTTCCGCATCACATATGAAATTCATCATGGAGCAGGAAAAGGCTGGAAAGGATGTCACATGGCTTCCGATTGGGAAAATCCTCCACAGGAGCATTGTGGACAAACCACTTACCAGAGACCAGATAAGAAGGATAAAGGAAAGGATGCAGAGGGCAGAGCCTAAAGATTCTGTGATAGCAGATCTGCATGAAAAGAAAAAAGAAGCGGTCAGGGTTCCGAAGAAACAGGGACAGCAAAAGGAGAAAGGAGGGCGGTAATATGGCAAGAAAAAGCAGATATCTGGGATATATGAAGGGATTACAGAAGATTTCCAAGCATGAGAGGACATCTACAAAAGAGTCTTTGCTGGACAAGCTCAGGAGCATGAAAAAAAGGGAGTTCACAATGAACATACCTGTTAGGGAAGGAGTGGAGGATGAACATTAGCGGAATTCGTCCAAAACAGGAATTTTATGCCGGTGTAGAGAGACGGGAACCGGAGAAAAAAGAAATACATCGACTGAATCAGGTGGCTATCCGTATGGTGGAAATGCCGCCGCTTTTCAGTGAGGAACCTATGAACGGTCCGGCGGCAGCAGTAAAAGTTATGGCAGATACGTTTCGGGATTATGACAGGGAAGTTGTTGCTGTTGTGAATCTGCGGGCTGACATGAGACCAATCAATATAAATATTGCAAGTATAGGAGCTCTTGACCAGTCGATTGCACATCCAAGGGAGATTCTTAAGAGTACCATTTTGTCCAATGCAGCGGCTATCATATTGGTCCATAATCATCCGTCCGGCAGACTGGTTCCAAGTGTGGAAGATATCGGTCTGACTGACAGAATGAATAAGATTTGTGATTTGATAGGTGTTAAATTGGTGGACCACATCATAGTGGGACCTGGAAATGAATTTTATTCATTTCAGGAGAAAAACCAGATGCCTTTAGCGTCATTGAAGCTGACAAAAAATCTGGAAGATATAGAACTGGAGGGATTTAGAGTGGCAGAAAATACAGCTGTAAAAGAAGAGAAGAAGGTAATCACGCTTACGGTTGCGGAATGCATGGAATTTCACAGCATGGGTGAATTTCATGAGAATATCAAGAGTGTGGCAGAGGCGGTAGCAAAATTCAAAGCTATTCCACCGGAGCGTATGCACGGAGTTCCGGCAATCGGAATCAGGGCGGCTGATCCAAAGGATCCGGATGAATATACGGAGATGGATGTACTGATCGGGAGAAGGATTGACATGGATATGCTTCGTTATATACCGGAGATTGCAGACAACTGGCAGGCACAACAGATGATTGCATCACTGATCCATGAGATGCCGGATGTAAAAGTTGTGGGACAGATCCCCGACAGCATACAGAAGAAAATCGACTGGCTGGAGTCCAGGGATAAGCGGACGGATGAATTGCAGCAGATAACTGACAAACTGGAGAAGGGAGTTGTGGAGGTGTTCCAGAGTGACAGATATAAGCAGTTTCTTGACACGATGGCGAAATTTCCAAGATATTCCGTAAACAATTCACTTCTGATCATGATGCAGAAACCGGATGCACAGCTGTGCCAGAGTTTTACCGGTTGGAAGCAGATGGGGCGGTATGTGAAAAAGGGAGAAAAGGGAATCAGCATCCTTGCCCCGGCACCTTATAAGATCGAGAGAGAACAGACAAAACTGGATGAAAAGGGAAGACCGGTATTTGATGCTGACGGAGAACCGGTAAAGGAGAAAGTGGAAGTCACGATCCGGGCATTCAAGGTGGTAAAGACATTTGACCTGTCCCAGACAGACGGAAAAGAACTTCCTGCCATCGGTCCGTCTGAACTGGTGGGAAATATTGAAGGATATCCAAAACTTTTGCAGGCATTGCAGGAAATCAGCCCGGTTCCGGTATCTTTTGAGCTGATTGATGGAGATGCCAAGGGATTCTATCATCTGGAAGACAAGAAAATTGTGGTTCAGGATGGCATGAGTGAAGTACAGACCATAAAGACACTGCTTCATGAAATGGCACACCAGAAACTGCATGACAAGGATAATGTGCCGGAGGCAAAAGACATTTCAAGGAATGGGAAAGAAGTGGAGGCTTTATACTCAGCATTCCAAAATGTTAATCATTTTAAAGAATGCTGAGAAATAAGACGTTTTTCTACTAAAAGATGGGCATTATTCGTTAGCGCAATCCACAAAGTCTTGCCATTTCATCTTCGTTGTCTTCCCACATTGGTGTTTCATCAGATACAGGTGTTGGAACAGATTCCATTGCGTCTCTAAGCTGTTCAACAGATGGCTTTGCATAGTAGCTTTTGGTTGTATCAGTTCTGGCATGTCCTAACACTGTAGAAACCAGCTCAATGGCGATTCCATCCTGATAAAGATTTGTGGCTCTGGTTCGGCGGAACATGTGACAGTGAACCGAATCCGGAAGACTAAACCCTTTTTCACTGACCAGAGCTGCATATTTTTTTATAATCCGCTGGACATTTCCAACGGACATCCTGTCTGTTACACCTTTTATTGTTGTGGAAAATAAGTATGCTTCTTTGGAAGAATTACTGTGATATACACGTATATATTCCCTAAGGTGTTCGACTGCTTTAGCTGTTAATTGTATGGTTCTTTCTTTATTACCTTTGCCGGTTATGAAAATATTTGGATATTTTGTTTCTGCCGTGATATCACATAAGCGGATGTTAAGCAGCTCACTGACTCTTACAGCTGTATCGTAGAGAAGAATCAAAATAGCACGGTCTCGTACACCGAATTTCGTATTCAGCGGTGCAGACAGTATTGCAGCAAGTGCATCATCGGACAGAATAGGTTTTTCCTTTTTAATGGTTTTGCATGGTGAGATCTGACTGATCGCCAGGGCAACTGACTGGACTGATATGTCCATATCCGAGGCATAGTTCAGATAGGCACGGATAGCCGCGACTCTTACATTTACAGTTGATGGCTGGCTGCCATTTGCAAGCAGATATTCTCTGAAATTATAAATACATTCTTTGGTACAATCAGAAAACTGAAAGGTGCTTATGGATTTACCTAATTCACCTACAAGGTAGTTTTTAAATATTGTAAGGGAATCTCTGTAGGATTCTGCTGTAGCCTGACTGCGTCCGACCTGCTTTACCAAATAAACATTTAGAAAATTCCATGTGTGAGAAAAGAACAGCTGGTCAGTCGATATCTTTGCTGATTTATTCTTCATAGGGAATCACCTCCGGAATGACCTTTCCAGACACTGAATCTTTCTCTCGGATAGTATCAAATGCCTTTCCTGCAAGATGATAGTAATAATACGTTTCATCAGGACTTTTGTGTCCAAGGTATCTGCTTAAATATGGGAGCATAGTGTTTGTATCAATTCCCTGATGCATCCACTCATTAAATCTCTCCACTACAAAAGCATGGCGTAAACAGTGGGGTGTCGGATGTTTATCAACTGTCCTGGCAACCGGAAGCATGGCCCAATGGCGGTTAAAACTTGATTCTACTCCAGAGCACGAAACAGGCTTATGTGGATCTTTTCCCGGAAAAGCCCAGTCAATTCCGGGGAAAAGCATTTCCTGACGTTCTTTATAGTTTTTAAGTACCGGAAGGCTATCCTGCGGAAGATATACAAGGCGATCTTTGTTACCCTTTGAGCCAAGGACAGTAAGGATTCCTTTATCCAGGTCTATGTGCTCCCATTTTAGCAATCGCCCTTCTGACAGACGCAGACCGCAGCAAAAATATAGGAGAAAAAGAATCTTGCACTCTCTATCGAGTCTAAATTGCTCTGAATTATGAGACGTGCGGATATCCATTTTCTGTAGCAGTTCCTTAACTTCCTCTTTTGATGGAATGTAAAGAACAGGACGGTAAGCCTTGCAGAAAAAATTAGGAATGTATGCTTCCTGACCAAGGGAAAGGATATATTCACTCAGCACCTTCACCATCGACATACAGCGATTATGATAGGCATCTCCTTCGCCCGGTCTGTCTTCTGACCATTTGGCTGCCATTTCATAGGTGACTGTTGTCAGTTCCGGATAATTCTGTACGCAAAAGGTATCAAAGCGTTTTAATAGCTTTTCTTCGGAATTATAGGCATATCCATCAGCTCGTTTTTGCTGTATAAGTCCTTCGATATGATGTGCCAGACCGCTCTCAAAAATGTATGTCATGATAAAACACCTCCAAATTCCAGAGGGCAGAGCCTCATTTTATCTTCGTCACGTTCAAGATATACCTCTGCTGTTTCCTGACGTGCATGTCCGAGAGCATTGGAAATATCATCAAGTTTGTTGTCTGCCCGAAGCATTCTTGTGGCAAATGTTTTTCGTGTTATATGAAAGCCCTGACCAGCAGATAATTCAAATCCATATTCAGCAAGTATTCTTTTTAAAGCTCCACGGCACGCCGTTGTAACTTTAAGCGGAATATATGGTGCCTGATGGCGGATAAATATATAACCGTTGCCTGTGACAGCCGATTCCGGACGTCCATTCATGATGTATTTATATACTGAATTACCTACATCCGTTGGGACTGGAAGCGTTATTGCTTTGCTTGTTTTCTGCTGAATGAAGGAAACAGTTTTGTTTTTCCAGTCAAAATCATTTACCTGAAGCTTTAGGATGTCTGCTCCCCTGATACCCATTCGAAGTCCAAGCATGACCATGGCTGTGTCCCTGAGCTCCATGGGAGTAGAAGCTTTCTCACGATATTCATATATTTTCTCGACCATAGCATCGCTCAGAACATCAACTATGCTGCGATGAGGCGCACAGCTTGCAGATACTGCAAAAGCAAGTGTTGGTGAAATCAGATCCTGGTCAGCCATGTACCGTAGAAGCTGACGAAGCTTGGTTCCATATGCATTTTTACTTTCCGGGGTCGAGTGGACATCATGGTTATGAAATGCTTTAACCACATCGGGTGTTATGGAGACTGGATTATCTATTCCATTATCTTCAAGATATTTGAAGAAACTGCATCCGGCTGCCCTGCACATGGTAAGTGTCTTATCGGTCATTCCATCCCGCCTGCGGCTTTCTATGAAACCATCAAGGATGCTTTTGCTCCATGATGGAAGATGATCAGATGCACGCATCGGCTCAGCGATTATATTGGATTCCATTATGCCCTGGAGATACTTTTCAAACATTCTGATAGTGTGTGAACGATGAGCTGATCCGGAACTGCTGGCTTTGATCTGATTCGGGCAATCCGGGAGTATACCTATCCATGATGTCACAGTTTCTGCCGAGTGTTCCAGATGGTTAAGTTCCAGGAACATGAAATACCATGTGAAATCATTGCGATAAACAGCTTTTGATGATTTCATGTATTTCCAATCGTCCAAAGCGTCAAGATATTCATCAGCTTTAAGAGCGAGAGGTATACTCGGATGAAATGCGGTACCTGTTTTAGAAAGTCTCATCTCAAGCAGTATTTCAACGTTCTCACCAAAAAGAACCCGCTGGTAACACTCTGGCACATCACCTCTGCGGTGAAGATATTTCATAAGTGCTGTCATGGCACATACGGCGTTCTGACGTCTGGCAAGAGATTTACAGGATTTGCAGTAAGTATTCCAGTATTCGATAAGAGTATCTATGGTTATTGCTTCCGGCTCTGTAACTCCCAGGGAAGTAGCAAGCCTGAAGAACTCCTTGATGGCAACAGAATACGTATGGTAATAGCAGGGATTCTGTGTGGTCGCATAGTATTCTTCCAGCTCATATGTCAGGCGAAAAAAGGATTCCGATATTCCGCTCCGGCAGAAAAAACTGTCTTCTGAGCGGCAGAAAGAACTTTTGATATCTCCAAAGAGCAGGTAATGCTCGAGGCGGAACAGGGCATTTCTATATTGAGAACACGTCTCATAGGAAATTTCCCGTTTTTTAATCTCAAGCCAATCCAGTGCGGCATCCATTGAAAAAGGAATGCCCTTATCCATCAGGTACTTGAAGAGTGTAGCATAACAGGTTCTGTGCATGTCTATATTTTTACATGCACTGTCTGGCTGTTTCATCATATTGAGAACTGATGAAATAGCATCTAAATAGTTTATTTGCATATCAAATGCGCTCCTTTCCGTTTTCCCATTCGAGGGGAAAACCTGATAATAGCGTATCTGATAATGCTCATCTTTTTTACAAGAAAGTGAGGATTTATGGAAAATAATTTAAAAGATCAACATTATAAAAACATGGGTATAAAGCCTCAAATGGAAACATTAACATTTGAGGCTGAGAGTGGTGCATATGTAGTATGCCAGCATTACGGAATCAACACTTCTGACTATTCCTTTTCTTATGTCGCGGGCTGGTCAGAGGGAAAGGAAACACCGGAGCTGAAAGCATCCCTTGATAAGATCCGCCAAACAGCGTCGGAGTTCATCTATCAGATTGACCAGAAGATGGAAGTGCTGATGGCAGATAAGGACCAGGTGCAGGAATCGGCAAAAGCACCAAGTCCGTTTGCACAGGAGCTTATGGACAAAATTGCAGAGGGTGCAAAGGATCTGGGCTTTATTCCAGTTGTACCTGAGATACAGGAGAAAACTGCCAACCCGGAATTAAAGGTAGTTGTTGACAAGGTCCTGAAGGATCTTGATAAGAAAAGGACTCTGTCAAAGGTAAAGGAGTCTGTGAAATCAAAGCTGAAATCCAATACGGAAAAGGCAGAGCAGGCACCTAAGAAAAGCAGAACATCGAAAGCGAAGGAGGAAAGGGCATGAATCAGAAAGAGTTCAATGAAGTGATCATCAGGCAGACGGATCGTTGTAAATCCATGCTGGTGGCAAAGGGAGCAGAGTACGCTCCCAGAGCAGTGAAGAATACGGCAGTGGACAGGCTGGCGCATTTCAAGAAGGCAGCAGTGGTGCTGAATACCACGCCGAGAGCAGCACTTATGGGGATGCTGTCCAAGCATCTGATCTCTGTATCGGATATGTGTATGGGTGAGCAGCAGTATTCCAAAGAGCAGTGGGATGAGAAGATCGCCGACAGTATTAACTATTTCCTGATTCTTTGTGCGATTGTAGAGGAGGAACTGAATGAAGAAAATTGAAGTGAAGATATTAAATCCGGAATCCATTGAACAGGCAGAGAAGCTGATGGTCTGTGCGGCAAGGCTGACACAGAGAGGACATCAGATTTCCTGCTTGGATGATTTCATGGATCTGTATGAAAAGCCATATCAGAGATCCACCGTGGCAAATCTTGTGAAGCTGCCACATCCGACAATCCAGAAGTTTGGAATCATCAATGTGGTTGTAGTCGGTGCATCCAGAAGATTCCTGGCACAGATTACCAGGCACCAGAATGAAGTGAAATATATGTCGGCAAGCCTGCAATACAGTGACTATTCAGGAGTGGAGGATTTTGTCATTCCCTATGATCTGATAGGAACCGGACAGGAGGAAGGATATTTAAGACAGTGCAGCATGGCAATGAAAAATTACCAGGAAATGATCAGATATGGGGTTGATAATGATTCTGCCGGATACTGTGCACCGCAGGGAATGAGAAATATTCTTCTGATCGGCGCGACACCGTATCAGTGGAAGCACATGATCCGTCAGAGGACATGCAGGAGAAACACAAAGGAGACCAGATATGTGATGCTGAAAATCTGGAAACAGCTTCTGGAGCAGAACAGGGAACTGTTTTCTGACTGTGGACCATTCTGTATGAATGGCGGCTGTGAGGAAGGAAAGATGACCTGTGGAAAGAGTATTTCACCGCAGATGTTACCAACAGATATTATCAGGGTGGATTTTCCAAAACTGTGCGAAGAGAGTGCGTTGGAGGAAGGAGTATCAGATGAAGATACAGCTGATTGATTTTGGTGGGAGAAGCCCGGAAAGGGCTCATGCCAATGATGCCGGGGCGGATGTATTCAGTCCAAAGGATGTTGAGATCCGGCCGGGAGATATCTGTAAGCTTCCTCTGGGATTTGGATTAAAAATACCGGATGGCTATGCTGGGTATATATTTCCAAGGAGCGGATTAAGTTCACAGGGAATTGTGTGTGAGCTGCCACCTATTGATTCTGGATATATGGGAGAGGTTCATGCAATCATCTCTAATGTCGGTAACAGGGAATATGAAATCAAGGAGGGTGATAAGGTAGGACAGCTTGTGATCATGCCGATCCTGATACCAGATTTTACTTTTGAAAACTGGAAAGAGCGTGGAAATGGAGCCTTTGGTTCAACAGGAAGATAGAGATTATCGATCTTTTGCTAGTGTGTAGATATGTGTATGTGATATAATAAGTAAAAGAAATTTGCAAATCGGAAGCTGTGGAGGAAAAGCATTATGAAAAAAATTATGTTTGGTAACAGTTTAATGCTCTTAGGTATTGCAATAATGATTCTTGCAGGTTTAGAGCTGATATACATTGGTATTATGTGGGCGTCTTTTCTTTTAATACCTGTAGGATTTATTATGGCTGTTATAGGGTTTTTTAGCAAAGACAGTTAAATTCCAGTTTGTCACACTGAACCACCATAAAAACTGAATATCCCATCGCCCATCACAGCGGCACACGAAGCAGTAAATCCGAAAAAGATTTGCTGCTTTTTTTGCGCCCATTTTTGGCAAA
>OLOT01001212.1_pt1 | contig 15962 bp, 16 predicted proteins | sample 1671991 | NCBI WGS metagenome assembly OLOT01 (sample SAMEA3136634, study PRJEB25190) | human gut metagenome | biome: human gut; feature: human-associated habitat; material: faeces | place: Austria | collected 2013
GGTACTGACGAATATCTGAATGTCGGTGCGTCATATCCTCCGAGTGACGGCTGTACAGATGTAGGCATGAGAGAGGGGGAACCGGATTGAAAAGCAGATTTTACACTGCACAGGAAGTTGCTGAGATGTTAGGCGTTCATCAGTCAACAGCCTATAAGATCATCAAACGCTTGAATGCGGAGCTGGAGGCACAAGGCTACATAGTAATAAACGGAAGAGTCCCGATTGCTTATTTTGATCAGAAGTGTTACGGAGGGGTAAGCAATGGCAGGTAGCAGGGAGCTCCTCGACAGTTTAAAGCCTGGCATGCATCTTGATAAGAATTTCTTTTTAAAAGTCTATGGGCATGAGATAACGCGTCCGGGATTTGCGGAAAATGTGATCAAAAGATTGGAAATCTTGGGATGCAGTAAGGCCAGAGAATACTATACCTGTGTCGTGACTGAGTTTGAGTATAAGCATGAACAGGAGATGAAGGAGGTGGCAAAGTGGTTTGCAAAACAAAACGAAAGAGGTGATAAGGATTGGAGAAGACGAGAAGCGGAACAACAGCGGACGAAATCGCAGAGATTGACCGACAAATTGCAGCTCTTGAAGAGGAAGAGAGAGCTTCTGGTCAGAGAGCAACTTGCGATCACGGAAAAGCACGCAAAGTAAAAAAGAAACCGCTTAAGCTAAGCTCAGCTTCTGATGTTACGATAGCGGAACCGGAATGGCTAATACCTGGATATGTGCCAAGATATGGAATAACAACACTTGGAGGAGAAGGTGGAACCGGAAAGACTTCTATTATTTGCAATATAGCGGCAGCAGTGACTACTGGAAGGCATAAAAAAGACCGTGATTATGTAATGGCAGAGAGCAGAGAAAGAAACATTGCTCCAGCGTTGGAAGATGCCAAGATGTTTATAGTAGATACGCTCAAAGATCAAAAGCAAATGGAAGTATCAGAGCTTGACGGCTTAGCTAAGGCTTCTGGTATAAGCACCAACGCATTAAAGAATGCAAAAGCGGCATTGAAAAGTGAAAAAGCGATACATACTTGGGGAACTGGTAATGGATATACAGGAAAGAAATATTTAATTGCTCTTACTGCCCCAGAGAAACCCAACGAGTAAAGAGAAAAGCCTTATTTTATAAAGGTTATCTTTACTAGAGGGGTGCCAACGAGTAAAAAATTAAAAATCTTTACTAGAGGGGTGCCAACGAGTAAAACAAACCCAGTGTTTACAAGGGGTTGCGCTTTGCTGGATGGGGTATCCATTGTATGTAGGAGAGACAGCGAGTACCAACGAGTAAGGAAGGAGTGAATAAAATGAAACAGATACGAACCGCTCCTGTATTTTGATGGAATTAAGATTGATACAGATAGAAGTTCGAGAGGAAGAAAGTATATTTTTAATGTCATTCATGACACCAATGTCATAGATGACACTAATAACACAAATGTCATTCAATTAAGTATAGATGACATTAAGTGACGTGATGACATGATGACATGATGTATTTACCACATAGAAAGGAGAAAACAAAATGCATAATTATGAACTTGCAAGAATGAATCTGCAGCTGTTTGGAGAGGACGAAAACGAAGCGATCGAAAGAATAACAGACATCAATGAAGATTATCCAGGAGACGGTAAGACATTTCCTGATGGAATGGGACAGGAAGATTTGACAAATGCGTTGACTGTTTGTGCTGGTCAGCTGATCCGGATTGCTGATACTCTGGATGAACTGAATAAGTCACTAAAAAAAGTTGTGGACAAGACAGGCGGGCATCTTTGTATTAAGGGAATGGTTGAAAATCTGTAATAAAAAAGCCCCTTACACAACTACCGAAGTCAGGGGCCTGTATCTTCTATCTAATCCGTGGGGCGGTTTAGAGAGAGGATAAATACATAATAACATGAAATCGAAAGAAAGGGCAAGAGATATTATGAGCATTAATATTCAGGAAAGAGTTTTAGATACATTGTTTGATATAGCAGTTGAAGAGATTGGAGTGTGTGACGATATGACCAGGGCTTATGATGAATGGTATCAATTTTGCACGGACAATGCTCCAGATGATCAAGTAGACGAATATTTAAACTCATCGACAAGAATGCAGAGAGAATCATTTATAGCTGGTGCAAAGATGGCTCTTGCATTGATTACCGGGAAGGAGATGTGAGTATGAAAGATATTAATGATTTATCTGCTGAAATTTCAGCAATATCACTTATTATCACCGGGTTAACGAATTCTTTAGATGAAGACTGTACGCATCTTGCGATTGATAAGTTAGGAACTGCAATGTATGGTATTTCAATGCATTTAGACCGAATTGCAGAAGATATGGACAAACTTGAGACGAATCAATAGATAACTATACGATACATACTTCCCTCACCGCGAGCCCCGGCGATACAGGGGCATATAACCGCCATTCCGGAAACGGTGCTACCAACACCAGAACCGGACGGTGGGTACATTTACATATCAAACGAATAAGGTGCAGAGGGTGCACATGAAACGAAACGAATGCAGAAAACGTTGCGGATAAGACATGGAAATTACTTGGGAAAACTTGTGTTTTTGAATGTATAAAACCTGACAAAACCTGAAATTTAAAACAACTTCAGAAAACTTCAGGTTACGCCAGAATACCCCAGTTGAAGAAAGGAGAAAAAGAGATATGAGATTTAGTACATTATTTAATAGATTATTAAAAGGATCAGTTGCAGTAGAGGTATATAGACGAAAAGAAAATAGTGAGGACGGAGAGACGCAAGGAGAGTTTTGTGGTGTTTATTCTTATGGGGGACGAGTACCGAGAGAAATCTGGAGCAGCTACGTTGCAAGAATCTGGCCGTTAGATAGCAAGACAATATGCGTGATCATTGAGGATTGGAAAGATGAGCGTAAAAATTAAAGTATCCTACGAACAGGAACAGGAGCTTGAGGCTGTTAAGGTGCTCCTTGCCCCGATGTTAAGAAATGTTAAGGTTCAACCATCTAAGGGAAAATATAAGAGAGCTTATATGATACTCGAAAATACTCGGTTGCAGAGAAATCGAATGATACAATAAGTAGGCAAACCTATAGTTGTAAACAATGCTTAGAAATGCTGAGGCTGAAAATAAATAATGTTGACAAATGTTGACATTTGTTAACCTAAAAAAATGTTAGTAAAAGTTAGTATTTTGTTATCATTGCATTAAGTACGGTATTTTAGTATAATAGATAATATGATATACAAGTACCGCACTTAACAGTGTAAGCCTAAAGGGCGTGGGAATAGTTACAGACAGAAATGTCTAAAACTGTTCCTACGTCCTTTTTTGTATATCACAACGGCGTGAGGTGCCACGGTAAGAGCATGAATGAGCCGGGAGGCGTAAAATCGAAAGGAGAAAACACAATGAAAGATATGTTTAGAAAGCTGCAGTTATTTGCAGAAGAGGGCGCAGAAGGTGGCGCAGGTGATGCAGAGGCTTCCACTGCAGAAGATCAGGAAGGAACACAGGGCGATCAGAATGGATCCGGAGAAGCTGAACCGGGACAGAAACCGGAAAAGAAATATACAGACGAAGATGTTGACCGGATCATAGCAAAGAAAATCGCCGCTGAACGGAAAAGAATGTCAAAGCTGTTTAATGATGAACAGCAAGAGAGTGAATTGGATAAAAGAGAAAGGGACGTGCTGAAGCGTGAACTCAGAGCAGACGCAAAAGATACTTTGACAAGCCAGGGACTACCGTCAACTTTAGCTGATCTGATTGATTACAGCGATAAGGAAAGCAGCGAGAAGAGTCTGGAGAATGTAATTAGTATTTTTAGAGAAGCAACTGCTCAGGGGGTAAAAAATGCATTGAGAGGGCATGCGCCGAGGGTAGGGGCAAGCCTTCCAGGAAAAGATCCCATTGCGGATGCATTCGCAAGAAAAGCACGTTAAAGGTAAATAAATATGGCTATTAATTTAACGACAAGGGTTACGTCTTACGTAGATGAGGTATTCACGTCAGAAAGTAAAAAATCACTCCTGACCAATGATGATTTTGACTGGACCGGGGCGCACACGATCAAGATCAACAAGGTTAATACTGTTGGTATGAATGATTATGATCGAAACGGAACCAGTGGAAAATCTTCAAGATATGGAGATCTTGAAGAACTGGGAAATGAAATGGAAGATCTGGTATTGAAAAAAGACAGATCTTTTACATTTGCGATCGATAAGATGGATAAGGATGAAACTCAGGGCGTTCTTGCCGGGGCGTCTGCTCTTGCAAGACAGCAGCGTGAGGTTATTATTCCGGAAGTAGACAGTTACACTTATGGGGTGATGGCTGCAAATGCCGGAACGAAGGTTGTAGATGTGACACTGACTGCAGAGAATATCTATGATGAGATTATCGAGGGTACAAAAGTGCTTGATGATAATGATGTGCCGGATACAGGGCGGATACTGACGGTAGTACCTGATGTATATAGAATGATGAAAAAGAACACCGAGTTAAATATTGATTGTGATATTACAGCGGAGCAGAGAGCTAAAGGCGTTATAGCAATGGTTGACGGTATGGATGTGATCAAGATGACAGCTAAGAAGATGCCGGAAAGGGCAGGCTTCATGATTTCGCATCCGGTTGCTACTGTCGCACCTACAAAATTGGAAGATTATAAAATCCATCAGGATCCGCCGGGAATTTCAGGGGAGCTGGTTGAGGGGCGTATCGTGTATGATGCCTTTGTACTGGATAATAAAAAAATGGCAATCTACTATGTAGAAAACAAAGCAACAGAGTAAATAGCAGCCCTGGGTGAGTGCCCGGGGCTTATTTCATATTAGGAGGGGAACATCATGACGAATGAACAGCTTGTAGCAAGAATCCAAGCCGGAGAAAACACTGCAGAGAATATGCTGCAGTTATGGCAGCAGACCAAAGCATATATTTACAAAGTGGCCAAAAGATACAGCGGATATGCTGAGATGGATGATTTGATGCAAGAAGGATACCTGGGGCTTAATGCTGCAGTTGAACACTACAAGCCGGATCAGGGGACAAAGTTCATCAGCTATCTGACCTTTTGGGTGAAAATGAGAATGCAGAGGTATATAGAGAACAATGGATCTGTCAGATTGCCGTCGGGAATGTATCAGGCTGTTATGAGATACAAGAGATTTGTCCGGCAGTATGAACAGGAATGTGGCTGTGAGCCGTCTGAGTTGGCTTGTAGGGCTTTTCTTGGTGTAAGTGAAGAAGAACTCAGGGATATACGGGAAAGCGCAAATAAGGCGAATGTGAGCAGTCTTGATTCTGTTGTCAGTCAGGATAATGATAAGACTGCGCTGAGAGATCTCATTGCGTCTGATCAGAATCTGGAAGAGGACGCAATCAAAAAATGTGATCGGGAAATGATGCAGGAGGAACTGAACTATCTCATTGATAGTCTTCCGGAAGAACAGAGGCGAGTGATCCGGGAGCATTATTTTGAACGGCGTACAATAAAGCAGATCGGGGAGCGAATGGGGTGTTCAGGAGCAAAGGCAGGGGATATTGAAAAGAAAATCTTGCGAAAGCTCAGGTTGCCGCATGTAAGCCAGAGGTATAAAGAATATCATGAGCAGTACCTGACGCCGTACCCGATCATGCACGTTGGAATTGATAGCTTTCAGCGGACCGGCTACAGTGAAGTCGAGAGGGCTGTTCTTGGATGGGACTGATACTGATTTGATACTAAGAATTAAAATAAAGAAGAGAAAACGAAGAATACAATCATAAAAACTCTATAAAAAAGATAAAATAAGCCTAATATAATGGTAAAAAATCGCTGAGCGGTAATGTTTTTATTGATTTCTAACATGACGCTCTATATAATAATTAGGTATACAGGAGGATTAAAATGGATAACCAGAATAATAAGAATAACAAGAATAATAAACAGGGTATATCGTTTATTTTACTGGTCACAGTTATTACATCGATCCTGGTGATCGCACTGTTCCAGTTTCAGGGAATGACCTCTGCAAAAGAGATTACCTATAATAAATTTCTGAAAATGGTAGATGACGGAGAGGTCAGAAAAGTACAGATCCAGAGTGACAAAATCATGATTGTTACAAAAAAGGACAAGGACAGCGGGGTTGCACAGGAATATTACACAGGAGTGGTGAATGACGATGACCTGACAAAGCGTCTGGAGAAGGCAGGCGTGGAGTTTAAGCAGGAGATTCCGGATACTACATCGGCAGTAGCGATGAACGTGATCTTAACATTCCTGCCAATTGCATTCTTTGTCGGAATGATCATCTGGATGACAAAGCGTATGTCAAAGGGCGGCGGCATGATGGGAATCGGTAAGAGCAATGCCAAGATGTATGTGGAAAAGCAGACCGGAGTTACATTTAAAGATGTAGCCGGACAGGATGAAGCGAAAGAATCTTTACAGGAAGTGGTAGATTTTCTCCATAATCCGGGAAAATATACGAGTGTCGGTGCAAAGCTTCCGAAGGGAGCACTGTTGGTCGGCCCTCCGGGAACAGGTAAGACGCTTTTGGCGAAAGCAGTAGCAGGAGAAGCAAAGGTGCCGTTCTTTTCATTGAGTGGTTCGGCATTTGTGGAAATGTATGTCGGTGTCGGAGCATCCAGAGTGCGTGATCTGTTCAAGCAGGCACAGCAGATGGCACCATGTATCATTTTCATCGACGAGATTGATGCGATCGGTAAAAGCCGAGACAATCAGATGGGCGGCAATGATGAGCGTGAGCAGACACTGAATCAGCTGCTTGCAGAGATGGATGGATTTGAAAGCAATAAAGGACTGGTACTTTTGGCTGCAACTAACAGACCGGAGATTTTGGATCCTGCATTATTAAGACCGGGACGTTTTGACAGACGTATCATTGTTGAAAAACCAGATCTGAAAGGACGTGTAGAAGTCCTGAAGGTTCATTCTAAAGATGTGAAGATGGATGAGACAGTCAATCTGGAGGAAATCGCACTTGCGACATCCGGAGCAGTAGGTTCTGATCTTGCAAATATGATCAATGAAGCGGCAATTAATGCTGTAAAGCATGGAAGAAATGCAGTATGTCAGTCTGATTTATTTGAAGCGGTAGAAGTGGTACTTGTAGGTAAGGAAAAGAAAGACCGTATCATGAGCCAGGAAGAACGAAGGATTGTTTCTTACCATGAAGTCGGACATGCACTTGTAAGTGCATTGCAGAAAGATGCGGAGCCGGTACAGAAGATTACAATCGTTCCACGTACAATGGGAGCACTTGGTTATGTAATGCAGACTCCGGAAGAAGAAAAATTCCTGAATACCAAAAAAGAACTTCAGGCAATGTTAGTCGGACTGCTTGCAGGACGTGCGGCAGAAGAAGTAGTGTTTGATACGGTTACAACAGGAGCCTCTAATGATATTGAGAAAGCAACAAGCGTAGCAAGAGCGATGATCACACAGTATGGTATGAGCGAGAAATTCGGATTGATCGGTCTGGAATCTATTCAGAACCGTTATCTGGACGGACGCCCGGTCAGCAACTGTGGACAGCAGACAGCATCAGAGATTGACGAAGAAGTTATGAAGATGTTGAAAGATGCTTACGAAGAGGCAAAACAGCTTCTGAGAAATCACAGACAGGCGCTGGATAAAATTGCTGCATTCCTGATTGAAAAAGAGACAATTACCGGAAAAGAATTTATGGAGATTTTCCATGAAGTAGAAGGAATTGATCCGGATGCACCGAAGAAGGAAGAAGCAAGAATCGGTATGAATCCGGTAGAGGGTGAAGGATTTGTGATGAAGCCGGCAGATGATATAGATGATGCGCATAACGCAGATGTACAGGAAAAATCAGAAAAGACAGAAGAAAAAACTGTCGGAACAGCAACTGAATCTGTTCATGAAGAATAGAATTCTATAAAAAAGAACAAAAGATATGAAGTATGGCAAGAGCCGGCTTCATATCTTTTTTCTTTTCAATTATATTTGTCTGGTATATAATAGGCAGGATAAGATTATTCTGGAGGAGAGATAACATGAAAGGAAGATTGTTCGGAGTCGGAGTTGGTCCAGGTGATCCGGAACTTATGACGTATAAGGCTGTTCGTACGATAGAAAAATGTCCGGTAATAGCAGTGCCTGCGAAGGGCAGGGAACATGCGGTCAGTTACAGAATTGCGGCAGGAATGGTAGATAATATGGAAGAAAAAGAATATCTGGATCTGGATACGCCGATGACAAAGGACAGACAGATTCTGAATCAGAATTATGAGAAAGCTGCCAAAAGGATCATAGAGGAACTGGAAAAGAGAAAAGATGTAGCATATCTGACATTGGGAGATCCAACGATTTATTCGACTTATATGTATATTCAACGTATTATAAAGGAAAAAGGATATGAAACATCAATTATAAACGGGATTCCATCATTTTGCGCAGCTGCATCAAAACTGAATGAAAGTCTGGCAGACAGAGCAGATGAGCTTCATGTGATTCCATCCAGCTATGATATAAGGAACGCATTGAGATATCCGGGAACGAAGGTCCTGATGAAGTCTGCTTCCAGATTAGCGGAGGTAAGGGAAATCCTGGAAGAAAAAAATGTGGATGTAAAGATGATAGAAAATTGTGGGATGGCAGACGAACAGATATATGAACGGTTGGAAGATATACCAGAGCATGCCAGCTATTATTCGCTTCTGATTGTAAAAGAATCTGTGTAACATTCATAAGCAACGGGTAAGAAAATAGTAAAAGAAAATGTACAGGTGACATATATGGAAAATTTTAATATACAGGAAGAACTGAAGAAGCTGCCAGGAAAACCAGGTGTATATCTTATGCACGATGAAAAAGATGCGATCATTTATGTCGGAAAAGCAATCAGTCTTAAAAACCGTGTCCGACAGTATTTTCAGAGCAGCAGGAATAAGGGAGCCAAGATAGAACAGATGGTGACACATATTTCCGGGTTCGAATATATTGTGACGGATTTCGAGCTGGAAGCGCTTGTTCTGGAATGTAATCTGATTAAAGAACACAGACCAAAATACAATACGATGCTGATGGATGATAAAACGTATCCATTTATAAAAGTAACTGTAAATGAACCTTTCCCGCGTGTAATGATGGCAAGGCGGATGAAGAAAGATAAGGCAAAATATTTTGGTCCGTATACCAGTGCCGGTGCAGTAAAAGATACTATTGAACTGATACGAAAGCTTTATCATATTCGAAGCTGCAATCGTTCACTCCCAAAAGATATCGGAAAAGAACGTCCGTGTCTCAATTATCATATCCATCAGTGTTATGCGCCGTGTCAGGGCTACATTTCCAGAGAAGAGTACAGGAAATCTATTGATGAAGTAGTAAGATTCCTGAATGGAAATTATGATCCGATATTAAAAGAACTGGAAGAAAAGATGCTGGATGCATCCGAAAATCTGGAATTCGAGAAAGCAATAGAATACAGGGAACTTCTTGCAAGCGTTCAGAAGATCGCTCAGAAACAGAAGATTACAGATACAGCAGGGGACGACAGGGATATTATTGCAATGGCTTCGGAAGGTGAGGACGCGGTTGTACAAGTCTTCTTTATCCGGGGAGGAAGGTTGATCGGACGGGATCATTTTTATCTGAAGATTGCGGAAAATGATACAAAAAGCGAAATCCTGTCAAGCTTTATCAAGCAATTTTATGCAGGAACACCGTATATCCCGGCCGAGTTAATGTTGCCGGAAGAGATTGAAGACCAGGAGATTATAGAGGAGTGGCTGACGACCAGAAGGGAACATAAAGTACGGCTTCGTATACCGAAGAAAGGGACAAAAGAAAAGCTGGTAGAGCTGGCGCAGAAGAATGCACAGATGGTATTAAAGAATGACAAAGAACGTCTGAAGCGTGAAGAAGGAAGAACGATCGGAGCGGTGAAGGAACTGGAAAAAATACTGGGACTTACCGGAATTATACGTATGGAGGCTTATGATATCTCTAATACAAACGGATTTGATTCGGTTGGTTCTATGGTCGTTTATGAGCATGGAAAGCCAAAGCGTAATGATTATCGCAAATTTAAGATAAAAAGTGTACAGGGACCGGATGACTACGCAAGTATGAATGAGGTGTTGACCCGAAGATTCGAGCATGGATTAAGGGAACGACAGGATGAAAGTGAGACAGGCGGATTTCAGGCATTCCCGGATCTGATCATGATGGACGGAGGCCGGGGACAGGTGAATATTGCATTGGAGGTCCTGGAGAAGCTGAATTTGCACATTCCTGTGTGTGGAATGGTAAAAGACGATAATCACAGAACCAGAGGATTGTATTTCAATAATGTAGAATTACCGATTGACCGTAATTCGGAATGTTTTCGCCTGATCACCAGAATACAGGATGAGGCGCATCGGTTCGCAATCACATTCCACAGACAGTTAAGAAGTAAAGGACAGGTACATTCGATACTGGATGATATTCCGGGAGTGGGACCTGCAAGAAGAAAAGACCTGATGCGGAGCTTTGAAAATATTGAAGCAATCCGGAATGCAACAGTGGATGATCTGAAAGAGCTGCCGTCCATGAATGAAAAATCTGCGCAGGAAGTGTATAAATTTTTTCACCAGGATACTTAAGTATGGTATAATATGGCTATCAGATTTTTAATACGTGTGAGGTAAAAGAATATGGCGAATAAAGTAAAATTAAAAACACTCGTTGAAAAAATGAATCTCAAAAATCTTACACCGGATGTAGATCTTTCCGAAAAAGAAGTTGAGATACCAGACATTAACAGACCGGCTTTGCAGCTTACCGGATTCTTTGAACATTTTGATTCCGAACGTGTGCAGATCATAGGATATGTGGAGTACACATTCCTGGAGAAGATGACAGATGAAGTTAAGAAAAAAAAGATTTATGAAACACTGCTTTCTTACAAGATTCCATGTCTGATCTTCTGCAGAAACCTTCCGCCGGAGGCAATGCTTCTTGAAATGGCAGAAAAGGCTAATATTCCAGTGTTCCAGACAGAGAAGAAGACATCAGAATTTACAGCAGAGATTATCCGCTGGCTGAATGTAGAACTTGCGCCATGCATTTCTATCCATGGTGTGCTGGTTGATGTATATGGTGTCGGAGTACTGATCATGGGAGAAAGCGGAATCGGTAAAAGTGAGGCGGCTCTGGAGCTGATCAAACGTGGACACCGTCTTGTCAGTGATGATGTAGTTGAAATCCGCAGAGTCAGTGATGAGACACTTGTAGGAACGGCACCGGATATTACGAGACATTTTATCGAACTGCGAGGTATCGGTATCGTAGACGTCAAGGCTCTGTTTGGTGTATTAAGTGTCAGAGAGACACAGAATATTGATCTTGTTATCACTCTGGAAGAGTGGAATAAGAATAAAGAATACGACCGCCTCGGTCTCGAAGAAGAATATACAGAATTCCTTGGTAACAAAGTGGTTTGCCATCATCTGCCAATTCGTCCTGGACGTAATCTTGCAATCATTGTTGAGACGGCAGCAGTTAACCACAGACAGAAACAGATGGGATATAATGCAGCTCAGGAACTGTACAAACGTGTTCAGCAGAATTTAATAAAGAAATAGGAGAAATACAGAAAATGAAATATTGCTTTGGAGTAGATATCGGGGGAACAACTGTAAAATTAGGTTTGTTTACAACCGAAGGAGAGATTGTAGATAAATGGGAGATTAAGACACGCACAGAGAATCAGGGTGAAGCCGTTCTTCCGGATATTGCCGCTGCTTTGAATGAAAAGTTAGAGGAAAAGCAGATTCCGAAAGATGAAGTGGAAGGAATCGGAGTCGGAGTTCCTGCACCGGTAGATTCGGAAGGAGTTGTTCAGAATACAGCGAACCTTGGCTGGGGATATAAAGAAGTAAAAAGAGAGATGGAAGAACTTTCCGGTATGAAAGCAGAGATAGGGAATGATGCCAATGTAGCTGCACTTGGAGAGATGTGGCTGGGTGCAGGAAAGGGCCGCAAAAATATTATTATGGTCACACTTGGAACCGGAGTCGGCGGTGGAATTATTATTGATGGTAAACCATTGGTAGGAGCACATGGTGCAGGTGGTGAGATCGGACATCTTTGTGTGAATTATGAAGAGACAGATCACTGCGGCTGCGGCAACACAGGATGCCTGGAGCAGTATGCATCTGCAACAGGTATTACAAGACTTGCCAATATTCGTCTGGCTAAGGATGATAAAGCGTCTGTATTAAGAGGACAGGAAGTCAGCGCCAAGACCGTATTTGATGCTGTTAAGGCAGACGATGAAGTGGCAAAAGAGATTGCAGAGGAATTTGGAAAATATCTTGGACATGCGATGGCTAATCTTGCAGCTGTTGCAGATCCTTCAGCAATTGTAATTGGAGGAGGCGTTTCGAAAGCAGGAGAAGTACTTCTTCAGTATGTTGAAAAGAATTTTAAGGAAAAAGCATTCTTTGCGAACAAAGATACGGAATTTGTTCTTGCTACACTAGGAAATGATGCCGGTATCTGTGGAGCTGCGAAACTGATTCTTTAGAGCTTTTAGAGAGTTATACATCCTTTTGGATGTCAGGTATAATAAAAACTGCGGAAACATTTTGTTCCCGCAGTTTTTTATTGTCATGCATTTGGAAGGAGCTTCCAGTGGCAGGTCCTGTAGATACCTTTCTGTAGATATCATAGGCTTGTACAGTATGGTTACTGAGAAGTATCTCCGTCGGTAGAGCCACCTGTATTACCACCGGTAGAACCACCACCTGTATTACCGCTGGTAGAGCCACCTGTATTACCGCCGGTAGAGCCACCTGTGTTACCGCCGGTAGAACCACCTGTGTTACCACCGGTATTATCACTGGTAGTGCCTGTATTATTGTTATAACTGTTTCCTGTATTGTTTGAATAAGAAGAAGCATCTTCAGTTGTATCATTGTCTTCTGTAGAAGACTTATACTTTCTTCCGGAAGAGTATCCGTGACCGGAACATGTTTCGGATGGAAGCGTGTCTTTGGCAAAATATTCTGTAATAGAAGGGCATCCGTTGGTTGCAAGCTTTCCGGTAATAGTACATATACTCTTTTTCTCAACAGAGGTCGGAACCTTAAAATCTTTACTTTCCAGATTCTCGTGAATACGACTCATAATACCTTTCCAGAGTCTGAAGCGGAAACTTGTGTCATAATCACATTCTTTATTGTCGTCATAACCGCCCCATACAGCACATGTATAATATGGTGTAAATCCACAGAACCATAAGTCTTTATTGGATGTTGTGGTACCTGTCTTTCCGGCTACCGGCATATTCGGAAGCTGGCATGCTGTACCTGTTCCGGAATTGACAACATCTTCCATTGCACTGGTAAGAAGATAAGCTGTGCTGTCTTTGATAACTGTATGAGATTCGCCTGTTCCGTCAAGAAGAACGTTGCCATCGTGGTCTACAACTTTACTATATAAAGTTGGTTTGTTATAGACGCCGCCGTTAGCGATAGAGGCATAAGCGGCACACATTTCATAGTTATAGACACCTTCTGTGATTCCACCAAGTGCGAGCGTCTGTGAAGTGCTGTCATCAAAGACCTTGCCGTTGATTGTTTTGTCTTTTACCAGAGTACTGATACCGAATTTTTCACAGTATTCATAGCCTAATTCCTGAGTGATTTCATCGCTTAACTTTACGGCAACTACGTTGATGGATTTTTTGATACCATTTCTGAGCGTTGTTGTACCGCCGTACTGTTTGTTGGCATTCCGCAAAACACTTCCATTCTTTAAGGTATATGGTTCATCATCAATTGTTGTTGCGAGTGTCTTATCACAGGAATCTAATGCCGGTGCATAAGCTGCAAGGATCTTAAAAGTAGAACCAGGCTGTCTCTTGGAACCCTGATAAGCTCTGTTCAGTCCAAGACTGGAAGCTTTTTCTCCACGGCCGCCGACCATTGCTTTGATCTGTCCAGTCTTCTGATCCATGATTGTGATAGAAGACTGTGGCTGAGGGGTAATGGTAATACGTTCATCATAGGTATCACCCTCCTGGGCAATCGTGGATTTCCATTCTGCCACCATTGCTTTTGCGGCATCTTCACTGGAGTAGAGAAGTCCCTGATCATTTCCGTAAGTTTTTTCTACATAATTTTTAATATTATTACTTCCATAGTTTTCAACCGATCCATCAGCACGGGTTACCGTCAGCGCATAATCAAGACCATACTCTTTCAGACCAGGATAGTTGGCATCATTATTAGCTTCTTCATCACAGATTTTCTGCATTTCCTGATTTTGTGTAGAGTAGATACTGAGACCGCCGCTGTAAACGGCATTGTAAGCCTGTGTATCAGTGTAGCCAAGCTGATCTTTCAGATCCTGGATTACCTGCTGTGCAAGTGCATCAACAAAGTAACTGTATGCATTATCAGCCTGGGAAGAAGCGCTGGTTGCCTGGATTCTTGCATAGACATCGTCGGACATCGCTTTATCATACTGCTTCTGGCTGATATAGCCTTGCTCCAGCATATTCTTTAATACTTTATTACGTCTGATCTTGTTATTCTCGGGACGTGTAACTGGATCATAATCTGTCGGATTCTGTGTGATTCCGGCAATTACCGCACATTCAGATAATGTCAGATCGGAAACATCTTTACCAAAATAACGTTGAGAAGCAGACTGTACACCCAGACAATTCTGTCCAAGGTTGATTGTGTTGAGATAACTTTCCATAATCTCATTTTTACTCATCTGCTTTTCAATCTGTACTGCAAGATACTGTTCCTGAATTTTACGTTGTAATTTATCATAGAAATTTTTCTCTTTTGTAAAGTTCGGGAATACATTGTTCTTGATCAGCTGCTGAGTCAGAGTACTGGCACCTTCAGAAAAACCGCCCCGGGCAATACCCACTACCGCAGCACGGGCAATACCCTGAAGATCTATACCGTTATGCTTATAAAAACGCTCATCCTCGATTGCAACAAAAGCATGTTGAAGATTTTTCGGTATCTCATCAATAGACTTGTATACTCGATTGGAACCAGAAGATACAAAACGTTCAATCTCAGTGCTTCCGTCATCAGCATAAACGAAAGTAGTAAATCCTTTCGGTTTAACGTCAGAAGTGGAAACATGCGGAGTGTCATCAATAATCTTTTTTATAAAAAGACCGCCGCCGGCCATTCCGACTACTGCAGCAAGTACGATACAGATCAGCAGTGCCTTGAACAAACGGACAACGATGCGTTTCCCCTGCATTGTAGATTTGGACGTTATTTTTTTCTGCCTTTTCGCAGCCTTTTTCTTTCCATAGTTCATGCGTTTAAGCCTCCTTTATACCAAGTTATTATAGCAAATGTACACTCTTTTATAAAGAAAAAAATGAAAACTTCATATTTGAGTAGGAAAATCTTAAGAAATTAGGTATTATATTATGTATAAAGTTGTAAATTATACGAAAGGATGACAATATGTTACCAGAATACAGAACTATTTATCGGGGTGGAGAAGATGAGATTATAGAAAAAAAGTCACGATTTATTGCGACTGTGGTACCGGTAAATACAGAGGAAGAAGCACTTGAATTTGTAGAGAAGACAAGAAAAAAATACTGGGATGCAAGACATAACTGTTTTGCATATATAATAGGGGAGAGAGGACAGCTTCAAAGATGCAGTGATGACGGCGAACCAAACGGTACAGCTGGCAAACCGATGCTAGATGTATTGCTTGGAAATGAACTGAGGAATGTGGCTGTTGTGGTGACCCGGTATTTCGGAGGAACCCTTCTTGGAACCGGTGGACTGGTCAGAGCATATTCGGGAGCCGTGAAAGCGGGACTTGATGCCTCGGTGATCATTACGAAAATTTTAGGAGTGAAACTTCATATAGAAACAGACTATACGACATTTGGAAAGATTCAGTATATTCTGAATCTTTCCAAATGTCAGATCGGA
>OLOT01001232.1_pt1 | contig 15723 bp, 9 predicted proteins | sample 1671991 | NCBI WGS metagenome assembly OLOT01 (sample SAMEA3136634, study PRJEB25190) | human gut metagenome | biome: human gut; feature: human-associated habitat; material: faeces | place: Austria | collected 2013
TTTTTCCCGGATATGACTGCTTTATTGTGGGTGTAATAATGGTTGGCAAGTTTCCAGTATTTTTCCGGATATACAAATCGTACTTTCAGGTTCTGCCATTCTGACATGGAAATAGGGCGGATGGAATCATATGTGGAAAGCATTTTTTCTGCAATATATGGATCCCAGCAGTATTTTTCCAGAATTTTCCTCATAAATCGATACAGATCTGCCATCTGCACATCAAAGTTCCAGTGGCTGAAATTGGTCACTGCCGCATTTTTTCCAAGGATCAGCACATTATGCTGATTATACTCTCCATGACAGACAGTACCTTTTTCAAGAGATTGCTGCCGCAGTGTCTGATAATCCGTTTCATCCAGCATGGAAACCGCCTTTTCTCCTTTTTCCAGAAACCATTCCACACTTTTAAGATAATCTTTTTCAAAAGGGCTTGACACTCCTTTTTTCCGGATAAAACGTCGGATCTTCCGCATTTCCTGATTGTGCCGGATATATTCTTCTTTAAGATTCCTTGCCGTGTAGTCTTTTTCCAGAGGAAGCTGCATTCTCCCGTGGATCTCCGCCAGCATCCGCACACTTTTCAAAATGTCGGTTTCGGATTTTGTGTCACACTCCCGCCCTTCAAACCATACCTGTGCCGTATAGGGAATGGAATCTTTGTCTTTACTCACCAGAGCACCTTCCCGGTTTTCCAGATAGACATCTACATGGCATCCCTGCTCCTTAAGTTTTTGCAGAAGTTTCTGCTGCATGGAAAGCTTTTTTTCCGATCCGTGAAATTCCCGAAGTATGACAGGACCTCTTTCTGTCCTGCAAAGAAGTGCGCCTCTCACTCTGCCGGAAGATAACGCATTAAGCCCATACTGCTCCAGCACACTCAGACCATAATCATACAAACAAGTTCCCCCCTGCCTTATTTTACGTTCTATCTTATGCAGGGGGGATTTTTGTTATTCTATTCGGTTTTTATGCCATCTTTTTCTGCTATTTCAAGAAGTTTTTCTTTTGTATTAAGGGACGGATCTTTCAGCACACAGTCAAGAAGTCTTTCAAGAAGATCTCCCAGTTCCGGTCCGGCCGGGTGTCCGGCATTTATAAGATCTTTTCCGGAAACTGCCAGCATTTTCAGAGATGTACATTCTCCTCTTTTAAGGATTCCCTGATAAGTTTCCGTCACGCCGCTTAAGCGTGCCAGCTTATCTTCTCTTTTGTAAGTACTCTGAGCTAAAAGGTCTGCCTTCTGCACTTTCAGATACAGTGGAAAAAGATCTTCTCCTATGAGATTCACAGACCGTCTTACATCCTCAGCTGCCGGTGCAGGTCGAAGATCATGATACCGGATCAGACGACAGGTATTTCGGATCGTTGCATTGTCAAATTTCAGGCGGCGCAGGATCTTTCCTGCCAGTTTCTCACCTGCCGGGCCGTGAGTCTTGAAGTGGTCTCTGCCGTTCCCGTCCGTCTTTTTCACGACTGGTTTCGCAATGTCGTGAAGAAGCATTGTGATGCGGAGAAGCCTGTCATTCTCAATCTCTGTAAGACTTTTCAGAATATGCTCGCCCACAGTATAGCAGTGGTGTGGGGTATTCTGCTCTGTCTCCATGCAGGCATCAAATTCCGGAAGAAATTCTCTTGTAAGCCCGGTTTCCCATGCAGTACGGAGATAATCCGGATGATCAGATACCAGAAGCTTCACAAGCTCGGTCTGGATACGCTCTGCACTGACATGTTCCAGATTTCCTGACATTCGTGCCAGTGCCGCCTTTGTATTTTCTTCCACGGTAAATCCAAGCTGTGCGGAAAAACGCACCGCGCGGAGCATACGAAGGGCATCCTCTGTAAAACGTTCCACCGGATTGCCGACGCACCGGATGATTCTCTTCCCGATATCTTCCATTCCGCCAAACAGATCCACCAGTCCATGTTCCGGATGATAGGCCATGGCATTGATGGTAAAGTCTCTTCGCTTCAGATCTTCCTCAAGGCTTCTGGTAAAGGTCACAGCATCCGGATGACGTCCATCATGATACTCTCCGTCCACACGATAGGTGGTCACCTCAAAACCGTCTTTATCCATCATTACCGTTACTGTTCCATGCTGGATTCCCGTATCTACGGTTCTTCGAAAAAGTTCCTTCACCTGCTCCGGAAGTGCTGACGTGGTGATATCCCAGTCTCCCGGCTCCCGGCCCAGGATGGAATCCCGGACGCATCCGCCCACAACGTAGGCCTCATAACCGGCAGCATTTAAAGTCTTCAGGATCTGCGCTGCTTTTTGTGGTATGTTTATCTTCATAAATAACTCCTCTTACTGATTGCTGCTGTCCAGATCAAGCATTCACATTTCACTGTATTATCTGCGCTCAGCAGCCGGATGATATTCTGATATGGTTTCAGTAACGATATTATAGCATAAATTCACAAAAACAGCGGAGCTTATTTCGCCCCGCTGCCTTGTTTCCTGTATAATCTGTTACTGTTCACCTGGTGACCGGTAACTATGATTTTTGCAAAACTGCCTCTGTCCCACACAGGGCTTATGCATTTTAGTATGCACGTCCCCAGTAAACCATCTTCTTGGCAGGTTTTCCACAGCATACACAAACGTCGCTCAGCTGCTCCTGCTCAAATGGCATGCATCTGGAAGTTGCCTGGAAATCTTCTTTGATCTTGTCTTCACATGCACGGTCACCGCACCACATAGCTTTGATGAATCCAGGTTTGTTATTTACGATCTCACCAAATTCCTCATAATTTCTGGCTACATAGGTATGAGCCTCTCTGTGTGCACGTGCGCGCTCCAGCATATCATGCTGAATAGTATCCAGAAGCTCTTTTACCTTATCTGCAAGCTCATCGAAGGATACAGTATATTTCTCACGGGTATCTCTTCTGCAGAGAACTGCCTGTCCATTCTCGATATCCTTCGGACCACACTCAACACGAAGCGGAATACCACGCATCTCCTGCTCAGCAAATTTGAATCCCGGGCTCTTATCTGTAGCATCAACTTTTGCACGGATACCGGCTGCCTTCAGTGCTGCGAGAAGCTCATCAGCTTTCTCCATAACACCCTCTTTACGCTGCTGGATCGGAATGATCACAGTCTGTACCGGAGCGATTCTCGGAGGAAGAACAAGGCCGCTGTTATCACCGTGAACCATGATGATGGCACCGATCATACGGGTTGTCATTCCCCAGGATGTCTGATGAACATATTTCAGTGTATTATCTTTATCTGTGTACTGGATTCCGAATGCTTTCGCAAATCCGTCTCCGAAATTATGGCTTGTACCGGACTGAAGTGCTTTACCGTCATGCATCAGGGACTCGATGGTGTAAGTAGCCTCAGCACCTGCAAATTTCTCTTTGTCTGTCTTCTGACCTTTTACAACCGGAATTGCCAGAACCTCTTCGCAGAAATCTGCATAAACATTCAGCATCTGAATGGTACGTGCCTCAGCCTCTTCAGCTGTTGCGTGAGCTGTATGGCCCTCCTGCCACAGGAACTCTCTGGAACGAAGGAATGGACGGGTTGTTTTCTCCCAGCGGACAACAGAGCACCACTGATTGTATACTTTCGGAAGGTCTCTGTGGGACTGGATCTCTTTCTGGTAGAAATCACAGAACAGAGTCTCGGAAGTCGGACGCACGCAAAGTCTCTCCTGAAGCGGATCAAGACCGCCATGAGTCACCCATGCAACCTCCGGGGCAAAACCTTCTACATGATCTTTCTCTTTATCAAGAAGAGACTCCGGGATAAAGATCGGCATATAAACATTCTCTACACCGGTCTCTTTAAATCTGCGGTCAAGCTCATGCTGGATATTCTCCCAGATCGCATAACCTGCAGGTTTGATCGCCATACAGCCCTTAACACTTGTATAGCCACAAAGCTCAGCCTTCTTAACAACGTCTGTATACCACTGAGCAAAATCCTCATCCATAGACGTAATGGCCTGTACTAATTTCTTTTCTTTTGCCATGATAAATCTCCTTTTTCTTGTGATCTGTTACATATTGCCAGCCGCCAGGCAGCCACGACAATCCGGAATCCCTCCGGCTCACTCTTCTGTCCCATAAATCGTACACTGCATTTACAGTCCCGTTTTACGGACAAAAAAATAAGCCCTCCGAATCCCTCACAAGGGACCGAATGACTTCGGCGGTACCACCCCAGTTAACAGCGCACCCGCTGCTCTCTCAACACCCGTTAACGCCGGAAACACACGCCACGCTTCAATCACGCAGAGCTCCGAGGCCGGTTCCACAGTTCACGCACAGGACCCTTCCACCAAAACAGGCCCCTCTCTGAGATAATTCCCTGTGTACTATTCTCATCATCGCCGTATCTTCGATACATTTTAGGCGAAAACCCCTGCAATGTCAACCCCAAAACTCACATTTTCAACCCAGAAAACCAGGAAAGAATCCATTCCCAGGAATTAATTTCCAGGGAACAGAGCCCATAATCCGTCCTCAAAAATCATTTTCTTGACACAAGAACAAAATCATTTTCCAGGGAACAAGGCCCATAATCCATCCAAAAGAATCATTCCCTCAGAACAAAATCCATTTCCAGGGAACAGGGCCAACGGCCCGCCTTCCCGTCCCTCCATCCACACATCGGCTCAACCTGACACAGCCAATACAGAAGCATACAGGCACAAGTTAACAACCTCACACATTTCTCAACCGAAGCACTACTCAAAAAAGCCCAAGGGGTGTGCAGAGGGGGCGCGGCTTTGCGGCCCCTTTGCGGTTTTCACTTTTACAAAAAAATACTGCACCCCGTTCGCCAGGAACGAAACACAGCATTTTTTCAAAGAGTTTTTCTAAGATCTTGTTACTCTATTTAACAACACGCACCCTATACATTCCCTCAATCTCCTTGAGCTCGTCAAGTGCCTTGGCAGAAGCCGCACTCTCAAGATCGATAAGAGTATAAGCAAACTCCCCTTTACTCTTATTGGTCATATCCGCAATATTCAGCCCCTCAGATCCAAGGATCTTGGTTACCTGACTGATCATATTCGGTGTATTACTGTGTGCAAGAGAAATTCTACCCACAGCCACACAGGTACCCATATCACAGTTTGGATAATTAACAGAGTTCTTGATATTACCATTCTCAAGGTAATCACGGATCTCTTTTACAGCCATCTCCGCACAGTTCTCCTCAGATTCCTCTGTAGAAGCACCAAGATGTGGGGTTACCAGAATGCCCTCGCGTCCTGCAACTGTCTCGTTGGCAAAGTCTGTTACATATTTTTTAACCTTACCACTCTCAACAGCCTCGATCAGTGCCTCCTCATCAACAAGAAGATCTCTTGCAAAATTCAGAAGAACCACGCCATCTTTCATTTTCTCGAAAGCTTCTTTGTTGATCATCTTCTTTGTGCTGTCAAGAAGGGGCACATGAATGGTGATGTAATCGCACTGGCTGTAGATCTCATCCAGGCTCTTGCTGTGCTTGATGGTTCTGGAAAGATTCCATGCCGCATCAATGGAAAGATACGGATCATAACCATAAACTTCCATTCCAAGTCCGCATGCTGCGTTTGCCACCATGGCACCGATGGCACCAAGTCCGATGATACCAAGCTTTTTGCCGCTGATCTCGCATCCTGCGAACTGTTTTTTCTGCTTCTCGGCAAGCTTGCCGATGTGCTCTTTATCTTTCTCCTGTGCAACCCACTCGATACCGCCAACGATATCTCTGGATGCAAGAAGCATACCTGCAAGTACAAGCTCTTTTACGCCGTTTGCATTTGCTCCAGGTGTGTTAAATACAACAACACCCTTCTCTGCATATTCTTTAACAGGAATATTGTTGACACCTGCTCCTGCACGTGCAACTGCACAAACACTTTTGGGAAGCTCCATGTCATGCATTTTCGCACTTCTCACAAGGATCGCGTCACACTGATCTACAGTCTCTGATTTTTTGTAATTATCGCCGAAAAGTTTAAGTCCTTTTTCTGCGATGGGGTTCAGGCAATGATACTGGAACATTATGCATTCTCCTCCTCAAATTTCTTCATGAATGCAACCAGAGCCTCTACACCAGCCTTTGGCATGGCATTGTAGATACTTGCACGCATTCCGCCAACAGTACGGTGTCCTTTCAGGTTTACAAGTCCTGCCTCTGTTGCCTCTTTCACAAACTTGGCATCCATTTCCTTGTCACCTGTTACAAACGGAACATTCATAAGAGATCTGTCTTCTGGAACTACAGTTCCCTTGAACAGCTTGCTGGAATCCAGATAATCATAGAGGATCTTTGCCTTTTCCTCATTGCGCTGCTTCATCACTTCCAGACCGCCCATCTTCTTCAGCCATTTGAATACTTTTCCGCATACATAGATGCAGTAAGCGTTCGGTGTGTTGTAAAGAGAACCTGCGTCTGCATGTGTCTTATAGGTAAGCATGGTTGGTGTTCCCGGAAGAACATCCTCTGTGATCAGATCCTCACGGATGATCACGATAACCATACCTGCAGGTCCGATGTTCTTCTGAACACCGCCATAGATAATACCATATTTGCTTACATCTACAGGCTCAGACAGGAAGCAGGAGGATACATCTGCTACCAGAGTCTTGCCTTTTGTGTTTGGAAGTTTTTTGAATTTTGTGCCGTAAATGGTGTTGTTCTCACAGATGTATACATAGTCTGCATCCGGGCTGATCGGCAGATCACTGCAGTCCGGGATATAGCTGAAAGTTTTGTCCTCAGAAGATGCGATCTTGTTTGCTTTTCCGTATTTCTGAGCTTCCTGATAAGCTTTCTTTGCCCACTGACCTGTTACGATATAATCTGCGACCTTATTTTTCATAAGGTTCATCGGGATCATGGCAAACTGCTGGGATGCTCCTCCCTGAAGGAAAAGTACCTTGTAGTTATCTGGGATGTTCATAAGCTCGCGGAGATCTTTCTCAGCTGTATCAATAATCTCCTGAAACGCTGCACTTCTGTGACTCATTTCCATAACGGACATTCCTGTGCCGTTATAATCAAGCATTTCATCAGCTACTTCTTTGAGTACTTCCTCCGGAAGCACTGCCGGTCCGGCAGAAAAATTGTACACTCTACTCATGTTTCTTCATATCCTCCTCGTCAAATACATCATCAAGATTCGCACCAGCCGGTACCATCGGGAACACACTCAGATCCTGATCGATCCAGCAATCCAGAACGACAGGTCCCTCTGCTGCCAATGCCATCTTAAGTGCAGGTTCCACATCCTCCATCCTTGTCACACGAATGGCTTTTGCACCCAGCGCCTCTGATAATTTTACAAAATCAACAGAATCATCCAGTACTGTGGAAGAATATCTCTTTCCATAGAAAAGCGTCTGCCACTGACGCACCATTCCCAGTACGTGATTGTTCATGACAATCTGGATCAGCTGTCTACCACAGCGCGCTGCTGTTGCCAGTTCATTCATATTCATACGGAAGCATCCGTCACCTGCTATATTAACAACTGTTTTTTCCGGTCTGCCCATCTTTGCGCCAATTGCAGCGCCAAGGCCATAGCCCATCGTTCCAAGGCCGCCGGAAGTAAGAAGAGTTCTCGGCTCTTTGTATTTATAATACTGTGCCGCCCACATCTGATGCTGTCCAACATCTGTGGAGATGATGGCATCACCATTGGTCAGTTCATAAAGTTTCTCTATAATATACGGACCTGTCAGCTGTGTATGATCATAATTCAGCGGATATTTTGCTTTCAGTTCCTGGATATGTGCGATCCACTCCGGATGTTCTTTTTCCGGAACTTCCTCCAGAAGACGTTTCAGCACTTCTTTCACATCTCCGATCACGCTTGCATCCACTTTGATATTTTTGTTGATCTCCGCAGCATCTACATCGATCTGAAGGATTTTTGCATTATGTGCAAAAGTCTTGGTATTTCCTGTTACACGGTCACTGAAACGTGCTCCAAGAACAATGAGAAGATCACATTCCGTAACACCAAGATCGGAAGTCTTGGTTCCGTGCATACCTACCATACCGGTATAAAGCGGATCCTCACCTGGGAAAGTACCTTTACCCATCAGTGTATCGCAGACCGGAGCCTGGATCCTGTGAGCCAGTTCGCGGACTTCCTGGTCAGCACCGGAGATCACACAGCCGCCGCCTACAAAAATAAAAGGTTTCTTTGCCTCTCTAATCATTTCCAGCGCCTGGTCCATATCTTCTTTGCGGATGTTTTTGATCTCACGGTTAACGGTAGCCGGATGGCATGACTCGTATTCATATTTCATTCCTGTGATATCCTTCGGAACATCCACAAGAACCGGGCCAGGTCTTCCGCTTTTTGCAATATAAAATGCTCTTCTTAACGTATCTGCAAGATCTTCGATATTCTTTACAATAAAGCTGTATTTTGTCACAGGCATTACGATACCTGCGATATCAACCTCCTGGAAAGAATCTCTTCCCAGGAGTGGTCTTCCTACGTTTGCAGTAATGGCTACCATCGGTACGGAATCCATGTATGCAGTCGCGATTCCTGTTACCAGGTTGGTGGCTCCAGGACCGGATGTTGCCAGGCAGACGCCCACTTTTCCGGTAGCTCTCGCATAACCGTCAGCAGCATGGGATGCACCCTGCTCGTGGGAGGTCAGTACATGTGTGATCTCATCTTTGTATTCATATAAGGCATCGTAAACATTCAGGATCGCGCCGCCCGGATATCCAAATACGGTATCAACGCCCTGTTCCTTCAGACATTCTACGATGATCTCTGCACCTGTAAGCTGCATGTCTTTCGTTCCTCCTTATTTTGCTTTCGGTACTTCCAGGATCGCACCACGGTTTCCGGATGTTACCATGGAAGCATATCTTGCCAGATATCCGGTTGTTACCTTCGGCTCTCTTGGCTGCCATTTTTCTCTTCTTGCCTGCATCTCTTCGTCAGAAACTTTGATCTCCAGTTTCAGTTCCGGAATATTGATGCTGATGATATCGCCTTCCTCAACCAGTGCGATCGGGCCGCCTACGGCTGCCTCCGGTGATACGTGTCCGATAGCAGCTCCTCTGGATGCGCCGCTAAAACGTCCGTCTGTGATCAGGGCTACGGAAGAACCAAGTCCCATTCCCACGATTGCGGATGTCGGGTTCAGCATCTCTCTCATTCCAGGACCACCTTTTGGTCCCTCGTAACGGATAACAACTACATCACCCTCTACGATCTTGCCGCTCTTGATTGCCACAATCGCGTCATCCTCGCTGTCAAATACACGTGCAGGACCTTCATGTACCAGCATTTCCGGTACAACTGCGGAACGTTTTACAACGCCGCCGTCCGGTGCAAGGTTTCCTTTCAGTACGGCAAGTCCGCCTGTCTTTGTATACGGATTGTCGATCGGGCGGATAACTTCCGGATTCAGATTTACACAATCTTTGATATTTTCCCCAACTGTTTTTCCTGTTACTGTCATACACTCTGTATGAAGAAGTCCGATCTTGTTCAGCTCATTCATAACCGCATAAACACCGCCGGCCTCGTTGAGGTCTTCCATGTAAGTCGGGCCTGCCGGTGCAAGGTGGCAGAGGTTCGGAGTCTTCTCACTGATCTCATTTGCAAAGCTGATGTCAAAGTCCATTCCGATCTCATGTGCGATAGCCGGAAGATGAAGCATACTGTTTGTGGAGCATCCAAGTGCCATATCTACGGTAAGAGCATTTAAAACTGCCTCTTTTGTCATGATGTCTCTTGGGCGGATGTTCCTTTTGTACATTTCCATTACCTGCATTCCTGCATGTTTTGCAAGACGGATACGCTCGGAGTATACGGCCGGGATGGTACCATTTCCCTTAAGTCCCATTCCAAGAACCTCTGTCAGGCAGTTCATGCTGTTTGCAGTGTACATACCGGAACATGATCCACAGGTCGGACAGGTTTTGTTCTCGAATTCTGCCAGGTCATCTGCTGTGATCGTTCCTGCTGCATAGGAACCTACTGCCTCAAACATGCTGGAAAGACTTGTTTTGTGTCCTTTTACATGACCGGCAAGCATCGGGCCTCCGCTTACAAATACAGTCGGAACATTGATTCTTGCTGCTGCCATCAGAAGGCCAGGTACGTTCTTATCACAGTTGGGTACCATAACCAGAGCATCAAACTGATGAGCCATTGCCATAGCCTCTGTGGAATCTGCGATCAGGTCACGGGTTACCAGGGAATATTTCATTCCAACGTGTCCCATTGCAATTCCGTCACATACTGCGATCGCCGGGAATACAACCGGTGTTCCACCAGCCATTGCAACGCCAAGTTTTACGGCGTTTACGATCTTGTCAAGGTTCATATGTCCCGGTACGATCTCGTTGTAAGAGCTTACGATTCCTACCAGTGGTTTGTCCATTTCTTCTTTTGTCATTCCAAGGGCATTGAACAGGGAACGGTGTGGTGCCTGCTGTGTGCCTTTTCTTACGGTATCACTTCTCATTTTTTAAGGTTCTCCTTTTTATTCTTTACGATATGGTTCTATATCTCTTCAAATTTATTTATGCGATGGCATCTGCGATCAGATCGCCCATCTCTTTAGTTCCCACAAGTTTGCAGCCCTCAGACATGATATCTCCGGTTCTGTAACCAGCTGTCAGAACTTTCTGTACTGCTGTTTCCACAGCATCTGCCTCTTTGTCAAGATCCAGAGAATATCTCAGCATCATGGCTGCAGAAAGGATAGTTGCGATCGGGTTTGCCTTGTTCTGACCTGCGATATCCGGTGCGGAACCGTGGCTCGGCTCATAGAGGCCAAGTTTTGTCTCATTTAAGCTTGCGGAAGAAAGCATTCCGATGGAACCGGTTACCATACTTGCCTCATCAGAGAGGATATCTCCGAACATGTTCTCTGTAAGGATGACATCAAACTGTTTCGGATCACGTACCAGCTGCATTGCACAGTTATCAACCAGCATATGCTCCAGTGTTACATCCGGATAGTCTTTTGCAACATCTTCCACAACGCTTCTCCAGAGTCTGGAAGAATCCAGAACGTTTGCCTTATCTACACTTGTAACTTTATTTCTTCTCTTACGTGCGATCTCAAATGCCTTGATGGCAATACGGCGGATCTCATTCTCATTATAGGAAAGAGTATCTACGGCTGTGCGGACTCCGTTCTCCTCGGTAGTCTTTCTGGCTCCGAAGTAAAGACCTCCTGTCAGCTCTCTTACGATAATCATGTCAAAACCATCTCCGATGATCTCATCACGAAGCGGGCATGCATCACGAAGCTCATTGTAAAGATAAGCCGGACGAAGGTTTGCAAACAGGTTCAGCGCCTTACGTATCGCAAGAAGACCTGCCTCCGGGCGTTTGGACGGCTCCAACTTGTACCACGGGGATGTCTTGGCATCACCGCCAATGGAACCCATCAGTACTGCATCAGAAGCTTTTGCCTGGGCAATGGCTTCCTCTGTAAGAGGTACTCCGTGAGCATCAATGGATGCCCCTCCTAAAAGAACCTCTGTGTATGAAAATTTATGACTGTATTTCTCACATACTCTGTCTAAAACTTTTTTGGCCTCGGCAACAATCTCCGGACCGATTCCGTCTCCCGGAATCAGGGCAATCTTGTACTCCATTTTATTCACTCCTCCGATTTCCCCTGTGCTGTAAAATTTTAACGCACTGGTGTGGATAATTGTTATTATCATAACGCACTTTTCGACGGATTTCAACCTATTAAATAGATAAAGTTATTTCCGGAATGCAAAAAATAAACGGCAATTCCCTGTTTCTGCCGCCACAGAGACATACTTTCGCACACAAAAAAAAGAAAAACTGCCCTACCATTCCGGTACAGCAGTCTTTCTTTTTTATCATATTCTGTTTTTCCTAATGATCTTCTCAGAATTTCCCGCTGGAACCGCCGAACGTATCACCGGAAGATGAGGTATGGGTGCTGGAACCACCGTTATTATCCTCATTTTTCGGTTTTGCAGATTTTGATACCGTACTGTAGAGGTAAAAATCATTACTTCTGGTCACATTCATACTGCCCTGCCGCACATAAGAAGCCGCCCGATCCTGTTTTCGCACAGTTTTCAGCTTTCTTCTCATATTTCCGGTCACCAGTAATCCTGCCACAAGCCCCACAGCAAGAGCGATCAGCAGGTTTATCCCAACCGCAAAAGGCTCATCCGGAAGGTTTTCCACATCGTATGGCTCTGCCTCATCTGCCTGCGTGATAAAATCATCGCATTCCGTGGCAAACTTATGAAACGCTTCGTTATAATCACCGTCACTTAAATAAGGCTTCACCTGATCCATGATGTAGGACTGTCCGGCATCCGTAAACACTTCTATCGCATATCCGTGTGTTGCAATGGCCCAGTTACGGTCTCCCATATCCAACAGGAATAAAATACCGTCACCATTTTCCCCCTGCCCATATCCATGGTCAATAAAATAATCCTCCGCATACGCCTGGGCTGTTTTTCCCTCAAGACTGTTAACGGTAACGACCACAACATCTACCTGATCCCGCTCACTGATCTCATCCAGAGTACTGCTCAGGCTCTCCTGCTGCTCTGCATCCAGAAGTCCCGCCTGGTCATCCAGACGGCTTACGGTGCCTGCCCATACCGGAAAAGCACATGCCAGACACAAAAGGATCGATATCAAAAATACAGATATTCTTTTTTTCATGGCATCCACCTCCCTACAAAGCCCAGATCAGATACAGGATAATATAAGTGATCACACCCACGACCCCCGTTGTTCCCAGGAACCATCGTGTAAAAGCGTTCTTGTCTGTAGGCAGATTTCCCACAAATTTCCCTGTCTGACCATTCATGGCAAATATGTAATTATCCCCCTTCCACTTCGTCTGCAGGATCCATACGGGATATAACGCATATTTCGTTGTCCCGTTATGAAGCCGGATACTGGTATTCTCCGGTACCACACTGGCGTATCCTCTCACCGTATCCCGGAATGCAGCCTCTGTGCTGCGGCGGATACGCTCATTGGCACGTTCCTCACACTCGCTGGCTGTCACATCATATTTATCTGCAAAATATCCAGCCAGATACGCAGTCTGAAAATCCACCGCTTCTTTGAAATCAAAAGGCTCTATAGACTCCATCAGATCATTTTCCATGCTGGCAGAGCCATCCACCGGTACATGATCAAAACCAAGAGAACCACTTCTATGTACTGCATAATAGCTGGTCTCCGTATAATCATAATCGCTATCGCTCCAGAACCGGGTCTTTGTTGCACGGTAACGGATATCTGCGTCTGCGTCTGTGTCATACAGCCAAAACGGAACGTAGATGCCCTTAACCTCGCTGATATGATTCTCTGACTTAAATGCTTTCGGCAAAAGTCTCTTACCGGTAAGATGCTTTTTCAGCCTCTCCTTTGCCGCTTTCTTGTCCAGCTTAAACGGGATCACATAATCCGGCTTCAGTGCACCGGACAGCTGCCCGGTCATTACCACCGGATTTCCGCAAAACGGGCAGGCCGTTGCTGCCGTATTGGCATCTCCCACGATCTCACCGCCACAGGACTTGCACACATAGGTACGCAGCCCCTCACTCTCCCCGTCCTGCCACTCACTGCCGGCCTCATCCGACCAGCTCATATCCTCAGGCTGCTCTTCCTCCACAGTCTGGGCATATTCCGATAACGTACCAACATCAAACTCCGTATCACAAAACGGACACTTCATCTTCTGCACAGAACTGTCAAACTCTATGGAGCCACCACAGCACGGACACTTAAACTCCTGCATCTTCGCCATATATTCACCTCACTTCATCATTCTGTATCCAACAACCGGCAGGAGTTACCCTGCATTTTGCTCCTGACCATCTCTCTTTCTGATCTATACTGCATCCTCCGGTCCGAACGGATCACCGCACTCCGGGCAGAATTTCGGTGGATTCTCCGGATCTGCCGGTTCCCATCCGCACCTGCTGCAACGATACTGCATCTTCTTCTCCGGTTTCTTCGCTCCGCAGTTCATACAGAACTTTCCTTTATTCACCGTACCGCAGGAACAGGTCCAGCTGTCCTCCACCGGACGCGATGCACCACACTCCGGACAGAATTTCCCCGAAGAAACCGCACCACAGCTGCAGGTCCAGGAACCAGCCGTAGCCCCTGCTCCGTTCCCTGCCGGCGAAACCGGCTGCGCTGTCTGCTGCTGTACACTCTGCTGCTGCTTCTGACCCATCTCAAACAACTGCTGAGCATTCAGACCACCTGCATTAGCAGCCATACCCATGCCCATAAAGCCAGTCATAGCCCCTGCTGAATTAGAAGCCGCAGCCTTCATAGCATCCGCCTGGGCCCCGGTCAGAGTAGCCGCAGCCATAGCAGGATCACGCATCATAGCCGTACGCTGAGCCTGCTTGATCATCTCGGCATCCTCATCCGGCAATGTCACAGAACCAAGTGCAACACTGACCACCTTAAGCCCACGAAGCTCCTCCCACTTGGCAGAAAGCACCTCATTCATGGCATTCTCCAGCTCCGTATTATGAGTCACGATCTGATTCGGACGCATCTCCAGCTCCGAAAGTCTTCCGAAAGCAGGCTGCAGCGCACTGATAAACTCCGCCTTCAGCTGTCCGTCCAGCTCCTCTCTGGTATATTCCCGCTCCACATTTCCACACACATTCGTATAAAAAAGAAGGGGATCCGCGATCCTGTAGGAATAAACACCATGACATCTCACAGCCACATCCACATCCAGCCCGATCCTGGAATCCACAACCCGGAACGGGATCGGATTAGCAGTACCAAACTTATTATCCACAAGCTCCTTGGTATTAAAATAATACACCCTCTGATCCTTACCCGTATCACCGCCAAAAGCAAACCTCTTCCCGATCGTATCAAAGGTCTTCCTGATTCCGTCACCCAGACTACCTGAAAAAATACTCGGCTCCGTAGAAGCATCATACGTATACTCTCCCGGATCCGCACAAACCTCAACAACCTTTCCCTGCTCCACAATCATCATACACTGACCATCCGCCACAGCGATCCCGCTGCCGCTGGAAATGATATTATCACTCCCATGCTTATTGGAAGACCTGGAAGAAGACCTCTTCGTCCCCTTCACAACCATCACTTCTTTATCCATAGCCTCACAGTAAAAAAACTCCTTCCACTGATCCGCCAACGTACCACCCGCTGCACCCACAGCCGCTCTGATAAGACCCATAAATCCAACCCCTTTCTGAAAATTCATTCTTATTTACAATTTTACGATATTTCAAAGCCATCGTCACTCTCATTTCTGATAGTAACATCATTATTACACGAATTTTACCAAAAATCCACTTATTTCTATACAATATTACAATTGTCATATTCCCATCACATCCACAATTGTAGGCACATCCACACAGTCCATCTGCGCTGGCATCAAAGGCTATTCTCCCATCACATCCGCAATTCTAGGCACATCCGCAACCCCAGGCTGACAGCGCAGCGCCTCAGCCGTCCCCCCAACCAAACACAAACTCAGCCATTGCAGTCGTCCAGCGCAGCGCTGACGACCCACAACCAACCGTCAAACGACACTATTTCTCACCGGAAGCACCAGCCGGGGAAGGGGATGCTGGATGGCTCTGCTTCTGCAGGAGGGGAGCTGATTCTTGGACGGCGGGAATCTGCGTTGTTTTTCAAAAGTCCGCTGTCTGAGCGGCAGCAGGCCGCGAGTTCGGACTTTTTAAAAACG
>OLOT01001247.1_pt1 | contig 15545 bp, 13 predicted proteins | sample 1671991 | NCBI WGS metagenome assembly OLOT01 (sample SAMEA3136634, study PRJEB25190) | human gut metagenome | biome: human gut; feature: human-associated habitat; material: faeces | place: Austria | collected 2013
ACTTTTCTGACAATACTTTTAAACTCCGTTTTTGATACAGCTTTCAATTCGTCACGGCTTAACGTCTGCTCCTGATATATGGACTGCAAATCGTCCTTAAATATATCGTTTGCAAAAGCTGAACGAATCTTATTAATTCCCTCGTTTGTTAAGAATCCTTCCTTTGTATTTTCGGAATAAACAAGCAGATGAATATGCGGATGATGAGTAGTGTCATGAAATGCGGCGTACCATTTTAAATTGCATAATGAAATTTTCTGATTTTTTGCAATATCTGAAATGTGACGCATAACAAGCTGCCGCCACGCTTCCGAATTATCGTAACCAAGTCTAATTGCATCTTCACGACGAAGTGAAATTACGTGGGACCAGACATTGCCTTTGTGATTTGCTATTTCGTTAGCTACCCTGTCAAGAATTATCGGTTCATCTTTTTCATTGAAAAGACCATGAGAACCTCTTTTCTGAACTCCCGGACGCATAGCCATGTAACCGACAAAATTCTGACGATTACCAATGACGTCAGCGTTACGCTCAATGATCGTACTGATTAGTTCCGAAGCGTTTTCTACAGTAGGGTTCACAGTGTAGTCCTCATATTCCAAATATTTTTTAGCTTCGGGAAAATCTGAAAGCAGATCGTTTAAAAGCTGTTCTTGATTCTTTGTAGCGTTATCATTTCTATCCATAATGTTTTGGTCACGGACTTCAACTGTTTCACGGGTTGCGATGTACTTTGTGTAGTTTCTGCGCTTGTTTTTACTTTTCTGTGTACCGCTTTTTAGGTAGCGGCTTGTTACGATAATTTGAGATAAAGTCATAACATATCACCCCCATTTTTATGTGATTTAATCTAACCGTTGATACCTCACAGCCTTCTCAAAATTAATAACACCGTTAATGCGTTTAACCTCATCTATACACATAGCCCTCAGTTTAATCATCGTATCATCATCAATCTCATGTACCGCCGCAAGCATATGAGTAACCGCACCAAGTTCAACTGCAATTTTAAATAAGGCACGGGACAACCTCTGTTCCGTGCCTTTGACTATTCCTTCCGCCATTGCCGTTAGCTGCGGGGCAATAAATTCCGTTGCCGTATGCTCCTTGTTCAAAAGATACCCGCAATAAAAACGCACAGCCTTTTCAATAAATTCCGAGCGTGATTTACAATTATCGTGCTTAAAAAGAGTGTCCACTATTTCCAAAGTTTCGGGAAAAATCTTAAGTCCAAATCTTTGCTTTTTATCCTCAGATGCGACCTCGCAAACCTCTGTTTTTTCGGCTTTTTCTTCTGTATTTTTAATTTTATCCGACTGCAATTTGCAAAACCTCCATTCTATGCGACTGCACGTCAAAGTTCTCAAAACTCCGCAAATTCGGCGAGCTTTGCTCGACGATGTGTCTGTTTGGTCGCTTCAAGCGACCAAACTTTAACCTGCAATATAATATTTAAGCCAATCCTATTGGCTTTGCCCTCATAAACCCACCCGAAATCTCCTGATTCCCACCATTCTCAAACTTTGCGACAAATGCCCACAAAGCCGTTCAACCCCTCCTATGGTAAACTTACCCCACCCACCGCCTTACTTTGCCTCACGATGCGACACTGTGCGAACTGCGGCGAGTTACTGCTCAGACAGCTTTTCCGTTTCGGCAGGCGAGGAGCTTTTCGGCTTTCTTGCAGGCTTTTTTGCCGACATCATGTCAATGAAATCACGGACGTTTTGAGGTACATTTTTCTGATACAAGCCGTCAATGCACTTGTCGATTTCATCCGAAAGCTTAATATTTTTCTGCTCCAAATACATTTCCAGAGCCGCTAATTTTTCATCACTAATTGTTATCGCAACTGATTTTTTCATTCGCTGTCACCTCCGTTTTCATCAATTTTATCCTGTACCTCCTGCGGATAATCAACACCGTCATAGGTACACCAGCTTATCCAATTTCCGTTTGAAACAGGTTCTTTTGTGACATAACCGCAATCGGCAGACGAATAAATAACCTCGCTGTTGCCAACATAAATGCCATGCTGTGAGCCGTCGAATACTCCAATGCCTGCAACATCGGGCATGGAATCAATGTTGCCTTGCTCCGTGTAAACAAGAATTTCATGCACATTTCCAAACGTTTTATCCGCAGGATTGTAGTTGAGATACCCAAGCATAAGTCCTGCGTTATCGCAGTATCTGATGCGGTTATTTTCGTTTCTCTCGCCGATAAATCCGTTCATATATCCCCAGCCTGAGATGTACGCATTCTCCGCCCAAGCTGCCATGTCCGTACAGTTTTTGGTTGTGCTGTCCGTAAACATATACTCATTGATTGTTGCGTTCATCGTCCAAGTGTACGAACGCATGAAATCATCGTAAGGGATTTCAATACCATAGGTTGCATTTATACTTTCAAGCAGTGCGATATCATCGTTTGCGTTAGCGAACAGACTTGCGTATTCTGTGAAGTCCGACAGCGGATTTTCATCAAAATATGAGTAATAAATCAGCTGTGCCTTTATGGTTTCCGAGGGCAAACCGACCGCAGACATAACAGCTGCGATGGCTTCACCTTGACTTTGAAATTCAGCAATTTGCGACTGCTGATCCTCATCAAGCGTTGCCATAAAAGCGGAATCGGTGAACATACTACGGTCGACTTCGGGAGTTTCAATCTCCAAACTGCCCATTGATGACAGCACAGCTACAGGCAGGCACATCAGTCCAAGAAAGCCTGCGGCGATGCTTCCGATCAGAACAAACAGCTTACCTCGTTTCTTTTCGTCGCCCAGAATATATATCGCTACCTTTTTCAGAGCAACCGCAACTGTTGCAGACATTACCGACCACCACCGTTTCCAAACAACACAGCCTTGTACTGCGGAGCGATGACCTGTAACAAATATCTCTCGTTTCCGCACCTGTAAAGACAAGTACCTCTTTCAGGGTACTTTATCAAGCCGTACTCCGATTCTTCAAGCTGCAAGGTGTCAATGAATGCAGTCGGAGAAATATTACCCGGATTGAACAGAAAATGATGGCTCGGAATTGAAAACAACGGCTTAGTAAACTCCTTGATTTCAGGCAAAAGAAAGTCCTCAATATTCTGACTTGCCAGAATAAACGAGGACTCCTTTTTACGAACACGTTTCATGCCGTTGCGGATATATTCGATCGCCGTCATATTTGTGAGGAACAAATACAGCTCGTCTACTGCGGCAACTGTATTTCCTCTGCCCAAAAGCTGATTGCTCATGTAGCTGAGAATGTTAAACAGCAGAGTATCCTTAAGCCTTTTGTTTGTGTCCATAAGACCTTTCACTCCGAAACAGATAAGCTCGCTGTCATTGATGTTGGTGTGACCGTTGAAATATTTTGACTCCGCACCCTTGCACATGGAGTGCAGTCCCAGACAGATATTCTGTAACATTTCTTCGGTGTATAGGTGCTTTTTCTCGTTATCAAACGCCATGAATTCCTTTTCAATAAGTTCGTAGAGGTCGCTCATAATTGGATAATCTTCGCTGTCCAGCGTATTGAAATCGGTAAAATCATCAATTCCAAATCTTGCGTACAGCTTCATAAGCATGATCTCTATGGTGTCAATTTCGCTGTCAGAAAAGTCCTTGTACGCTCTGAAAAAATCCTTTAAATACGATATGTGCTGTGATAATCTTGTGACTTTTCTGAACGTTTCGGGATCTTCAATATCCGCTTTTTCGCCGTCGCTCCAAGCTTTAGGTTCAAGCGGATTTATCATAAATTCGCCCGACATCATATCAATGTATGTTCCGCCGAGATTTGAACAAATGTCACGGTACTCGGCTTCGGGATCTAAAACCAACACACTTTTCCCAGCCTCACGCTGATTGCACAGCAAAAGTTTCATAAGATACGACTTGCCCTGACCGCTGTTGCCAAGAATTAAAATATTGGAATTTGTCTTGTCCTCGGTACGCTTGTCAAAGTCAACAAGCACGTTGCTGCCGTACTTATCTCTGCCGATATAGAAGCCGTTTTCGTCCGTTTTTCCGCTGTAATTCAAAGGATAAAGATTAGCAACACTTGAAGCAGGAAGAACACGCTCAAACTGGCTTGCGAATACATTATTGCCCGTCGGCAAAACCGATAAAAAGCCCTCTTTCTGACGGAGCAAAAGCCTGTCTACAGATATTTTTGAACGTGTTAATTCCTCGAAATGTCGGCTTGCAGTTCCTTTAATTTATCTTCCGAGCTTGCTTTTAATTCAATAAACACAGCCGTATGCAGCAGCGGTTCTTTGTTTCGGCGAAGTTCTGACAGCAGTTCTACCACATCGTTGATATTATCCTGAGCCTTGATGCTCTCGTTTACATCGTTTGTGGTGGTCATCATATGATTTTTCCGCATTGCCTGCTGAACGATTTTTCGTTGTTCCATACTTGTCACAAGGCGGTTGTAAATTCTGAGAGTTACCCCGTTTCTGTCGGCAAGGTGAGCAAGGATAGCCGTTTCTTCCGTTGAAGTCGGATATTCCGTAACCGCCCAGCAGGACTTGTAGAAGTTTCCGCAGATATAGTGGTCGGTGTAAAACTTGATTATTCCCGGAACAGTTCGGTCAAAAAAGTCCTTTGTGCTGATAATTTCAAGCTGTTCGTCCGTCAGATTTTTCTTTTTTCGTAAATTAATTCTCATGCAATCCCTCCAGATTAAATTCGTTTTCTCCCTCAATATCGGGGATTTCCTCGCCCGATATGCTCGTTCCGAAGTAAAGTGCAAGCATACGCTTTATGTCAGACTTACTCATTCTACGAGCCGTAAAGCCGTGTTCTGAGATTGCTTTGTCAACACGATTAAGCGTGCTGAATATCTGCTCGTCCTTTTCACGCCTGAACCGTACCGCAAACATAAACTGTCTTGCCGAGGACATCTCTACCTGAATCTCGTCAAGAAAATCATAGTCCGCCTGCAGCAGTTTTCTGACCGCCTCGTTCTGCTCGGTCTGCAAACGCTTTTTGACGTACATCTTGTTTGTATCAAAACACTCGCAAGAGTCCAAAGCAAGAATTTCAAAGTCCGGTATCGTGCTTAACAGCATCATCAAATGATGTATCTTCACGTCAATATTAGCCGCTGAAAGCACTGAAATATTGGTGGGTTCTACGCTGAAAAATGCTATTTCGGCTTTGTCGGTTTTTACTCCGAAACGAGTAAAGCGTTCAAAGCCGATAAGACCTTGAACGCCGTTATTTTTCCTTTTTGTCATAAAATTTTATGCTCCTTTCGTCCAATAAAAAATTTGCTGCGAGGTCAGAAAAAACTTCGCAGCATTAAAAATATAGTCCATAATCGCCGTTTCGTCAACCCGAAGCGAGAGAAAAGCAAAGCAGGCAGTCGCCGCAAAAGGCAGGACATTCCACAGGTTTACCAGAACCACGACCGACAGAATTATTCCGCCGCAGATTATGATAAAATCACGAACGTTCCAGAACCACAGCTTTACGTTGGCTTTCAGGTTTTCGGGGTAGATGTAGGTTTTCATTTTTTGTATCAACTCCTTATGCTTTTGTCTTAATCATATTAACAGCCTTAGCCCCCATAGAAACAGTATGACTGACGCTCATCATATTAACCCTGACGCTCGTGTCAAGCCCATACATCTGTGCAATCCTCGGAACTTCCGTTGCCGACAAGCAAATTCCCACCGCAAGCAAAGCGTGCTGAGTGTAGGTCAGCAGTCCGAGATATAAAATAGTTGTCTGCAAAAATGCAGTCAGACAAGTAGCGATCACTTGCTTGCACCATGAGTAAAAACCGTCCGTGTAACCTCTCGGAACACTGAACAGATACAGACTTCCCACAGCAATCTGACACAGCATGATGCCGCCACGCTTGATGTTTGAAAACACAACTTTCACTGTACAATAGCCGAAAAGTATGATAAAAAACAGGCTGAACAGACTTACGTCCATCGCCAGTGCCATAATCACGGTCAGCCCCGAATCAGCTACTGTCGTTGTTGTTCCCGATATGAAATTTCCAAGCAAATCGCTTGAAAATGTACCCTGCAAATTAACGCAAAACGAGTAAAGTCTTTGCGGAACAACAGTAACCAGACTTGCCGCCATGAACCCTTTCAACACGTTCAGACAGGTATTTTTGATATTCGCCTGACCCGATTCATAGGCTATCGCCGTGTCAAACACCGCCACGATAAGTCCACAGACAAACAGCATCCATGCGAGACTGTGGAACAATGCTATGAACGACTGCACCCACGACAGAGCGAATATATTGCTTGTGCTTTTGTTTATGAATTCAAATAAGTCGGCAACTGCGCCGTAAATGAGGTTGAATAGCCAGGAAAACATTATGTCCCATATTTCGTCGGTAATTGCGTCCACCGCCGAGCCTACCGTGCTGTCCCAAAGGCTTGATATCCCGTCTCCGATCCAGTCTATGGCGTCGCCGATCCAATCAAACATTCATGTCACCTCGATTTCCCGTTGGAGTGATCTCTCCCTTGATCTTATACAATGAACTTCTCCGTCCGCCTTGTGTGTGGTATCTTGCTTCACGTTCCAGCAAGCCGTTTTCTTCAAGCTCGTTAAACGCCCGAAATACCGTGCATCTGGACAGGTTCAAATCCTCCGCAATTCGACCTACGGAGGGATAGCATTCGCCGTTTTTGTCAGCTCGTCCGCACAGATAGCAGTAAACGGACACAGCCTTGTGGCTTAGTCCTAAGTCGTAAATTCTTCTCGGTAGTATCAATTTGCATCAACTCCCATTCGTTTTAATACTGGTTTTCTTTTTCGGAGGCTCATCCTCGAATTCTTCGTCTTCCGTTATCTCAAATTCCGTTGGAAGAGCCGCTTTTTTCTTCTGCGGATATTTGACCTCAATGTCCTTGATCAGCTCGTCACGCTCCTTGTAGGAAACCGCCCTTGCAGTCTTGTCCGGCAGGCGGTATTCATCCTCAAATTTTATGCCCCATTTGAAGAACAGCTTTAGCTTACTTATCATTGGGTGAGTTCCCGTTTTCATAACAATAAACTGACCTTTGGGCATAGACTTTAATTCATCCACAGTCATCAACGGTCTGCCTATCATCTGCAGCGATTGGGATTTATCCCTGCCGTGCGAAACAGAACCGCTTAACACTGTCTGTTCGCCGAGGGATTTTGACAGAACCTCCGCACTCTGACTGTTTGGGGCAAAACCGCCGAAAACCGTGAGCTGGGTGTTGTCCGTAATGATCTCCATACCCTGTTTTCCGTAATTCTGTTCAAGCTGTGCAAAGGACTGAATTACCGCAATAATACTAATTTTTCGGCTTCTACCTGCGGAGAACATAGCCTCCATACCCTCAATTTTAGGGAAAGTTCCCAGTTCGTCACAATAGAACATTACACGGTTCGGAAGTGCGCCGCCATGCTCATCGGCTATAACTAAAATTTCACGGTATAACTGTTGAATTAAAAGCGATACCATAAAATATTTGCTCGTATCTTCTTCGGGGAGAACAATAAAAATAGCCGATTTTTCATTGCAGAATTTCTCGGCGTCCACGGCTGTTCCGAAACAGAGCATTTGCTCCATTTCCGTATCAAGAAAGCTGTTAAGCCTTGAAAGAGCAGTTGACATAACGGACATCATAGACTGATCCGATGAATTAAGTGCCGCACCCGCAAGCCATTTTGCTTTATGCTCCGAGGGGAGCTTGTCCATAAGCTTTGTAAAATACATCTTAGGCTTTGCTTTCGGCGCAGGCTGATACTTTGCAAGCAAGTCTTGGATCAGCTTAAAAACTGAAACAATATGCCTTTCGTTTTTGTCGCCAAACTCCGCCAAAAGCAGGATAACCGAGGCAAGCAAGCCCTCCGCTGCATCGTAAAAGAACGCATTCTGACCGTAGCTTGCACTGTCACCTCCGCCGATATTGATAATTGTCTTTGCTGTTATCTTTGCATACTTTTCCGCTTTTGCTTTCGCAGAAAGATTGGTTTTGTCCTGCAAATACAGATCCATATATTTATTCACAAGGTGCAAAATGTTGTTCTCATCACTCCTTGTCGGATTTCTTAAATCAAGCACAGAAACATTGTAGCCGTAATACTTTTTGGCGATAGTTCCGTAATTTCTCGCCACATCTCCCTTTGTGTCTGTACTGACAAACGACATTCCCGAAGCACAGGCAAGCTCTATATTCGGATACAAAAAGTAAGCGGTCTTGCCGACTCCTGCGGCGCCGATCATAAGAGTATGCACATCACCGTCATCCACAAGAGCAACAGTCTTTTTGCCGTGCGTTCGGCAGGCTACAACAGTTCCTTGAACAGTCGGCAGATTTTCACCTTTACGCCATTTCTCAGGCTCAAATGGCAAAGGGATAAAAGTCTGCTTTATCTCCGATTTAGTCGCCCACCTCGCAGTTCCATGCTGACCGTCACCGACCTTTTTTGCCTTTATTCCGTTAAGCGACTTGTTGTCAAGCAGATTTACAACCACTAAAAAGGCGATAAAAGCTACAACAAGTGCTCCTATGAAAATCATTTGTTTTTCATTCAATTCACCACTTCCAATCTATAAAATATTCTATCTTTTGTATTTAATAAGATAGTTAGTTTGTTATCTTCAAGGTATTGCGCTGTGAGGCGGAGGGTATCGCATTACCCGAACTCCATACACGGTTCGGGTTCAGAAATAATATCTATATCCTCGCACTGCTCCTGAATCGGTACACTTAAAGCTTCCTCAACCGACAATCTGACAGCATTATCCGCAAGCTGATACAGCAATTTCGCCGTATTTACCGACTGTTCACGGGTACGGGCAGTCCGCTTAAGATCACGCAAAACCTCCTGCATACATTCCTGCAAAGCCCTTTGTTTCTGTGCCTTTTTGCCCTTGTCGGTGTAAGGCTTGTACTCATCTTTCAGCTTGAATTTTAACTTTTCAAACATCAGATTTTCGTCCTTTGGTGCAATAAAAAAAGCAGAGCTTGCAAGTGCATACTCAGCCAAATATTTGTATTGTCTGTTTTTAAACGTTGCATAGATCTGCGAGGTCAGCTTATCAGGACGGCATTTCAGATACACAAGTTCGCTAACTTCTTTCAGATATTCTTCCTTTCGCTTATGAGGAACAGCAGGCAAAAATTTCGCTCCGTTTTTTGCCTTTAAATCTTCATTCCAATCTTTAAATTTGGGAGCAAATCGCCGTACATTTTCATAGCCGTTTTCTCTCAAAATATCCCGAAGTCTGTCAACAGCCTCGATTCCGCCCTCATCATTATCCACGCAAAGCACAATTTCATTGATGTTTGAGTGATTCTTTAACGCTGTTAAAACGGCATTTTCATAAACACCGTTCATTGCAATATATGAGTGCTGTTGCCAATTTTCGGGGTGCAAAGTAAGGTACGAAAGCATATCTATCGGGGCTTCAAAAACGAACAGCTTTTCCAACTTGCCAAAGTGAGAAAAGCTGTAGCGAGTATCTGAACCCTCGCAGGTAATGCGGAAAGTTTTCCCGAAAGAATTGGTTGAACGCTTGCTTGCCTGTCTTGGAACTCCGTTTTCATCAAGCCCTACAAACACTGCATTGTGGTGCTGTTTGTCCTCATAAAGTGTATGCTGTTTTGCAAAAAAACTGATAATTTCGGGATTAATGAACCGCTGTTTTATGAGGTATGCGAACACTCTGTGCATATTGCTGTTCGCTTCGGGAAGCTTGAACTCTTTTGTTTTTTCTTCATGCACAACAGCTTTTGAAGGAGCATAAGAGAGGGGAGTTATCGTCTGTCCTAACAGTTCGTGAACAGCCGTCTGAAAGTCCATATCATAGAATTCCTGCATGAATTTTATTGCTCCGCCGCCCACTTGATTTTTATGGTCGAACCAAGTCGAGCCACGGAGCGTTATGCTGTCGTGCTTGCCCGAACCGTCGTAGTAAATGAGTTTATGCTCTCTGCCGACACGTTCTAATTTTTCACCCCGCATACGCAAAAACTGCTCCAAGTCTACGAAGTTTGCCATTACTTTTTGTTCTTCTGTAAATGGGATATATGGCATAACTACACCAACCTTTAATACTTGACGTTTTCCGCAAACTTAGCCATAAGCTGCGAAAAACTCTGCCTTTCCATCATATCCGTACCAAGATATGCTCCCGACGCAACAGTCAGCTTGTCCTCACTAAGCACAGCATAAGTTTCGGTGTACCCAAACTGCGTCGCCATACCGTCAGACTTCTGAACAGAGCCGTACTGCTGATATTTTCCTTTTGAATATACATTTGTTGTCATACGATAATTTGACACAAAATCGTCCTCAGTGACACCGTTCATCTGTGCGGAGGTTTGTCCAAAATAGTAATCCCCGAAGTTTTCGAGGATATATTTCATATCGTAATCAAGCTGTGACTGTGACAGATCAACGCAGAGAACATTAATTATTCCGCCGCCGTTTTTGCCTTTCAAAGTAACCTTATTCACTCCATTGAAATTATCGGTTTCGTTCTCAAAGGCACAGCCTTTCATCGACTCAGTAACCAATTCGCTTGTATCTTCAAAGCTGATATTTGAGTCAAAAAACTCAGCGATAAAGGTATCGGACTTTACCTGTTCATTGTTGACGGTACTTTCGACCTCCGAAGAGACAGCCGAATCCAATGACTCGGCTGTTATCGGAATTGTTGTAGTTTCCACCGTCTGTATTGGCGGACTGATCGTTCCGCAGGCGGTCATTGCCAGCATAAACACTGCTAAAAATGCGGTTATTACTTTTGTTTTCATATCCGTTCCTACTCCTTATCAAATAATACTCCAGATGTACAGCGGACAGGTCAGAGAAAAGATCAGACAGCCGAAAATTATAGCGATCGGCGTCCACTCCAACTGACCATGTTTGCGGTAATCCAAGTATGCCAGCGTTATCTTAACAAACAGCAAAACCGCCAATATTACGTCGATCACGGGAAACACAACATTGTTTACAACCGAAACCACCTGCGATCTTGCAGTGGTCCAAGTGCTTTGCACAGCTCCCGCAACATCGCCTGAAGCATAAGCAGTTAGCGACATCATAGCTGCAAAGCACACCGAACTTGCTGCTGCGATCAGTTTCTTTTTAGATCTCATTTCACATCATCCTTTCTCTGTTCCTTATCGTTCCTCTTGCATATGACCATACCGAAAGCCATAATAACCGCTGCGGCTACTAGATAAAGCTCAGCACTATTGTCTGCGGATACACCTGTATGAGGAATATCTATTATGACCGTAGGAGGGGTTTCAAGATCAGGAGTAAGCTCGTCATACATAACGACCTCGGTCACAGAACCGTCCTCGTTGACAGTAAAACTGATCTCGTTTGCGATCTCATAACCGTCGGGAGCGATAGTTTCACGAAGCGTGTACTCCTTGCCTGCGATCAGCTTTCCTTCGATGAAGTGAGCCTCGTCCGTGGATACCCATTCCTCAACAACATTTCCGTCCTCGTCAATGATTTGGAGCGTTGCACCAGGCAGTTCCTCACCTGTTGTAATGTCCCGCTTTGAAATACGAACCTTAGTGGTATCATCCACCATAACGATAAGCGGATAGCCGTTATCTGAAACGGCTGTTGAATCAACGTTTTCTACGGTAACATTGCCGTAAACATCAACGTTGAACTTAATGTCTGTCGCAATAATATAACCGTCGGGTGCGGCAATTTCTTTAAGCACATATTCACCTGCACCAAGCTTTGAAACAATGTGATTTGTGCCGTCGGAAGTCCATTTATCAACTTTCTCACCGTCAGCATTTTCAAGCTGCATTTTTGCACCAACCAGTTCATTTCCGTAAATATCCTGTTTTGAAATTTCAATGGTTATAGGCTTATTTACTGCTGTAATTTCGATAATTTCTCCGTCCTCAGAAATAGTCACGGGGTAGCTTTCATCGCTTAAAATGTAGCCTGTGGGAGCTTCGATTTCCCTGACGATATACTCACCATATGGGATCTTGTCAAATTCAAAGTGTCCGTTTTCATCGGAAACAGCGGTCATATATGCGTTGTCGGCAGTAAACTCAGCGGTATCAACAGCAAACAGTCCGAACAGAGCATTTTCAAGAGGTTCGTTGCTCTCATTTACCTTGATTCCCTCGATTTTACCACGTTTCAGTTCATTTACGAACTGCCCGCAGTCGATTGAAACAGTAGTTACTTCCTGTCCCATATACTCGAAGTTTACAAGGTACTTTTTACCGTTCAAAACATAATGCTCATCGGTTGCAATTTCCTGAACATAATACTTGCCGAACGGAATTTTTTCTGCAATTACAGCCGTCATATCCTCGTTCAGCGAAACCTCCGCAATCAGACCGTCGGCAGGAATTACCGAGCCGTCAGCGGCAGTAATATCCTCTGCGGCAAACAATCCGAAACGAACATTTTTGTAACTTTCTTCCGCTGAAATTCCGAACTTTTCATCATTTTCCATAACCTTAGAAAGAGAAATTTCAATGCCCTGATAGTCATTTTCAAAAGCTGTGCCAACGGTATCACGAACTGCGATTTCCTGCCCTGCGTAGGTAAGCTCAACAAACTGAGATTCTGCGTTCAGAACATAACCGTCAGGAGCAGTAATTTCCTTGACTTCATACTTGCCAAGATACAGTAAATCAGTTTCTGCATACCCGTTTTCGTCTGTTACAAGCTCTGCCACAACATCGCCTGCGTTGGCTCTGATCGTGCCGTCGGCAGTTATGATATCCTCGCTTGCAATTACCTGAAATACTGCGCCACTGAGATTTTCTTTTGCAAAAACGGGAGTATAGGCGGTCTGCCCACTTTCGTGAACCTCGCCGTTTTCATCGATATATATTGCGCTGCCAAGAGCAGTTACGCTTGCAAAAACATTGCCTGTTTTCTGAACAGAAATTTTGCCCTTCTGTGCGGTATTTGTTTTCTCCACAACTACGGTCTCTACTGAGCCGTCAATTGTAAATGGAACAGGATTTTTATCAAGGACATAACCCTCCGCCGACTGCACTTCGTGAAGCTCGTAATCGCCGTAAACAAGCTCGTTCGGGAGCATAAGAGAACCGCTTTCATCGGTGTAAAATGTGTTGAGAATCATTTCTGAGGGATAGTTGATTTCCTGCGAAACATATTCGGAATTTGCACAGTCCCAAACCTTGAAGCCGATGCCCGAAACGGGAATTATATTGCCTGTTTCAGCGCCCTTTTTCACGATTTTAACAAAGGATTTTTTTACTGCGTCATTGAGCAAATAGAAATATTCTTTTTCGTTTTCGCTGATATTGACTTCAAAGTCCTCCATCTGTTCGGTATTTTCCAAACCCTTAATTTGATGAACGACATAGATTCCGTAAGGGAGCATTTTAGTCTGTGCATAGCCGTTTTCATCGCATACGAGGTAGTCTTTTTCGCTGTCATTTGCAGCTTCATAAGAGCCTGATGACTTGAGATAAACCTCAAACTCTGCACCGACTTCGGGAGTTTCGATCTGCGTTGAGCCGTCATCGGAATGCTTGATTATGCTGATTTTTCCCTTGAGAACGTCCTCGGTCACTGTCATAGAAATGGGGTTATGCTCAATGGAATAATTCTCAGTTTCTGCACCAACCGGGTACACAGTTTCATCAAGCAGATATCCCTCGCTTGGTGAAATTTCCTGAACAGTGTAGTTTCCGCAGACATACTCCTTTGTCTTGAAATATCCGTTTTCATCGGTTGTGTAGGTGTCCACCAGCTCGCCGTTACGGTAAATGCCGTAAACTGCACCTGAAAGAGTACCGTCGCCCTGAGCGGAAGCTGTTTCGGAATCCTGCTTTGTTACTTGGGCGGTAAACTTTTTGAGAACGTTCTTAAAGGTCTTGGTTGTGGTTGCGTCAGCTGTCAAAGTAACCGTCTGACTGGCAGGAACAACATACTTTACGGGAACGTTTTTTTCAGAAATCGTGTAAACAATTTTCTGATTGTTACTGTCGTATACGGGGATATCGGAAAGAATTGCAACACCGTCAGAACCTGTTTTTATGCTGTAAGTCTTGCCGTTACCTGTTACAGTAAATTCTCTGCCGCCGTTCTGATTATCCTCAGACTGCTTGTTGATCTTAATAGAGCCTGTTTTGAGTTCATTGTTGAACTTTACATTGACAGTCAGATCAACGTCGCCGTCTGTAAGCTTGACATTCTTCGCCTTGGGAGTTTCATATCTCGTATCTACGTTGATTTCGGAAACAGTGTAAGTGATAGCCTTGCCTGTGGACATATCATAAACTTTCAGATCATCTAAGGTCGCAATGCCTTTTGCATTGGTTTTAGCAGTTTCGGTAAGGGATTTTCCGTTATAGGTATAGGATATATTGAACTCCCTGCCGCTGATTATGCCATCCTCGGCAGTTTTGTTAATTTTGATTGTTCCTGTTTCATAGTCCTCTTTCACCTTGTTTTTTCCTGCTTTGATTGTATATACGGTCGGATCAACTGAATAACCTGTTGGAGCCTTCAATTCTTTTGCGTAATAAGTCTTGCTTGGCAGCTTTACAGAGCCTTTTCCATTGCTGCCGATTTTGATTTTGGCAACCTTGTTTTTGCAGGATTTATCGCTGTAGATTCCATATACCGCAGTAGAATTATCAACGCTTGATTTTCCCACAAGATCACCATTTGTATTATACTTATCTATCTCAAAAGTCACGTCGGTCTTTGTGATCCTAAAAGCCGACATATTCATAGCAGTTGCTGTTTTACCGTCGGTCTTGTTATTAATTACAACACCCTCAGAGCCGTTAGCCTCGATTCTCCAATGCTTGCCGCCGTCGCCTTTTCCGTCACCTACTGTTTTGGAATTGATAAGACTTTCTGAAACGCCGATAGATTTCAGGTAAGACACTACATCTGAACGGCTGTTAAATTCGCCCATGTAAATCCACGCATGATCTTCGCCATATGGATTCTGAGCCACCACTACAGAACCGGGCGTAATCGTCGAACCGTCGGAACACTCCCAATAAGGACGGTCTGTTGTCTTGATATTTTTCTTTTCAACATCGATCTTAGAAGTTTTACCGCCGTAGCTGATAGTGCAGTTGTCGTTTACCGACAGCCAGTGATCGGTATCAACGGGAACGGGGTTGTTCCAAGAAAATCCCGAAGTCTTGTATCCAAGCTGCGTCAGCGTATAGTACACAAGTCCCGAACAGTCGATACCGAGATTGTTTATCGTCTGTACCGACAGCGGAGTATACTGACCCTGATTGTATGCGTACCAATATCCCTTATTTCCGAAAGTATACGGAGAACCGAGAAGCGTTGCCGCCTTTGCGATCACCATATCTGCCGACGGAAACGCAGAGTTTTGAGTCGAGTTGCCTGCTGCATTTGCTGTAATAACTCCGCTCACAGATGAACCGAGCATAGAAAAAGCGCAGAGTCCTGCCATGAACCCTGCGCCAAGCTTTCTCAATATTTTTGATTTTGTTTTAAACATAAAGTACATTTCTCCTTTGATTTCACGCAAAGAAAAAGAGCCGAAATTTCTTCGGCTCTC
>OLOT01001248.1_pt1 | contig 15527 bp, 11 predicted proteins | sample 1671991 | NCBI WGS metagenome assembly OLOT01 (sample SAMEA3136634, study PRJEB25190) | human gut metagenome | biome: human gut; feature: human-associated habitat; material: faeces | place: Austria | collected 2013
CCTTGGCTGCCGCGTCACTTGCCTGCGTTGCCGCCTCGGTAGCTCGTGCCGCCGCCTCATGGGTGCGTGCGCGCTCTGCCGCCTCGGCCTCGCGCTGACGGGCGCGGTCCTCGTTCTCAAACTCGATATCGTCCTCGATCTCATCGCTCGGATTGAGCAGCTCGTCCAGGCTCACACCATAGAGTCTGGCGAGCGAGATCAGGTTCTCGGTATCGGGCGAGCTCTCCGCGCGCTCCCATTTACTGACCGCCTGGCGCGACAGCCCCAGCTTTCGCGCCAGCCCTTCTTGGCTAAAACCCTTGCTGCGACGAAGGTCTGCGAGCCGCTGCGCAGTTTCTACATTCATGGTTCCTCCTATGTGATGCCAGCCGTGCCGCCGGACCATATTTGTTCTTAAGGCGCCTTGCACAGTTAAAAATCTATCCGCCACTGCCAAAAGCATGCCACCTATTCTAGTGAGATTTTTGACAACCGGCGGTTGCGGGTGCATATGAGCTGCGGAAATGTGTCCAAACAAAGCAATGGCGCCTAGCTCAGTTGTCCCCGTTGCGGCGTTAACGGTAGTATGGTCATACTGTTTGTTCCGCACCGCCAACGGAGGGAGTTCCGCGCCGTGAACCGCGATTTCGCCTCATCGCTCATCCAGCTCAACAACACGTTCTATCGCGAGCACTCCGCCTCCTTCTCCGATACGCGCCAGGCCCCGTGGCCCGGCTGGGTGCGCACCATGGATATCGCGCTCGGGCAGCTCGACGTCGCCACGATCGAGCATCCCGTCCGTGTCTTCGATCTTGCCTGCGGCAATATGCGATTCGAGAACTTTGCCGCCGGCGGCGCACTTGCCGCCAAGGGCGTCGATGGCGCAAACCCCTCGGCAGATGCCAGCTGTCCGTTTGAGTTCTATGGCGTCGACTCGTGCCAAGACCTGGCTATCGATGCACACGGCCACGCCCTGCGCATTCCCAACCTGCACTTCCAGGAACTCGACGCGCTCGACGCCCTTATGAAGCTCAACCCCGCCGAGACGCCCGACGTGCTTTTCGACGCCCCGCTCGCCGACATCTCGGTCTGCTTTGGCTTTATGCACCACGTACCGTCGTGCGAGTACCGCGTACGCGTGCTCGACGCCCTGGTGCGGCAGACGCGCCCAGGCGGCATCATCGCCATCAGCTTTTGGGAGTTTATGAACGACGAGCGCATGGCGCGCAAGGCCGTTCGAGCCGAAGCCCGCGCCGAGCTCACCCCGCCGTTTGAGGGTTACGATTCCGCGCAGTTTGAAGCCGGCGACCACCTCATTGGCTGGCAAAACGACCGCCACGCCTACCGCTATTGCCATCACTTTGACGATCAGCAGATCACCGACCTAGTGCGCGGCGTCCGTACGTTCTACAAGAGCGGCGAGGTCCCCGTGCGCGAGCTTGAGCGCTTCCATGCCGACGGTCGCAGCGGCGAGCTCAACCGCTATGTGATTCTCAAGCGCCTGTAGGTATCGGCGACTCGCCGCCGAGCCACACCGCATCTTTCGAGCAAACTATGCCCACCCTTTTTCAACCCATTGACGGAACGCGCAGTTATGCGTTCCATACTTATGACCAAGGAGCCTCATGGGAGCCGTCCACGTTCGCACGCCTAAGAACTTTGTGCTCGAGGAGCGCCTGGAGCGCTACGCCGATGCGATTGAGACGAACCCCGAGGCCTATGCCGGAGATTGGCGCGAGGCTTGTGCGCCAGTTGACAGCAAGCCCTTCGAGCACCTTCACCTGGATCTTGGTTGCGGCAAGGGAACGTACCTTGTAGAGCGCGCGGCCCACGAGCCAAACACGCTCTTTATCGGTATGGACCAGGAGCCCATCTGCATCGCCTATGCCGCGCAGAAAATCTGCGAGCAGGAGCTGCCCAATGCGCTTGTGCTGCCCCGAGGCGCTGCATCGCTACCGCAGCTGTTTGCCGCAGGCGAGCTCGATGCCATCACCATCAACTTTCCCACGCCGCAGCCCAAGGCCAAGTACGCTAAAAAACGACTCGTCCATGTCGACCATCTGATGCTCTACCGCCCGCTCTTTGCAGTCGGCGCCACCGTCACACTGCGAACCGACAGCAAGCCTCTGCGCGACTACGCCCTGGGGCAGTTTGCCGCGGCCGGCTACGACACACTTTGGGTAAGCGACGACGTCCGCCGCGACCATCCCGAGCATCCCGAGACCGAATATGAATGCCGCACGCGCGAGATGGGTGCCGCCGTCTATGGCATTTGTGCCACGCCCGGTGCGCAGCCCAGCGATGAACAGCTCGCAGCAGGCCGCGCGCAGGAGCAAAGCCTTGCCTGCTACCTGCCCGATAACCTCGATGAGCTCACCTACGTGCCCCTCGGCATGGAAGAGGCCGTCGAGAACTTTAGAAACCGCGCCCGCAAGGGCAAGAAGCGTCTGCCGCAAGAGTCCTAGGGGCTTCTTATGGTCGCGGCGTCGGCAAACAAGCGCGAATAGGCGCCAACGAACGACCCTCAAGCCTAAGTGAGTAGACTTATTTGCAATAGCCAAGCACAACCCGCATAACGAAAACTAAAACCGCAGGTAGAGCCCTTGTGCAAAAGCCATGTGCTCGCGACATCGCAAAAAGTCTACTCACTTAGCTGGCAACCGCACCAAACGGCTGGGCAGAACGCCCATTTCCTGCATTTTCTCGCGCGCTGGCACCCCGCGCCGCCGCTACGCCATAATAGTTGGCGGACAATCGCGAGAGAAAGCAAACACATGGCACAGACCACGACAGATACCGCCGCCAGCACCGTCTCCGGCGCCGGCGCCGCCAGTTCATTCTCGGGCGGCACGGGAACCGAGGCAGAGTTCGGCTCGCTCGGTGCGCTCTCCCCCACCTGGTGGGAGCCCGAGGACGGCAGCGAGCCCGAACCATGGCTCACGCCTGATCAGGCCTTCGAACGCTTCTTTGAATGGACGAGCGACCGTGGCATTGAGCTGTGGGACCACCAAGAAGAAGCCCTCATGGACCTGGCTGCCGGCGATCACGTCATTTTGGGAACACCGACCGGATCGGGCAAGTCGCTTGTCGCGCTGGGCATGCTCTTTATGGGCATGGCGCAGGGCAAGCGCTGCTACTACACGGCCCCTATCAAGGCTCTGGTCAGCGAAAAGTTCTTCGATCTGGTACAGGTGCTCGGCCGCGATAACGTTGGCATGATCACCGGCGATACGCATATCAACACCAAGGCGCCCGTCATCTGCTGCACGGCCGAAATCCTTGCCAACGATGCGCTGCGCGAGGGCGAGGACGCCGATGTGGGCTGCGTGGCCATGGACGAGTTCCACTACTTTGCCGACCCCGACCGTGGTTGGGCCTGGCAGGTGCCGCTGCTCACCCTGCCCCACACGCAGTTTATGCTCATGAGCGCCACGCTTGGCGATGTCACTGCAATCGCCGCCTCTCTCGAAGAGCACACCGGCGCTGCTTGCGACCTGGTTGTCGACGCCCCGCGCCCCGTGCCCCTGAGCTATGACTACGTGACGACCTCGCTCGAGGGCACCGTCGAGCTCGCCATGCGCCGCGGAGAGGCCCCACTCTACATCGTTCACTTTAGTCAGGACGCCGCGCTTGCCACGGCACAGTCGCTTGCCAACTTTGGCATCGCTAGCAAGGAGCAGCGCGAGGCCATCAAAGAAGCAGCAAAGGGAACGAGCTTCTCGACGGCCTTTGGTAAGATTCTCAAACGCCTGCTTGGATGCGGCGTCGGCGTGCACCACGCTGGCATGTTGCCGCGCTATCGCCTGCTGGTCGAGCGCTTGGCGCAGCAGGGCCTGCTGCCCGTCATCTGCGGTACCGATACGCTCGGCGTCGGCATCAACGTGCCCATCCACACCGTGGTGCTCACCGCGCTCACCAAGTTCGACGGCTACAAGATGCGTCGCCTGCGCGCCCGTGAGTTCCATCAGATCGCTGGTCGCGCCGGTCGCTCGGGCTTTGACACCGAGGGTATGGTCATCGCCGAGGCCCCGGAGCACGAGATCGAGAACGCCAAGCTCATGGCCAAGGCGGGCGACGACCCCAAGAAGCTCCGCAAGATTAAAAAGAAAAAGGCCCCCGAGGGCTTTGTCACCTGGAACAAGCAGACCTTTGAGCGCCTGATCGAGACGCAGCCCGAGACGCTCAAGCCGCGCCTTCGCATCACACACTCCATGGTGATTAGCGTGGTCGAGCAGGGCGGCGACGCTCGCGCCCGCGTGCACGACCTCATCGAGACAAGCCTGCAAACGCCCGAGGAAAAGGCAAAGCTCGAGGTTCGTGCCGACGAGATCTTCGCCACGCTCATCGACTCCGGCGTCGTCGTGCGCACCGAGGTGCCGCCCGCGCCCGACGCTCCGGCTGACGCCGCGCCGGACATCGACTACGCGCTGACGGTCGATCTGCCCGAGGACTTCGCACTCGATCAGCCGCTCTCGCCGTTCTTGCTTGCCGCGTTGGAGCTGCTCGACCCCGAGAGCGAGACCTATACCATGGATCTGATCTCGATGGTCGAGGCAACGCTCGAGGATCCCAAGCAGGTGCTGCGCGCACAGGAGCGCGCCGCGCGCGACCGCGCGATGGCCGAAATGAAGGCTGACGGCGTCGAATATGAAGAACGCCTGGAGCGCATCCAGGATGTCACCTACGAAAAGCCGCTCGAGGACTTGCTCGATGCCGCCTTCGACAAGTACTGCCAGGAAGTACCTTGGGCCAACGACTACCAGCTCTCGCCCAAGAGCGTCCTGCGCGACATGCTGGAGAGCGCGAGCGACTTTAAGGGCTATATCCAAAAGCTCGGCATCGCCCGCTCCGAGGGCATCCTGCTGCGCTACCTAGCCGAGGCCTACCGTTCCCTCGATCGCACCGTGCCCATTGAGAAGCGCGATGAGCGCTTGCGTGACATTATCTCGTGGCTCGGCTTTGTGGTGCGCTCGGTCGACTCGAGCCTGGTGGACGAGTGGGAGAACGCCGGCAACCCCGCTGCACTCGACGCCACACCGCCGCAGGGCATCGACGAGGTCGTTGCGGACCGTCGCGGCTGCACGCTGTTGGTGCGCAACGCGCTCTTCCGCCGCGTGACCCTTGCCGCCCGCGAGCATGCTCGCGATCTGGGCGAGCTCGACGAGGACTGGGGCATGAGCGAGGTCCGCTGGCAAAAAGCACTCGACGCTTACCATGAACAGCACGAGGAAATCCTCACCGACGGAAATGCCCGCAGCGCCGCGATGTTTTCCATCGACGAGTCCGACGAGAAGACCGCGCACGTATGGCACGTGCACCAGATCTTTGCCGACGAGGATGGCGACCACGACTTTGGCATCATGGGCGATGTCGATCTGGACGCCACGCAAGACGGCGGCGAGGTCATCTTCAAAAACTACCGCGTCGGCTTTATTGAGGACCTGCTCGAGGACTAGCCGAACATGCTGAAACGGAACGGAACGGGGCCGTTGGCAATATAGCCAGCGGCCCCGCTTTTGCGCTATACGCTATGCCTTACTCGGCACCCTCGACCTCATACGAATCCGCCTCGGCTGGCTCATCGTTTGTCTCTGTCGCAGCCCCGCGCGCCTCGTCAAACGCCGCCTTCATGGTCTTGTTGCCCCAGGTGAGCTTGCGAATGGTAAGATCGTCGGCTTTCTTGTTGGCCAGGCGCAGATTGTTCTCGGAGGACAGCAACGCCTCCTTGGTTTTTTGCAGATGGCTAATCGTCTTGTCAATCTCATCGATCGCCGTTTGGAACTTGCGGCTCGCGATCTCGTAGTTGCGGCCAAAGTCGTTCTTGAACTTCTCCATCTTGGCCTCGAAGTTCGTGACATCGATGTTCTGCTGCTTGTACTCCGCTAGCTCCTGTTTATAGCGCAATGAACCCATGGCGGCGTTGCGAAGAAGCGTAATCATGGGAATGAAGAACTGCGGGCGGATCACGTACATCTTTTCATAGCGGTAACTCACGTCGACAATACCCGCGTTATAGAGCTCACTCTCGGGCTCCAGCAGGGTGCAGAGCACCGCATACTCACAGCCTTTCTGGCGACGATCATGATCGAGTTTCTTAAAGAAGTCTTCGTTTTTATGCTTGGTCGCGGTCTCGTCGTTCTCGTTTTTCATCTCGAACATAATCGAAATGACCTCGTTGCCGCTCGCATCGCACTCGCGGAAGATAAAGTCGCCCTTGGTGCCCTCGGACGCATCGTTATCTTTCTCGAAGTACGCGTTAGGAAACGCCGTCATACGCAGACGGTTAAACTCGGTCTCGCAGTGCTGCTCGAGCGACTCGCCCACCATCTTGGTGGACAGGCGGACCTTCATGTCCTTAAGGCGCTCAATCTCTTCATCCTTGTAGCGAATCAGGTCATCGCTCGCGCGCTTGGCCTGCGCGAGCTCGAGCTCATGCGCCGCCTTAGCCTGTTCCTCGCGAGAATCGCGCACCGCCAGCTCACTCGTCAGCTTGGCACGTGCTTCATCGCGCTCTCGCTCCGCCGCGGCAACCGCCTCCGACAGGTTCATTTTTGCCATCAGTTCCTGCTCGCGCAGCTGGGCACGCAGACCCTCGGCCTCTTGCTCGGACTGTGCCTTAGCGGCGGAAAACTTCTCTTGTACCTTCGCGCGGTAGTCAGCAAGCGCGCGCTCGGCCTCGCCGCGAGCGGCATCAAGCTCACGCTGTGACTCGGCCGCAGCAGCGGCAAGCGCCATCTCCTGGGCCTTGTCCGCCGCGGCAAGCCTGGCCTGCAGCTCGGCAATCTGGGCATCACGTGCAGCTAAATCGTTTTGAGCAGCATTGCGCGCCGAAGCCTCGGCAAGCTTGGCTTCGTCATCCTTGCGTCCCAGCTGCGCACGCAAATTGTCAATCTCGCGCTGAAGCTCGGCATTCTCCTTCTGCGCATCCGCACGGGCCTCAACAGCTGCACGCTGGCTTGCACTCTCGCGCTCCGCGGCAGCGCCCTCGAGCTTGACACGCAACTCGGCAAGCTCGGCATCGCGCTTGGCAACCTCTTGTGCCAGCTTCTGCTCCGCAGTGTTCTTCTGCTCGGCAAGCTGAGCGTTGCGCTGAGACTCTACCTTTTGCAAGGCAGCCGACAAACGCGAGCGCTCAAGCTCCAGCGCCTGCTCACCCTCGCGCTGGACTGCCTTCACACGCTCATCCAGGTCGCGCGAGAACTCGGCATCGCGCACCTGTTTGACGATATCCGCATAGCCGGACGCATCGACCTTAAAGACTTCGCCGCAATGCGGGCACTTGATCTCGTTCATAGCAGCTCCTCGATGGACGCAAATTTCAACCGCCTACACTCTACCGCGCCGCACGGACAAAAAAGACGCCGCCGCCATAATGGCAACGGCGCCAGAACCACCACAAAGGGGACAGGCACCTTTGTGGTGGTTTGGGTGGTGGTTCGAGCATTACAGTCCAAAGAAGCCCAGGATTTGATCCCGGCTTACGGGCTTGTACTCGTTGGCATCGAGACCGACATCGTAGCGAAAGATAGGGCGCTCGCGATCGCGGTTGCGCGCGTTGGTGCGGTCTCCCCTGCTGTGGATATGCCCGTGCAGCATGATGGCGCCACGCGCCTTGCCGTTCCAGCTGAGCATGGGGTAGTGGCTCATAACCAGACGATGGCCCTTGGCATAGCCAGGGGCAATCTCCAGGTAATCGCGCACGTCTTCCCAAATCTGCGGCGCGTCCGGATCTTCCCAGTCGCCGTCATGGTTACCGCGGATGAGCGTCACATTCTTGCATTCGATACGCTCGCGCAGGCGCACCGCCTCCGCCAGGGGCAAACGATAGGTAAAGTCTCCCAGGATGTAGAGACGGTCATCCGCAGTCACGCACTCATTGATGACATCGATGACCTTGCGGTTCATCTCCTCGACCGAGCCAAACGGCCGGTCCATGTCGTGCAAGATATTCGTATCGCCCAGGTGCAGGTCGGCGGTAAACCACATCATCGTCTATGCCCTCATTTCGCAATGCATCCAACTCGTGCTAAGTATACAGACACAGCGATGCGGCGGTTAGCCAAAGAGCCCGCCGAACAGTCCGCGGCGGCGCTTGTCTTTCTTTTTCGAAGCGTCACTCTGAGCTTTCTTGTCCTGCCGTTTCTTACGATCCTGCTCCAACTCATCGTCGTCGAGTAGCAGATCCCACTCAAACGGATCGTCTGTCAGATCGAACTGGTCGTCGTCATCAAACATGGCCGCCTCCATTGCCGACTAGCGGGCATCCACCACGTAGAGGCCAACGCGCACCTGATGCCACGGGCTGCGCTCGGGAGCGACCTGCTGCACGCGGGCCTCAAATACGTCCTCGTGGCCGTAATACATCATCAAGGACAGCGGGCCGACCTCGTTTCCCGGGACATAGCCAAGCTTGGTGTTGCCGTAGTAGATCGCAACCGCCTCAGGGTCATGGGGATTATCGCGCTCGGCGCACAGCGTCAGCCTATCGCCCGCCTTAAGATCGCCCAGGACCAAGGCACCGTCGGCATACTGAAATCCCGCGATATGAAACGACAGAAGAACACGCGAAGGCTCGTACATGGCAACTCCTCTAACGGCCGGATAAACCGGCGCTTAACCTTATTGAGAAGTCTACGAGCCCGTACGGACACAGATTCACCCCACTTCGTGTCTTTTCGACCGTTTGTCGCTACGCCATCTGATTCTAATGCACAAACATGCGCACGAATTTGTGCTTCCAGCTTGCGTAGGGCGCATACCGAAACGGCACGTCCAGCCAGGTTGCCTTGTTCACGATGCTCTTCTTGTGGCTAAACGTATCGAAGCTCTCGCGGCCATGGTACTGTCCCATACCGCTCGCGCCCATGCCGCCAAAGCCCATATGGCTCGTAGCCAGATGCATGATGGTATCGTTAACGCAGCCGCCGCCAAAGGGCACGTAGCGCACAAAGCGCTGCTGAACCGCGTGATCCTGACTAAAGATATACAGGGCCAGTGGCGTCGGACGATCCGTAATAAACGTTTCGGCCTCGTCTAAGTTCTCAAACGTCAGTACCGGTAAGATGGGGCCGAAAATCTCCTCCTGCATCACGGCGTCCTCAGGCGCCACGCCGTCTAGGATCGTCGGCTCAATCTTGAGCGACGACTCGCGCGCCGTTCCTCCCAGCACAACCTTATCGGGGTCGATCAGCCCGCGTACGCGCGCGAAATGCTTGGCGTTGACAATATGACCGTAGTCCTCGTTGTCGAGCGGGTGCTCGCCAAACATGCGACGGACCTCCTCCTTGATGAGACCCAACAGCTCATCGTGCACGCGCACGTCGACCAGCAGGTAGTCGGGCGCCACGCAGGTCTGGCCCACGTTGAGCCATTTACCAAATGCGATACGCCGCGCCGCGACCTTCAGGTTTGCCGTCGCATCCACGACACAGGGGCTCTTTCCGCCCAGTTCAAGCGTCACGGGCGTAAGGTTTTTACTCGCGCGCTCCATGACGAGCTTGCCAACCGGAACACTACCGGTAAAGAAGATCTTGTCCCAGCATTCATCGAGCAGCGCCTCATTCTCGGCGCGCCCGCCCTCGACAACCGTCACCAGGCACGGATCAAATGCCTCTTCACAGATTTGCTTGAGCACCGCGCTCGATGCCGGAGCATAGGCACTCGGCTTGATGACCACGGTATTGCCCGCGGCAAGGGCGCCGGCGAGCGGCTCGAGTGTTAGCAAAAACGGGTAGTTCCACGGAGCCATGATGAGTGTGACGCCATAGGGCACGGCTTGCGTCTTGCACACACTAATAGCATTAGCGAGGTCACACGGACGCAGGCGCGGACGACTCCATCGAGCCACATGCGCAATCTGATGACGAATCTCGGAAAGCGACGTGCCGATCTCGCACATATATGCCTCGTCATGCGACTTACCCAAATCAGTCTTGAGCGCATGGGCAATATCGGCCTCGTGGGCCCGTACCGCATCGCGTAAACTCACGAGCGCGCGACGTCGAACATCGACATCAAACGTAGCGTGCGTCTTAAAGTAGGTGCGCTGATCGCCGACGATGCGCGCAATTTCCTCGGTGTTCATGGACCCTCCTAGTTCTCGTCCTCAAACATACCACCCGCGACGACCTCGTACATATGCTCGAGCTCCAAGCGGTCCATCAAAAGCGGAACGGGGTACAGGGGATTGGCCTCGGCATCGGCATGCGCCGCCATCTCGGGAATGTCGGAGCGGCGAATACCTGAGACATATTTGGGGATTCCCAGGGCCTCGTTCATGCGGTCGACCCAATCGATAAAGGCCTCGGCCGCAAGACTGTCCTGCGCGGTAGCCGGCGCAATGCCCGCCATGTGAGCAAGATCGGCAAGCTTGGGGGCGGCGGCGTCACCATAAGCGCGAAGCATGTGCGGCAGGATGATCGCGTTGGCCAAACCGTGCGGAATTCCGTATCGGCCGCCCAGACTGTGCGCGATGGCATGCACATATCCGACATAGGAGCGGGTAAACGCAACGCCCGCCTTATACGCCGCCAAAAGCATATTGCGACGAGCGCACATGTCGTCACCATGCTCATAGGCCTCGAGCAAATTGTCGTGGATAAGCTGCACCGCCTGTCGCGCCATCTTGCGCGTATAGGGCGTGGTGCTTCGCCCGATAAAGGCCTCAACGGCATGCGTCAGGGCGTCCATGCCCGTCTGCCCCGTAATGGAAGCGGGCAAGCCGCACGTAAACTCGGGGTCGTGGACTGCAAAACGCGGGATGAGCACAAAGTCGTTAATGGGGTATTTGTAGTGCGTCCCGTCATCGGTAATTACCGCCGCAAGCGTGGCTTCGCTTCCCGTACCGGCGGTAGTGGGAACGGCGATGAGCAGCGGCAGGCGACGATGAATCCGCAGCAGGCCGCGCATCTTGTTGATGGGCTTGTTTGGCTGCGCAATGCGTGCGCCCACGCCCTTGGCACAGTCCATGGCCGAGCCACCGCCAAAACCGATAATGGCCTGGCAGGCGCTCTCTCGATACAGGAACGCCGCTTCCTCCACGTTTGAGACCGTGGGGTTCGCACGCGTTTCGGCATAGACCGTAACGCCAATCCCCCTGGATGCGAGCGCCGTCTCAAGCGGTGCCGTGAGCCCCAGACGGGCAATGCCGGGATCCGTCACGATAAGGACCTTCTGGATCGAGCGCTTTTGAAGCACCGCGGGCACATCCTCGGCATGCTCCAAAATGCGCGGCTCGGTATAGGGCAGAATCGGCAATGCAATGCGAAAAACCGTCTGATATGTTCGGCACCAGGCACGACGGGCTAGATGCATAAAGGAAACTCCTTCATTTGTTGATAGGTCAACATTTGCTCGACCGATTGTACTCAGCGGAGATCGCAGACGGTATGCCAATCGTTAATCAATCAACATCTTCATATCTCAAAATTGTTTTATTAAAAATCATTCCTAATAGGCTTCACATTTGGTTGCATTTATGGATAATAGAACTCGTCAAGACGCACGTCCGGAGAGGGCCCTTACGGGACCGGACGAGCGCGCAATCGCCATCGATCGAAAGGATCGAATCATGAAGTTTGTTTGCCCCGTTTGCGGTTATGTGGAAGAGTTCGACGGCGACCAGCTGCCCGAGGACTTCAAGTGCCCCCAGTGCGGCGTTCCCGGTTCTCGTTTCCTGAAGCAGGAGGAGGGCCAGCTCGAGTGGGCCGCCGAGCACGTCGTGGGCGTCGCCAAGATGGAAGGCGTCTCCGAGGACATCGTTGCCGACCTTCGCGCCAACTTTGAGGGCGAGTGCTCCGAGGTCGGTATGTACCTGGCCATGGCTCGCGTCGCTCATCGCGAGGGCTATCCCGAGATCGGCCTGTACTGGGAGAAGGCTGCCCACGAGGAGGCCGAGCACGCCGCCAAGTTCGCTGAGCTCCTGGGCGAGGTCGTGACTGACTCCACCAAGAAGAACCTCGAGATGCGCGTTGAGGCCGAGAATGGTGCCACCGCCGGCAAGACCGATCTCGCCAAGCGCGCCAAGGCCGCTGGTCTCGATGCCATCCACGACACCGTGCACGAGATGGCTCGTGACGAGGCCCGCCACGGCAAAGCTTTTGCCGGCCTGCTTAAGCGCTACTTTGGCTAAGCCAAACGCCTGAGAGACATTCTCTAGCTTTATAAGGCCCGGACCGCATGGTTCGGGCCTTTTTCGTGCCTCACGAACTTGTTAACGCCCTGAAATAGGACCGCCTTCGGCATCGGCTTCTCGTCAAAAACTAAGTGAGTAGACTTTTTGGAACTTGCCGAGCACACCATCCATATTGCTTTATAAAGCCGCAGCTAAATGACTTGTTGCAAAACGGCCTGGTCGCCAAAGTGCCAAAAGTCTACTCACTTAGAACCGCAGCCGTCCACGATCGAGCAGTTTTGCGTCTAACGGGCATCTTTCCGTCGATTACTCCCAATTTTGTCCAGTCAACGAATAGTTCAGACCGGAGTAATGTCTCAGCCCTTTGCTCATCTGAGCTTTTATCACGATATTCAGCATCGAGCATCCTGCATACGGCCTTAACGACGGCGCGGAATCTATCCTCATCGGATATCTGTCTGTGTGTCAGGAGAAGTACATCGTAGCCCATGGCCTGAAGGGCCGTCATGCGGTCAGCGTCACGCAAACCATCCCCTGCGCGTCCGTGCGAGGCCTTTCCCTGACATTCAATGGCCACCTGTCGCCTGCCGTCCGGCGAAGAAAGAAGTAGGTCGATATATACACGGGACTTTCCCACAATCGCTCGAGCACTTGTGCTTAGCGTCACTTCGACATCGAGCTCTATGCCGCAAAACCCCTCGCCTCCCAGGACTCGCGGCAGTGCAAGCAACAAATACGCCTCGACCTCAAAAGGCGATGCGGCACCCAATGGAACAAGTTGCGATACCGCCATAAATCTATTGCCGTAACGCATCCCGCAAACATCTGAACAAAAACGGTCAAGGTCTCTGCCCAAAACCAAAGCGTCTCGACGCCATAAATTTGAGGCAGTGCCGTCCTCGGACGGGCAGCGCACCCAACCGAACGTTGTCGAAATCGCACCCGAATCAATTGCACGCGTAAGCTCCGCCTCAAGTGCCGCCGGTAGAGCGCACACCGCAAACAAGCCACACATCTCCGCCAATACCAAAAGAAGCTGAAGATCCGTCAGATGCCGCGACATGATGAATGCCGTCAGCAGAGGAGACGTAACCATAAACCCATGCTCCGTTTCCAGCACGGATTCCCTGGGGAGCTCACCAAGGAACAGCCGCTGCCTAATGCTGGCAGGACAAGTCCGCTTGCTTCTCGTCCGAACCAATGTATACAACGGAAAGCCGAGCACAACCGCAGCCGTCGGGTTACGGGCGAGATCATATCGCTGCCGGTCTTCTTCCGGTCGCGGAAGCGGCGGACACAAAGCGCGAACCTGAGGGGGCAAACGCCAGTACCTAAAAGCCGATATGTCACAAAGTAGATCTTTCATAGGCACAGGAAAACACGAATTTCAACCCAACCTGTCTCGCATTGGGGCGAACGCACCAAAAATGGCACCGAACGGACTGTTAAGTTTTCAACAGCCCTCCCCAACTGGCCAAAAGCTTGCCAAGAACTGGACGAAGCCCTGTTGAAAACCCCATTTTTTTCTCATGTAGAAGCTTTGCGCGGCAAGTGAGTAGACTTTTTTGAACATCCCGAGCAGGCCGGTCATCCTGCTTTTCAAAACCGCAGGTAGATAGCTTGTTACAAAACTGCCTGGTCGCCAAAGTTCCAAAAGTCTACTCACTTAGATTGCAGAGTGCCCCCATGAGCTGCAATTCCAAGATATTTAGCACTTTTGGACTCAGATCGTCATACTGGACAAGAATTTGACTTGAGTTTTCAGGGGCAGATGCGCCATCGGCACACCAATAACAGTCACTGATATCGACAAAAGGGATACTCGAGCGCGTGAGGGCCTGCGCAAAAGAGCTTCCGTCCGTTCCGCGCTCCGCAACCACGGTGCAGTAAAGGCCCGCGTCCTCATGCTCAATCGAAACCTCCCCTGCCGGAAACGTTTTCCGTACAAGCGCCGCCAGGCCATCACGCGCCTCGCGAGCACGAACGCGCACGCGATTCACATGTCGCTCGTAATCACCCGATTCCAGCAAACGCGCCAAAGCGACCTGGTCAACAGAGCTCACCGACGAAGCGTAAAAACCAAGGTTGCGCCTAAACCGCTCCATTAGCTCATCGGGCAGCACCATGTACGCTAGACGCAACGCAGATGACAGGCTCTTCGAAAACGTGTTGGTGTAGATAACCGACTGGGCGGCATCGATCGACGTGAGCGCGGGAATCGGCTTGCCGGCAAGGCGAAACTCACAATCAAAGTCATCTTCGATGAGGTACCGACCTGGTCGCTCGGCGGCCCAGCTCAGCAGCGCATAGCGACGCGCAATGCTCGTCACCAGGCCGGTCGGATACTGATGGGACGGCATCAGGTGAAGGACATCGGTCCCACTTTTCTGCAGAGTACTCAAGTCCACGCCGCCATCATCCAACGGGATATGCCGAACGTTGCAACCCATAGCCTGATAGATGCGCGTCAGGCGCAAATATCCCGGATCCTCAACGGCATACACCTTGTCGGCTCCAAGTAACTGAACCAACATGGTATCGAGCAGCTGGGCGCCCGCACCGATAACGATGTTGTCGGGATCGATATTCATGCCCCTCGTCCCACGCAGATGGTGAGCGATAGCGCGTCGTAGCCGAGCGGTGCCCTGTGCCGGTGCGGGCGAAAAGATCTCGCGCTCGTCTTCGGATGTCAACGTCGCCCGCAGTGCGCTTTGCCAAAGCCGCGCCGCCTCCAAAGCGGAAGGAGAGAAGAGCGGGGCGAATTGCTCGGTCCGTCCGTTGACATCATGCGCGCTGGGGCCCACAGAGACGGTATCTCGGTCGATGCCCCCCGCAGCCAAAGGCAAAACCGGTGCATCCGAAAGCTCGCAAGCGTAGTAGCCACGCCGCGGCTTTGAGCAAATATAGCCCTCGGCAAGTAACTGGCTATATGCATTCTCGATGGTAATGACACTGATTCCCAGATGACTAGCAAAGGCGCGCTTAGACGGCAAATGCTCCCCCGCCGCAATGCGTCCAGCTACGATATCATCTCGAATTTGCTGGTAAACATACTCGTAGAGCGATGCTCCGCCGCGTTGTTCCAAATTGTAGTCAAGCATGAGCCTATCACCTGACCTTATTAAGTCATTCAATCTGGTATTAGTCTGACCTTGTCATTATCTCGAAAACTGAGTATTTCGCCATACCCAGCTCCCCGATAGGATGTTCCGTCAAGCAATGCACATGCCAACCAAGGGAGCAACCATGGCAGAACAGACCAGCAAGGCCGATCGCATCAAACTCAACCGCGAACTCGCGCAGATGCTCAAGGGCGGCGTCATCATGGACGTCACCACGCCCGAGCAGGCGCGCATCGCCGAGGAGGCAGGCGCCTGCGCCGTCATGGCTCTCGAGCGCATCCCGGCCGACATCC
>OLOT01001257.1_pt1 | contig 15433 bp, 9 predicted proteins | sample 1671991 | NCBI WGS metagenome assembly OLOT01 (sample SAMEA3136634, study PRJEB25190) | human gut metagenome | biome: human gut; feature: human-associated habitat; material: faeces | place: Austria | collected 2013
TGCTTGCAGCTGAGCAGATAGCGCTCACAGCTGAATCTGTCACCCGAAAATATAGATGCAAGCGCAAGAAGCGCATATACCTTACTCGTGTTGCACACTCTTAAGCTGTTTAGATGAAGCTTTATAATAGTCTTCATGGCAACTAAAAGTGCATGGACAGCCTCCTTATAATTGCCCTGCATGATATAGTTAAGAGACTTGTTATAATACACCTCAGCTATATCCTCCGGCATCTTCAGGTAATATAACATATTGATTGCAGCATTGTAATAATTGTCAACCAGCTCATTTTTACCCATGGCACTTAAATTGTAGCCTATAGACGTAAGCACTCTCGCAACATATATATTGCCGTGCCCCTTCATGAACTCGTATGTACGGATAACATATAAAAAGGCTATCTCATTGAGACCGCTTGTGCTGGCAAGCATAATAGTCTTCTGATATGCATCATACACAAGCTGCTCATTTCCTATCTCCTTCGCAAGCTCAAGCCCCTTCGTAAAATGCTTTAGTAATGATTCATCATAAAAGGACTGCTTCACCACATCCCGGCTATTGTCGTATGCGTAAATATATATATGTGCCAGATGATTCCTGTAGCCGTGCTTTATGAGCTTTTCTATAATTTCATCACTGACAGGTATATCCTGTACACAGAAGAATATATTGTACCAGCCTGACATCTTTATCATGACTGACAAAAGCTCTGCCTTAAATATCAGTGTGTCATCCTCTGCCAAAACTGCATAGTCATAGGCACTCTTTGCACTGTTTCCGGCCTTCTCAAGCTTGCCCTGATACATATAGCAGGTGCCCTTCATGAAATAATACAGCGAAAGATAATGCTCACTGTCATTTTCCGGTATCAGCGCCTTGTATTCATTCGTGAGCTCAATCGCTTTGGACATCTCTCCAAGTAAAACAGACGTCCTTGCATAGACCATATAAAAGCGGCGCAGGCTTTTCTCATCAATCCATGCATCCTCAAACTTAAGCTTATGCTCTATAATGCGGCAGCCTCTCCTTGCCTGCTCAAAATCCAGAAACTCCATGATATTTGATGCTTCCTGGATGCTCTGCTCAAAGTTCATAGTGATATACAGCTCATCATCATTTGTAGTTTTTACGTTATTTTTAAGCGGTCCGGCACTGCCTATATAGTATATGGCGCTCCTGTCCTCAAGCGACTCAACTATACGATCCCACACCTCAACAGTACTGTCAGTACCCTTGACTATGGCATTGACACCTAACACGATACCGATATTGGCGCATGGATTGTCAATCAGATACTTGATGGTCTCAATTGAACTCTTAGACGCCATCTGGAATCTGTTTATCACAATCATCAAAGGCTTCACCTCAGAAAGCTTCTTGAGCATGTCAGCTATGGCCATCGTCATGCGTCTCTGCTCATATGCCACCTCATTTAACAGCACTGTCTCCTCTCTGAAGCACTCACCTGTCTCATAATAGCTGTTTAACACCTGTCTGTGCAGATAGTACACACCGCACTCCTTCTGGAAATCATCAAAGCTTCCGCCTATAAAGCGCCTGTGCATATTGCATATGATGTCCAAAAATGGCTCATAAGCTCCGACCAGCGTATTGTAAGAGAACTCACTGTATGCAAAAAAGACGTTATCCTCATTGCTTTGATAACGTCTTATAACCTCAAGATTTTCAATCGAAAAATCATTGCTATAATTCGCCATTACGATATTTCGAGTCTCTTTTCCTATGCGATTGTAAATCTGCTCGATTACCCCGCTATAATACTTCTCTATCATCTAATTACCCCATCATGTTCCAAAGCCGACACAGTGTATATCAATCCTCCTGTAATCAGGCTTTTCCGAAATAATCCTAAAACCATAGTAGACCAAAACTCCTAAAAAGTCAATCTTTTGACTCAATAATGATAAATTTTCCTCTATGGATATCAATCAGTGCATGATCATCGACTATTTCATTGGATATGCCAAGCGATGTAAATCTGTCAAAGGAATAATCCGTAACAGGATACTTAAAACCTCTAAGGCTCACCTCATTGTCGTCTGTCACTGCTATAAGCGAAACAAACCTGCCATACTGTGCTGATTTTTCAATGGTTACGGGCTTATCCGACATCCTTATACGGTTGTTTGTGTCGATAATGCTGATATCAGTTTTACTTTCCAATCCTATTCCCAAAAGTGAAATATTGCCGAGCACATGGTCTATTCTGCTTCCTGTTGCTCCAAGCATCACTATGCTTCTTGCACCCTCGCTTATGGCAAGTCTTATGGCATACTCCGTATCAGTATCATCCTTTATGGGATTGAGCCTGTGTATCTCGGTCTGTCCCTTTCTCTCAAAAAACTCCAAGGCCTTTGTCGTGGCTGAATCGAAATCACCTACAATTATATCAGGCGTGACACCGTTTTCGTACAGGAAATCCATTCCGCTGTCAGCCGCAATTATGGCATCTATTCCATCAGTCTTTATCTCATTTAAGCCGAATTCCTTATCTATTTTTCCACCACATACAATCAAATACCTCATTTTATCCACCTTCTTATAAATAACATATCCACATTTGCTACAGCCCCGGAAGCATTTCTGTTTTAACCTGCATCTGTTACATCATGATATTCAGAAAACCCTTTACATTTTCTTCTATATCTCCGCTAAACACCGCACTTCCCGCAACAATGATATTGGCTCCTGCTGCAAGCAGTGTCTCCACGTTCTCAAGATTAACACCACCGTCCACCTCGATATCAGCCTTGTTTGCGGTTTTCTCAAGAAGTGCCTTTAAGTCGCGCACCTTGTCTACAGTGTACGGAATAAGCTTTTGTCCTCCAAAGCCCGGATTTACCGTCATGATAAGCACCATATCCACCTTAGGGAGCACATACTCTATAGCAGAAAGCGGAGTAGCCGGATTTAATGCTACACCTGCCAGTATACCCTTTTCCTTTATTGCCTCGATTGTCCTGTCAAGATGCTTACATGCCTCCGCATGGACTGTGATGATATCTGCTCCTGCTGTCGCAAAATCATCTATATATCTGACCGGCTCATCTATCATCAGATGCACATCAAACATACGCTCTGTGCACTTTCTGATTGTCTTTATGACCGGCAGTCCTATTGATATGCTTGGAACGAAGCTGCCGTCCATAACATCTATATGCACATACTGTGCTCCGGCCTCATCAAGCTGCTTAAGCTGCTCTCCGAGTATTGAATAATCCGCTGATAAAATTGATGGTGATAAACAGTTCATGTTTTCCTCCGTTTGATTATGCTTTAAATTAATACTTTTGTCTGTTTTTAAGCTCCTCATATAAAAGCTTATAATTATCATACCGCACCTGCGATATTTTCCCATCTGCAAGAGCTTCCTTCACACCGCAGTCCGGCTCATTTATATGACTGCAGCCCTGAAACCTGCAATATGGCTCATACTCTACAAACTCCGGATAACATGTCCACAGATCTTCCTTTTCAAAGCCCGGCACATCCATCGAGCTAAAGCCCGGTGTATCCATGATATACGTGCCATCCTTTATCGGGATAATCTCAGAATGTCTGGTCGTGTGCTTTCCGCGCTCTATTTTCTCACTTATGTGCCCGGTCTCCATCTGCACATCATCCTGCAGACAGTTGATGATAGATGACTTGCCCACACCTGATGGGCCTGCAACCGTGGTTGTCCTTCCCTCTAAAATGTGCTTTATCTCATCTATGCCCTCACCTGTTTTCGTGCTGGTAAAAAGCACTCTATAGCCTGCCGGCTCGTATATGCTTTTAAGCTCCTGCTGCTCTTTAGGTGTGATTAAGTCCTTTTTGTTGAAGCATATGGTAACCGGGACATGCTGGTACTCCATCATACACAAAAACCTATCAAGCAGGTTGAAATTGGGATCCGGCTTTGCGGATGCAAAAATAACCAGGGCCATGTCTATATTGGACACAGCCGGCCTGATAAGTTCGTTTTTCCGTGGCAGTATACGCTCGACATTGCCTATGTGCTTTTCATCATCGAGGACTGCTATGTCGACGATATCGCCTACCAGCGGCTTTATCTTTTGTTTTCTGAAGGTGCCTTTTGCTTTGCACTCGTAGAGAGTGCCGCCTGTGGCAGTTTCTTTTGCTTCTTTGGTTTCTTCTACGTAGACGTAGTAGAAGCCGGCAATTCCTTTAATAATTTTTCCTGTCATGGTTTTCCTTGTGTGCTTTTGTATTTGCAGGAGTCACGCTTTCGGCGGGGTGCATGCCGCGCTTTGAGGTTGTGTGGGTGGCGGTGGCAGGCATATATTCCTCTAAAAAAATATGAAGCCAGCCCCGGGCTCTCCTACGGACAGGCTATGGCTTGCTCTGCCCTGTTCTTTCCTCGGTAGGTTTATGACACCCCGGGGCATTTCATATTTTTTCCTCGGAACACATGCCTGCCCCGCTTCCTTAGTTTCTCTCCGCGAGTTCAGGTTTTCGTCCGCGGGTTGATGCGGTAGTGGGGTGCGGATAGCACCCACTTTGTGGGTGCTATCCGGTGGCTACAATAAGGACATGTATTGGGTTGCTGCTTTGTGCGCTATACATGTATTGTGTGTATTTACAAATACGATGGCGATACGGAAAACTTGACGTAGCTGCGCTACGGCTCGTTTTCCTTGTGCTGCCCCAAGCTATGGCAATATCTACTTCTTTTTTGCTATTCCGGTTTATAATAATTATTTAACTTCTCTTATGCTTATGGCACGCTATACGTTACTGGATCAAGTGTGACAGTTGCAGGATTTCCTGCTTCATCTGTTTCCCCTGTCTGAACTGTCCAAGTAACCACAATACTTCCTGTAGCTTCTTTCATTGTTCCGGAAACTGTAAATGATGACGTATTTTCATATGAACCCTTATCGTATACAGTTCCACTTTTACCTACAAGCTTATACTCTGCTTTTACTACAGTTCCCTCTCCACTATAACTAATTCCTTTACTTACGTTAGTCGATATCTCCTGCTTTCCCTTACTGAGTGTAAGTGTGATTGTGGTGCCTGCGGCTACGGTTTCGCCGGATTTGGTCTGGCTGATTACGCTGCCGGCGGGTACTGTGTCGCTGTACTGGGAGTCGGCATAGGTATACTTGAGCCCTGCTCCTGCGAGGGCGCTTTCTGCATGTGACTGTGAGGCACCTACTACGTTTGGCACGGTGATTGGCTTCTGGCCCGGTGAGAGGGTGACTGTTACTGTGCTGCCCTTTGCGGCCTGTTTCTTTGCTGATGGTGACTGTGCTGTTACTACATCTGCTGCTACACTGTCATTGTAATCTCCATACTCGAAGGTGACACTAAAGCCTGCTGACTCGAGTGTACTCTTTGCTGAGCTCTTGGTCTTTCCGATTACACTTGGTATCTTGACCATCTCTGATGTACTATCACCTTTTCCTGCGATAACTACATTAATCTGTGAACCACGCTTTACTGTATCTCCGGCCTTGACATCCTGCTCAAGGATTGTGCCATCCTTTGCATCTGACTGCTTTGTCTCAAATGCAAATACTGTGAGGTCAAGCTTTAAGCGGTCTACTGCCTTCTGAGCATCCTCCACTGACATGCCTCTGATGTCAATCATCTGGCCCTCTGTCTCAGTCTGTGTCTCTGACTCTGATTCAGACTCGGTCTGTGTCTGTGACTCTGTCTGCTGTGACTCTGAGTTCTTTTTGCCGCCAAACTTAAACACTCCTGCCACTGAAAGTGCAAGATATATGATAACTATTACAATGATTACGGCTGTTACTATACCCATGATTGTGATTGCTTTATCCATCTTTGGATTTAAAAGCTTGCCGTCATCATCATCGTCATCGTCTTCTTCGTCATCATCGTCGTCTAAGAGTGACTCATCATATTCATCATCATCGTCTTCATCGTCAGCATACTCATCACCATTATCTGCATCGGTATCATCATCGTTTAAGTCCTCTGCGACACCTCTGCCCTCTTTTATCTTGTCAAGCTCCTCCGGGCTTATAACCTTGGTCTTGCCACCGTCAACGAGTGGTGCTATTGTGACGAAATCCTCATCAGGATGCGCAAGAGAGCGCCTTATGTCTGTGAGAAGCTCCTCAATAGTCTGGTATCTGCGGTCCGGTGTCTTTTGTGTACACTTTAAGATGATTTTCTCAAAGCTGATTGGTAGATCCGGTGCGTAGACGCTTGGCCTTGCAATCTCCTCCTGTAGGTGCTGCAGTGCAACTGCCACTGTGGTATCACCGTCAAACGGCACACGGCCTGTAACCATCTCAAACATTACGATTCCCAGTGAGTAAATATCACTTCTGCCATCGACGAAGCCGTTTCTTGCCTGCTCAGGAGATGCATAGTGTACTGAGCCCATCACATCTGAGCTTATTGTATTTGAAGATGTAGCCTTTGCAATTCCAAAGTCTGTCACCTTTACCTTGCCATCTGTAGAAATAATGATATTCTGCGGCTTGATATCACGGTGGATGATATTTTTATTGTGAGCGGCCTCTATGCCCCTTGCCACCTGGATTGCAATACTTGCAGACTCCTTGAATGACAGCTGGCCCTTTTTCTCGATATAAGTCTTAAGTGTGATACCCTCGACATACTCCATGACAATGTAGTACAGACCATTCTCGCTGCCTACATCATAGATATTTACGATATTTGGATGCTCAAGTCCTGCTGCTGACTGTGCCTCAGCACGGAACTTGGTCACAAATGAACTATCCTCCGAAAACTCCTGCTTTAAAACCTTTATAGCTACAAAACGGCTCAGTATATGGTCTTTTGCCTTGTATACATCAGACATGCCGCCTGCGCCAACCTTGCTTAGGATCTCATATCGATCCGATAAAAAACTTCCTATCTCTAACATCTGTTATTACCTCGTCTTAAAATGGTTTAATAATCATTACCGTGATATTATCGCGGCCACCGTTTGCATTGGCCATGGCGACAAGCTGTGACGCTGCTGTCTCGATATTATCATTTTGCCTAATAGTATCGCATATTTCTTTATCTCTCACCATATTGGTAAGTCCGTCTGTACACAGAAGAATCCTGTCGTCCTCACATAGCTCGACCTCAAAGAAATCTGCCTCCACATGATCTGCTGCCCCGACAGCTCTCGTGATGATATTCTTGTCCGGATGAACTCTCGCCTCGTCGGCATTTATCTCACCCATCCTGACCATCTCATCAACCAGTGAATGATCCCTGGTAATTTGTCTGATCTGCTCTGTGCCACCTACAATATAAAGCCTACTGTCACCTATATTGGCCACAAAAAGCTTGTTTCCTATAATAGTTCCTACGACTAAGGTGGTACCCATTCCACGCTTAGCTTCATCCTCACGAGACTCAGCCACCAAAAGCTCATTTGCCTTGTTGATAGCCTCTTTGATGATGGATACCGGTTCATCCCCGGCATTTCTCGATACCGATGCAACCACACGCTCTATAGTGTATCTGGAAGCATAGTCACCGGCTTTGTGTCCTCCCATTCCATCTGCTACGATGAAAAGATTCGGAAGATTTCCTACTGCAGTGTCAGACGAGAAATAAAAATCCTGATTCATCTCACGAATAGCACCTGCATCCGTAATGGAAAACGTCTTCATCTAGTTTATTCCTCTCTCTTTATCTATATGCTTCTTGCGAAGCTGTCCACAGGCACCGTCTATATCTCTGCCCATTTCCCTTCTAATAGTAACATTAATTCCGTTTTTTTCAAGCCTATTTTTAAAAGCCTCTATAACACCCTTATTGGACTGCACATAATCGCGCTCCTTTATCGGGTTTACCGGAATCAGATTTATATGGCAGTTCATGCCATGTACGAGTGCCGAAAGCTCTGCTGCATCCTCGGCTGTATCGTTCACTCCGCCTACCAGGCTATACTCAAAGGTGACTCTGCGGCCGGTCTGTGCAAAATAATATTTGCATGCATCAACCACATCATGTATATCATAGCTGTTTGCAACCGGCATGAGAGCTTTTCTCTTTTCCTGGTTGGAGGCATGCAGTGAAAGCGCCAGCGTGATAGCAAGCTTTTCATCTGCAAGCTGTCTCATGCGCGGTACGAGACCACATGTGGAAACTGTCAGATTGCGCTGGCTGATATTGATACCGTTTTCATCAGTAAGAAGCTCTATAAAGCGCAGCAGATTGTCGTAATTGTCAAGCGGCTCACCTGTCCCCATGACAACTACATTTGAGATGCGCTCTCCTATGTCCTTGCCTATCTGATAAATCTGGTCAATCATCTCAGACGGCCTAAGCCCCCTGACGAGACCATCAAGAGTAGATGCACAGAATCTGCACCCCATCCTGCAGCCAACCTGCGAAGATATGCATACAGAGTTTCCATGCTTGTACTTCATAAGTACACTTTCTATGACGTTGCCATCATCGAGTGCAAAGAGATATTTTCTCGTGCCGTCGAGCTTTGACACCTGCACCTCCTCTTTTTTTAGCGAGATGAGTATTGCATTGTCCTTTAATACCTGTATGAACTTTTTTGAAATATTGGTCATCTCATCAAAGCTGTCCACATGCTTCACATGAATCCACTCATATATCTGCTTCGCACGGAATTTCTTCTCTCCGAGCGATATGATAAACTCTGTGAGCTCGTCCATATTCATTGATTTGATGTCAGTTAGTTGTTCTTTTATCTGTTCCATATCATTTTTATTAAATCTGCATTTAACTATTGTTTTTAAACCAATTTATATTTATTAATTCATGATTTATTTTAATATCATAATTTACTTTTTATGAATCTTGCAATAAAGAATCCGTCACTTCCATGCTCACCGGGCAGTATCTGTTTCATTCCGGTGCCTTCAGCAAAGCTCTTATCCAGCTCAAACTCCGGATGCTTTTCAATAAACCACCTCACATTGTCCTCATTCTCAGCCTCATCTATCGTACATGTACTGTACACGAGCACTCCGTTTGGCTTCACGTATGTATGCACGGTATCAAGTATCTGTCTTTGAAGAGCGGCAATCTCATCTACAGACTCAGGCGTCATCTTGTAGCGGATATCCTTCTTTCTGCCGAGCACTCCAAGCCCTGAGCACGGCAGATCACAAATGAGTATATCTGCCTTTCCCGCCGAATCAGCATCAGGTACTGTGGCATCCCACACCTCTGCCGACATATTGTTAAGGCCATGCCTTTCTATATTTTCCTCAATCATATCGACCTTGTTATCGGTCAGGTCACGTGCGAGCACATGGCCGCTTCCCTGCAAAAGCTCAGCTATATGGGTGCTCTTGCCACCCGGTGCTGCGCATACATCTATCACATAGTCGCCCTTCTTTGGAGCAGCCGTCTGTGCAACAAGCATGGAGCTGATATCCTGCACATAGAAAAGTCCGTCTCTGAAGCTCTGCAAGCCATTCAAATAATCAAATCCAGATATAACAAACGCATAATTAAGTTCATCAACCGCTGTGACCGTCACACCCTCTGCCTCAAGCATTACACGAAGCTCATCCGGAGTACACCTGGTCAGGTTTGTCCTGATGCTTATTGTGCTCTTACTGTGAAAGGCCTTGAAAATCTCCTCTGCCTTCTTCTCTCCGTATGCTGATACAAATCTGTCCACTATCCACTGTGGCATGGAGTATCGGATGCTTAAAGTATCAAACTGTACTGAATCTATATTTCTTGCAATATTTCTGAGTACACCGTTTACAAAGCCCGAAAGCTGTGCAAACTTATGCCTCTTTGCAAGCTTCACCGCCTCATTGCATACAGCTGAATCCGGCACCGCGTCCATGTACTTTATCTGGTAAACGCTCATGCGAAGAAGGTTTCTGATGAAGGGCTTCATCTTCCTTACCTTTGTCTTTGAAAAAGAGTCTATGATGTAGTCAAGCTGCAGCATATACTCGATAGTACCGTCAACAAGCCTCGTCATAAAGGCTCTGTCCTGCTTTGACAGATACTGATACTTGTCAAGCACACTGCGAAGCACGATATGTGAAAATGCTCCACGCTCATTAATCTCAATAAGCATCTCAAGGGCAAGCTCACGCGTATCTACAGAGTGCTCATTATGCGCTGCCACGTTTGATTTTGCCGGTCTGCCCGGTATATTATTTTTGTTTATTTGGCTATTTTTATTATTATGATTATTTTTACTATGATTATTTATCATGATGATGTTTCCGAATAGTTACATATACATTTAATTTTCTAACTAATATATCCAATTTGAACTGCCACCCTGTAAAATCACAGGCAAACAGAATCTAAAACAATATCAGTCGTCACGCCTGCGTCCGTTTGTGATAAGTATTATACGAAGGAGCTGTAAAATAGCAGCCGCCGCACTGGCCACATAGGTAAGTGCCGCTGACTTGAGCACCCTTCTTGTGTACTTAAGCTCATCATCTGCAAGTATGCCCTGTGTACGAAGCATGACAAGCGCACGTCTTGAAGCATCAAACTCTACCGGCAATGTCACGAGCTGGAAAAGCACTGCTGCCGAAAACAGCAATATGCCTATATCAATAATAAGCCCTGACGAGCGTGTGTTAAATAATAAGCCGATAAGTATGACCGGCCATGCAAGCATTGAGCCAAAATTAGCTATAGGCACAAGTGCACTCCTGATTGAAAGAGGTGCATAGCTTTTTGCATGCTGTATAGCGTGTCCACACTCATGGGCTGCTACGCCAAGTGCTGCGACCGATGTGGCATTGTACACAGGATCAGATAAATTCACTGTTTTGGTGCGCGGATCATAGTGGTCCGTCAGACTGCCGGACACATGACGCACCTGCACATCATATATGCCTGCCGCCTGAAGCACTCTCTGAGCCACCTGTGCGCCATTCATGCCTGACATGCTTCTTAGCTGTGAGTATTTATTAAATGTACCTTTAACTCTTGCCGATGCAATCATACATATCACTGCACCTATCACAACGAGTATATATGTCGGATCCCAGTAATAATATCCCATGTATCATCTCTGCTACTAAAAACATATACAAATGTGTATATGCTAGATGATTCGCTACAATCTCACGATTTGTAGTTACTGCTTCAATGTGTATGCTTTGGCGATTATAAACAATACGCTACTCACAAGTTCTTGTACACTCCACAGTCGTAAATTCCCGACTAAGCCATCGGTACATACCTATAAATTCTTTAAATTGATTAGATATAGGTTTTCATCTAAATAGCTTTTCCTTTCTTAATATTTTATGTTTCGCTACTTGGTTTTCGTAGGCTTCTACCATTGTCTAAACGCTACCATCAAGGTTCTATCCTATAATTAGCAAGACTGTTTCAACTTGCACTGGCTACTTCTCAACGTTTCCGACTGCTTTGACGTTAGCACAAACGAATACTCTGGATTTTGAGTATCTTTGAGAACATTGACTCACATTTAATTATGTTTTTAGTTACTTATAATGAATAACTATAACGTGAAGAACGAGCCCTCTTCCACATGACAGCCTCTCAAAAACGAACCTGTATCCATGCGCTTCTTGCCCTGGAGCTGTACCTCTACTAAAGATAATGCTCCTTTTCCTGTCTGTACATACATATCATTTTTTCCGATATGATAAATGCAGCCCGGCTCATAATCATCGCTGCCGTCAATCACCTTTGCACTCCACACCTTAAATGTCTTACCGTTTAAGTGGGTGTATGCGCTCGGCCATGGATTAAGCCCCCTTATAAGCCTCTCAATCTCAACAGCCGGCTTTGTCCAGTCGATAAAGCCAAGCTCCTTACTGATCATTGATGTATGTGTGGCCTCCTCGCTGTTTTGAGGAGTATACTCTGCAGTGCCATCCTCTATCATCTTCATGGTCTCCACACACAGCTTTGCTCCCTCTGCTGAGAGCTTATCAAACAGGCTGCCGCCGGTCTCATCAGGTGCGAGTCTGACTGTACTCTTTGCAATCATATCGCCGGTATCGACGCCCTCATCCATCCTCATGGTAGTGACACCTGTAAACTCGTCACCGTTAATCACAGCCCACTGGATAGGAGCCGCACCTCTGTACTTTGGCAGAAGTGAAGCATGCACATTGATACAGCCGTATCGAGGCATATCAAGAATACTCTTTGACAGAATCTGTCCAAAAGCAACCACAATTATTATATCTGCATTAAACTTTCTGAGATACTCTATATTAGCAGTCTCTCTTATTTTAACCGGCTGGAATACCTCAATACCGTGCGAAAGCGCACACTCCTTGACCGGTGTATACTGCATTGTCTTGCCGCGGCCCTTTGGCTTGTCGGGCTGTGTGACAACCAGTGCCACCTCGTGCCCTGCCTCTATAATTGCCTCAAGTGTTCCCACCGAAAAGTCCGGTGTTCCCATGAAAATTACTCTCATCTTACTGCCTCCCAGATATTTTCCAAGCTCAGATAACAAATGTCATCCTAATGATTACTCCTGTGTATCCTCATATGTCACATCGTGAAGTGCGCCCTCAACCTTCTCCACATAGAGATGTCCGTCGAGATGGTCAAGCTCGTGGCAGATACATCTGGCCAAAAGCTCTTCTCCCTCTATCTCATACTCATTCATATCCTCACCCATGAAGCGGGCCTTTACATGATTCGGGCGTGTTACCTGTCCGGCCTTTCCCGGTATCGAAAGACAGCCCTCATCGCCGGTCTGCTCTCCGTCAGACTCGATAATTTCAGGATTAATCATCACGATTGGACCCTCGCCCACATCGATAACAACGATCCTCTTTAATATGCCAACCTGTGGTGCAGCAAGTCCTACACCATTGGCCTCATACATAGTCTCAAGCATATCATCAATAAGTGTTACTATCTTTGGAGTCACCTCCGTAACCTCTCTGCAGACCTTGCCAAGTACAGGGTCTCCCTCCACTCTAATAGTTCTAAGTGCCATAATTGCCTCCTTCTATATCTATCAAAATCCACTCATCGGATTGAAATCAAATGAGATATTAGCATTTTTCATTGCCGTATCAGCTTTCACAGCCTGCTCTATGCCATCCTTTATTGAAATGAGCGCCGCATAGTCAGATGTCTTCATGTAAATCACCTTGCGGTATATGTCATTTACCTTGGCGATGGTCGCATCCGCAGGACCGATGAGCTGAATCTGATGCCTATCATCCGGGCTTTGATTTTCATCTGCATGCGATATCATCTGCGCCGCTATATCGTACACTTGCTGTGCCATGCTGCCGCACTCACTCTCATCAGGTGATGTGACATGGACTAAAAGCATATTCCATACAGGCGGATAATGCATAAGCCTCCTGTACTCTATCTCCTTATCGTAAAAAGCCTCATAATCCTGCTCTTTGGCAGTCCGGATGGCATAGTGGTCAGGGTCGTAGGTCTGGATAACCACATTGCCGGGCAGCTTTCCTCTGCCGGCGCGCCCTGCCGCCTGTGTCAGCAGAGCAAAGGTGCGCTCCGCCGCATGAAAATCATTCACATGCAGTGACATATCCGCCGCCAGCACACCAACCAGCGTGACATTTGAAAAATCATGCCCCTTTACAATCATCTGCGTACCGATAAGTATATCGGCCTCATGATTGGAAAATGCCTGCAGAATCTTCTCATACGCATCCTTCGCCCTCGTGGTGTCATAATCCATGCGCAGTATACGCGCCTGCGGAAAACGCTTTGCCACCATCGCTTCTATCTTCTGTGTGCCGGCCTTAAAGCCGCTAATGTACTTCGAGCCACAGCTCGGACACACCTTAGGCACCGGCTGTCTGTAGCCGCAGTAGTGACAGACCATCACTCCGCCGCTATGTTCACTGAGTGATACATCGCAATGAGGACATTTTACCACAAAACCGCACGCTCTGCACGACATAAATGCCGATTTGCCCCTTCTATTTAAAAAAAGCATGGTCTGCTGGCCATTTAGAAGCCTCTCCTCCATGAGCTCCTGAAGCCTGGTTGAAAGAATCGAGCGGTTTCCCTCACGAAGCTCCTGCCTCAAATCGACAACCTCACACTTTGGAAGAGGTCTGTCGTCCACGCGCTTATCCAGCTCCAAAAGCCTGTAAACGCCTGTCTTCGCCTTGTAAAAGCTATCCACCGACGGTGTTGCAGAGCCAAGTACCACAATAGCATCGGACATGCGCGCATACTCTATCGCCACCTCCCTGGCATGATAGCGCGGCACCGACTCGCTCTTGTATGAATTCTCGTGCTCTTCATCTATTATGATAAGTCCTAAATTTGAAAAAGGTGTGAACAGCGCCGACCGCGGGCCAATCATGATGTCAATATCACCATTCTTAGCTCTCTCAAACTGGTCATAACGCTCACCATTTGAAAGTCTTGAATTGATTATCGAAACCCTGTTCCCAAATCTTGCAAAAAAACGCATCACGGTCTGGTAAGTGAGGGCAATCTCGGGAATCAGCACAATCGCCTGACGCCCGGACTGTATACAGTGTGCTATAAGCTCCATGTACACCTCTGTCTTGCCGCTTCCGGTGACCCCCTTAATCAGATAAGTATTTCTAAGACCGGCGGCAATGTCGCCTTCTATCGCATCAACCACACTCTGCTGCGCGGCATTCAGTACCTTATCATAGGTGTCCACACTCATATGCTCCACAGGATTTCTGTAGCCGCTCTGTGTGATGACCTCGATAAAGCCGCTCTGCTCAAGCGCTCTTATAGTGGCAGCCGACACCGACAGCTTGCCTGTCACAAAGGAATACTCAAGGCGCGCCCCCTCATCAGCATCAATCAGCGCACGAAAAAGCCTGGCCTTTGCCTTTTGTTTTTTTGCCTCGCAAAGTGCAAGCTGCGCCCTTGCCTTTACCTTGTCTATTTTCAGTGCAATACTGCGGCTCACCTGCTCCTTAGCCTGCTTCTTTACAGGTATAACAGTCTTAAGTGCCTGATTCATGGTAGAGCCGTAATTGCGCCGTATCCATGCCGCAAGTGCGATGAGCTTTGCCTCCACAGCCACGGAGTCTGCCTTTATCCCGATAAGAGGCTTTGTCCTTGCCGGGTCGTACTCAGGCTTATCCGTGACCTCAATCACATAGCCTGTGATAATGCGGCTGCCAAATGGAATATCCACGCACACACCCGGACGGATGTCGCATAAAAGCTCATCCGGGATGCTGTACTGAAATGTCTTATCCAGTTTTTCGTGGGATATATCCACAATCACGTTGGCATACATAACTGATACTATTTAACTCCTTCGTATTTCTCCTCGCAGTACTTGCAGCGGTAGATTTCGTTTTTCTCATCGGAAAGCACGAAAATCTGGTCAAGCTCCTGCTCAATTGAAGTGATGCATCTTGGATTTTTGCACTTGATGACATTTTTAACCTGATGAGGCAGCTTAAGCTCCATCTTGTCCACAATCTTGTCACCCTTTATCACATTTACAGTGATATTG
>OLOT01001260.1_pt1 | contig 15391 bp, 10 predicted proteins | sample 1671991 | NCBI WGS metagenome assembly OLOT01 (sample SAMEA3136634, study PRJEB25190) | human gut metagenome | biome: human gut; feature: human-associated habitat; material: faeces | place: Austria | collected 2013
TTAGCGTTAGCTAAATTTCAATGCCCGACCGACACTCCGCTAAACCATAATTTACCACAATGTTTGATAAAGAAAAAAATCCCTCTCCGATTTTTCAGAGAGGGAAAAGGTTTAAATTTAAAAATTATGCCCAATTAAGAGTATCGTTATATACATTGATGTAGTCGTTAGCTGAACGATCCCAGCTGTTGTCGCTCATCATTGCACGCCACATAAGCTGATGCCAGCCTGCGTCATCATGAATACCCCACAAAGCTCTTCTTACGGCATTTACCATATCTGCCGTATCGTAGTTCTTGAATGTAAAGCCGTTACCGTAGTTGTCTGCACTGTCAAATACAGAGTCTTTAAGTCCGCCAACTTCACGAACAACAGGAATTGTACCGTAACGGAGAGCAATCATCTGTGCAAGGCCGCATGGCTCCTGAGCAGACGGCATAAGGAATATATCAGCACCTGAATAAATCTTTCTTGCAAGTTCAGGTACAAAACCGTGACAGAAGCAAAGTCTGCCCGGATATTTTGCCTGCATATAGTTAAAGTAGTCCTCGTATTCCTTATCACCCGAGCCGAGAATTACAAACTGCATATTCTCGGTATTCATAAGCTCTTCAAGTCCCATTCTTACAAGGTCAAGTCCCTTATGACCTACAAGTCTTGTTACCATACCAACCATTGGTACATCCCAGCGCTGTTCAAGGCAAAGACGCTCCTGAAGTGCTCTCTTACACTCACCCTTGCCGCTCATATCGTCCTTAGAGTAGTTACGATAGATCTGATAGTCTGTTTCAGGATTATAGCTTTCGGTATCAATACCATTTTTAATACCGCAAAGTTTATAGTGACGGAGGTTAAGTTCGTCGTGAAGTCCCCAGCTGAACCATGGGTCTTTAATTTCAGCCGCATAGCTTGGAGATACTGTTGAAACTCTTGTTGCTGTTTCAATAGCGCCCTTCATCATATTGAGTTTGCCGTTCATCTCAAGAATTTTTGTTTCATTGGCAGGAATACCTACACATTCTGTATTAACTTCCCAGCCGTATTCACCCTGATACTGAATATTGTGAATTGTAAACAAGCTCTTGATGTTGTGATACCATGGTCTGTGTGAATAGAACAGATAGTAGTAAACAGGTACAAGTGCTGTCTGCCAGTCATTACAGTGAATCATATCAGGATGGAAGTCAATGTATGGGAGCATTTCGAGAATTGCTCTTGAGAAGAATGCAAATCTCTCGGCATCGTCATAGTGACCGTAAAGTGTACCACGCTTGAAATAGTATTCATTGTCAATGAAATAATATGTACAGTCGTGCCATCTTGCCCAGAAAAGTCCGCAATACTGATGACGCCATGCAACAGGTACGGTAAAGTTTGTAATGAAATTTAGTGAATTTCTAAGTTCCTGCGGAATTGTGCCGTAAAGCGGAACTACAATTCTGCAGTCCTGACCCTTTCTGCAAAGTGTGTGTGGCAGACTTCCTGCAACATCTGCAAGTCCGCCGCTACCGCAAAACGGATTTGCTTCAGATGCACAATATAAAATTCTCATTTGATTTTACCTCCATTAAACTACAGATTTTTTTGCTATATATACAGGATAGGAGTCATATCCCATAAGTGAACGACCATCCTGAATTTTAACATCCTTATCTATGATAACATAATTCAGGTTGGTATTGCAACCGATTTTTGTATCTTGCATAATTATTGAGTTGCTTACTTTAGCACCCTCGCCGATATATACACCCTTAGAAATAACACAGTTCTCAACCTCACCGTTGATTACACAGCCTTGAGCAATAATTGAATTTTTGACACTGCTTGTAAGACCGTAGCGTGACGGAGCGTCATCTCTAACCTTTGTGTAAATCGGACGCTGTGGGTTAAAGAGAGCATCTCTTACTTCTTTTTTGATTAAATCCATATTGAAATTGAAGTAATCCTGATTAGAAGTAATTGCCGCTGTATAACCTTTATCTTCAAAGCCGTAAACATTGTATTTGCCGACGGCAGCCTGAATAATATTTTTAATGTCTTTCTGATTTACTGCGAGAGCCTGATTTATTTCCTGCATAAGGAGATCTTTTTTCAGGAGTATTGCGCCGAATACTACATTTTCAACAGTATCTGTCTTTTGCGGATTGAGGAAAAGTCTGTTTACTCTGCCGTTATCGTCAACGCTGATTGTCATAGGACGGTCGTAGCCTGACGGTACAACCATTTTGTTGTAAATTACTGTAATGTCTGCATTCTTTTTGGTGTGAAAATCAAAAAGGTCTGTGCAGTCAAAATTAGAAATAATATTGCCCGGTGAGAGCAATACATATTCCTCACGGCTGTTTTCAATGTATCCGTGCATATTATAAATGGTTTCGGGATAGCTTGAGAAAGAACTGCCGTTGTAAGGTGTGAGCAATGTAAGCTGACTTCTTCTCTTTGAAAGGTCATAAGCAGAACCCGAGCCGAGGTGATCGGCAAGAGAAAGATAGTTCTTTGTGGCAACTACGCCTACATTGTTGATACCTGAATTTGACATATTAGAAAGAACAAAGTCAATTATTCTGTATTTGCCCCCGATCGGAACGCTTGCCATTGTGCGTGAAGAGGTGAGGTCAGGCATTTTTTCGTCAAGAGTGCCTGCAAAAATAAGTCCCAAAACATTATTACATCTCATTTGCTTTTACCTCCGTGCATCTGTCAATCATTTCCTTTGGCTTTACAACTGCGCCCTCGTCAATTATAGAGTTCTCGCCAACTACGGCAATACCCCATTCATCTCTGTTAGCACAGTCCTCAGGTTTTGCGCCTACAACAGCGTTTTTGCGTACAACTGTATTTTCTGCAATAATTGCAAACTGAACTGTTGCACCCTCTTCAATTACCGCACCCGGCATAATGATAGAAGAGTTGATTGTAGCGCCTTTTCCGATAGTAACGCCCGAGAAAAGAATAGAAAACTCAAGATTACCGTAAACATTACAGCCGTCTGCAACAAGTGAATTCTGAATAACTGCGTCATTAGATACAAAGTGTGGCGGCATCATTGGATTTCTTGAATAAATATCCTTTAAGTCAAGTGTAACATTAGGGTCGAGAAGATCCATATTAGCTTCCCAAAGGCTGTCGATTGTTCCGACATCTTTCCAATAACCCTCAAACGGATATGCAAACATACGCTCGCCTGCGTTGAGCATTGCGGGAAGAACATCTTTACCAAAGTCATGGCTTGAGTTTTTGTTTTCGTCATCTTCAATGAGGTATTTTCTTAACTCTTTGTAGCTGAAAATGTAGATACCCATTGATGCGTGTGTGCTTTTTGGCTTTTCGGGCTTTTCATCAAATTCGTAAATTTCGCCGTCTGCGTGTGTGTTGAGAATACCGAATCTTGATGCCTCCTCAAGCGGAACATCAATAACAGCGATAGTACAAGCCGCATTCTTTTCTTTGTGGTATTCAAGCATTTTGTTGTAATCCATTTTGTAAATGTGGTCACCCGACAAAACGACAACATACTCAGGGTCGTAGCGGTCAATGTAGTTGATATTCTGGAAAATTGCGTTTGCAGTACCTGAGTACCAATCTGCACCGTCAACAGCCTGATACGGACTTAGGCAGTTTACACCCGAGTGCATACCGTCAAGGTCCCATGGCTGACCGTTGCCTATGTATTCGTTAAGAACAAGCGGCTGATACTGTGTGAGAATACCAACAGCTTCGATGCCTGAATTTACGCAGTTTGATAGTGGAAAGTCAATAATTCGATATTTTCCGCCGAATGGAACGGCAGGTTTTGCAATTTTTCTTGTTAAAACGCCAAGACGGGAACCTTGTCCGCCGGCAAGAAGCATTGCAACTACTTCCTTCTTAGGGAACATTTTTCTACCTCCAGAGATTATTTAAGAGTAGGGCAGAGTATGAGCATACTGTCCTACAATTATAAGTATATTTATTTTAATTCCTCTGCCTTTACGGTTTTGGAATTGAGAACAACGGTTTTTCTCGGCTTTTCGGTGTTGCCTTCGGGATTTTCAAGTTCCTTTGTACATTTAAGATAAATTACACCGAGCGGCGGCAGGGTAAGTGAAAGTCCCTGCTTGTAACCGTGAATTTTCATCGGCACCGTGGTAAGAGTGCCTGTATTTGATACACCTGTTCCGCCAAATTCGGTTAAGTCGGAATTAAATATTTCCTCATATTCGCCAAAGCGGGGAACACCTATCATATAGTTTTCGTGAACGGTCGGCTGAAAATTGCAGACTGCAATGATTTCGTTGCCGTCCGAGTCGGTTCTTCTGAAAGCAATAACGCTTTGAGTGTAGTCGTTACGGTGTATCCATTCAAAGCCTTTCGGAGTATTGTCAAGCTCATAAAGCGGCTTATGTTCAATATAAAATTTATTTATTGCTTTAAAGAATGTATATAGAGCATTATGTTTTTCAAACTTAAGAAGATCCCACTGAATACCCGAGTCGGAATCCCATTCATCAAACTGTCCTATTTCGCAGCCCATAAATACAAGCTTTTTACCGGGATGAGCGTACATATATGTAATAAATGTTCTTACGCCTGCAAACTTGCTGTCATAGTCACCCGGCATTTTGCTGATAAGCGAGCCTTTGCCGTGAGCGACTTCATCGTGAGAAATAGGAAGAATGAATCTCTCTGAAAAAGCATAGAAAAAGCTGAATGTAAGGTTATCGTGGTTAAACGGTCGCCACAACGGGTCAAGCGACATATAGTGGAGAGTATCGTTCATCCAACCCATATTCCATTTGTAGTCAAATCCGAGTCCGCCCTCCTCAATAGGCAGGGTAAGTTTTGGCCATGAAGTGTTTTCCTCGGCAAATGTAAGAGCCGACGGGTGATACATATGTACTGCCTTGTTCAAACGCTTGATAAAGTCGATTGCCTCAAGGTTTTCGTTACCGCCAAAGCGGTTAGGTACCCATTCACCGTCCTTTTTGCCGTAGTCAAGGTAAAGCATAGAAGAAACCGCACCGATTCGCATACCGTCAATGTGGTATTTGTCGAACCAGAACATTACAGCCGAAATCAAAAAGCTGATTACCTCATAGCGCTGGAAATTAAAGAGGCAAGTGCCCCAACTGTCACGCTGACCTTTTTTAGGATTGTTGTCCTCATAAAGGCAGGTGCCGTCAAATTTATAAAGTCCGTAATCGTCCTTAGGAAAGTTTGACGGTACAATTTCCATAATAACGCCGATTCCCTCCATATGACAGCGGTCAATGAGAGCCATAAGGTCACAAGGCGTACCGTAACGAGAGGTTGCGGCAAAGTATCCTGTTGTCTGATAGCCCCAGCTTGGGTCATACGGATATTCCATAAGCGGCATAAGCTGAACATGCGTGTAGTTCATTTCCTTTAAATAAGGAATAAGCTCATCTGCCATTTTTTGATAGTTAAAGTAATTGCCGTCAGGATATTTTTTCCACGAGCCTGCGTGAATTTCGTATATATTCATCGGCTTGTCGGGTGAAGATGTATTCTGACGATTTTCCATCCAATAGCTGTCATGCCATACATATTGATTTGTATTAAATACCATAGAGGCATTTTCGGGTCTTGTCTGACAATGAAAAGCAAACGGATCCGATTTTAAAATGTTTGTGTGGTCAACGGTTTCTATACAGAATTTATATACGGCAAATTCATTGAGATTTTCAATGAACAGTTCCCACACACCGCCGCCGATTTTATACATATAATTAGCTTTTTGATTCCAATTGTTAAAATCACCGACAAGAGAAACGGTAATTGCGTTTGGCGCCCATACTCTGAAAATTACACCGTTTCTGCCGTCTAAATTTATAAAATGAGCGCCGAGAAAGTCGTAAGCACGAACAGCGTCACCGTCAGAAAACAGTCGCAGCGGAGAACGCTCATCATTAAAGACATACTTCATATATTCAACTCCTTATTATGACTGCCGAATTACCCAATCGACAGTCAACCATTCCGAATAATGCGGATTGTTTGATAATCACTGTTAATTATAAAAACTTCTTGTATAAGAATACCAATTAAAACTACTTCTATATTCCTATAATATATAATACCAAATAAATATGTTGTTTTCAAGCAAATTTGAAAATTTTTACACAATATTTTCGTGTAAATTTTATAAATAACCTTTCAAAATTCCCATAAGGAACATAATTTTACATAAAAATAGTTTTTTTATAAATAAATCAAGTTAATTTTATTAAAATGTAAAAATCAAATTTATTTTATATGTTTTGTGAGCTGTACATAACTATAAAAATGTGCATAGATTTTCTGAAGTAATATATTGAAAAAAAGTATTTACAAATATTATTTTTTATAGTATATTAATACAACAATAGGCAATAAAACAACAATAATATACAATTTTGTTTATTGCTAATTGAATAAATAGCGGTGAGGTGATACAAATTTGTTTTAGTACAATTGCACACACAATAAAATTAGGATGAGGAGAGTAACGATGAGAAACAAAAAAATTATTGCGTTAGTTTTGATACTGACAACAATTTTATCGATTTTTTCATTGCCTGCAAGTGCGGCAGAAAAAATTGAAGACCAAATTACGGTGTATTACTACAATGAGAATAATTGGAAATCACCGTATATTTATTATTATTGTGATAATTTAGCACCTGTAACCTGGCCCGGTAAGCAAATGAATGATTTTGGCGACGGTTGGTACAGTTACACAATTAATAATTTAAAAACCGCAAAAGTGATTTTCAGTGACAACGGTGCAAATCAAAATCCTGCGCAAAATCAGGAGGGATATTCCGTTTCGGGCGAAAAATGGTATTTAAACGGAAGTTGGTATGACAGTGAACCAAACGGAATAACCGTGCATTTCAACAATTATAATGATTGGGATAATGTAAATATTTACTATTACAACGGAAATAAAACAGGTACAAGCTGGACAGGCAATCCGATGATTCCTGACGGTGACGGCTGGTATACATACAAAATTTACGGCTTTGATGAAGCAAAGGTTTTGTTTAATAACGGAAAAGGTATTCAAATTCCCGGGCAAAATCAAGAAGGTTTTGCCGTAAGCGGAGAGATGTGGTACAGAAATGGGGAGTGGACTTCCGAACGCCCTGATGATGTAACAGTTTATTTTTACAAACCCGATAATTGGTCTGCTCCCAATATTTATTATTATAAAGATATTAACGATACGGGAAAAGCATGGCCGGGAAATGCAATGTCATTTGTGAGGGATAATTGGTATTCATATACCATAACAAAATATTCATCGGCAAAGGTATTGTTTAACAGCGGTTCAAATCAAATTCCGCCTCAAAATTAGCCAGGTTTTGATGTAAAAGGCATAGTTTGGTATAAAGACGGTGTTATGTGTAATGCTGAAACCGATGCGGATAATGACGGACTTCCCGACTATATGGAAATGGTACTCGGTACTAATTTGAATAATAAAGATACTGATTCGGACGGGTTGCTTGACGGTTATGAGGTGCTTACTTTAGGCACTGATCCCCTGAAAGCAGATACTGACGGAAACGGTGTAAAAGATTCTGATGAGGATGCAGACGGTGACAAGCTGACAAACCTTGAAGAGTACAAGTTAGATACTTCCCCTATCAATCCGGATACAGACGGCGACGGACTGAATGATTATGAAGAAGTTTATACATATCACACAGACCCGTTAAATGCTGATACCGACGGAGATACACTGTCTGACGGTGATGATGTTGCATTAGGTTTTAGTCCGTTGCTCAAGGATACTGATTCAAATGGTATTTTAGATTGTGATGAAAAAATTAAGCAAGAAATCACACAGGAAATAAAAAACGAAGAAGCACCGCAGATTTCAGAAGTACAGGTAAGTTTTGAGGGAACAGGAAATATTAGTAACACTACAACTATCGAAAATATTTACGGCAAAGATATACTTTCAAGTGAAGTGGTGGGATTAATAGGAGCGCCCGTTGAGATTACCACAACATCAGAGTTTGAAAATGCGACAATTACTTTTAAGTACGACAAGTCACGGTTAGGAGATACCAAAGAAGAAGATCTTGCTGTAATGTGGTACGATGAAGAAAACGGAGTATATCAGATTCTTGACAATGAAACCGTACTTGATAAAGAAAAGCAAACAGTAAGTTATAAAACCACACATTTTTCAAAATATATGGTAGTCGATAAAAATATATGGTATAATACCTGGAGAACAAACATTGACTACCGAGTGGGAACAACAACAAAATTATATTATGATTTTGCTTTTGTGGTTGATACTTCGGGAAGTATGGAAGGTCAGCGTATAGAGTATGCCAAACAGTCTATGAACAATTTTGTGGATTGTTTGACAGACAATGACAACGCTTGTCTTGTAAGTTTTGAATCAAATGCTTATTTAAAAGCTCGCTTAGGTGCAACGAAAGGAACTTTGCATACTGCCATAAACTCATTGAATGCATATGGCGGTACATATGTAAGCAGTGGCTTAAATATGGCATTAAATCAGCTTATTGCGTCAACTTCCGGCAATCAAAAAGCAATAGTGTTGATATGTGACGGCGATGTTGATTCTGTTCAGTCATATGTTAATATAGCAAAGGCAAACAATATAAAAATATTTGCGATTAATGTTATTTCGGCGGATAATGATATACTTCAGTCTATGGCAGATGAAACCGGAGGAGAATATTATTATGCCTATACGGCAGAAGAACTTTTGACTGCCTTTTCGCATATTTCATCTGAAAGTCTGTTTAATTTTGACCTTACCGATACGGACGGCGACGGTTTGCCCGATACTTTTGAAAAGAACGGTATGAGGCTTGCAAACGGCAAAATGGTTTATACTGACCCGAACAATCCCGATACCGACGGCGACGGACTTACAGACGGCGAAGAAATGGGAATTTTGAGAAGAAGCGGTGTGTTGATTTTCCCTTCTTTGGAATTACCTTTTAAACCTTTATTTAACAACAACATGTATATAGGTAAAGGTGCTTATTCTTCTTCTGTTTTGTATTTTAATAATAAAAGTGATCCGACACAAAAGGAATTACCTATTGAGGAAAAAGATAGTAATTTATCTGAGGAAGAGTTACGATTATTAGTTTCGCTGCAATATATTTTATATGATAATATAAATGATGATTATATCTGTGATAATATATCTGATGAAATATCAAATATCAGAAGAAACAGTAAAATAAGTAATATATATAATTCTGACGAGGTAAAGCTTATTTCACATAATAAAACAACAAAAGTTAATTGTGAAAAAAATGAAAAATTTTCAGTTGAATCAATAAAACAACTTCATCAAAGAGATTCATTGATTCTTAGCTTAGGTGGTTTCTTTGGCCCTTACGGAGAAGTATTATCAATTTTAGGTTCAGTGGCAAAAAATCTTGAGCAAGGAGAAAATGTAGATTTATTTTCTTTATTTATGTCTATTTCCTTTTTTGATAAACTTTTACCGAAAAATTATATAACTTTAAGAAAAATGATTGATCTTAATAACACTATAGATATAATATACGAAGATAGGGAAACATATAAAGTTGCTGACAATTTCGTTGTACAAAAAGATGATGCATTTGTTCAATTGCTTGTTAGTTCAAATTTAGGAAAAGAAAATGTAAGTTATTTTATATATTTTAGAGATGATAAGGTAGCTTATATAAAAACTTCCACAGCAGGTTCAGGTGATATTCAAGGTAGTTATCCGGGCTATGAAAAAATGATTGAAAGTAAATGGAAAAGAGATGGATATGTTGGAAGATAAAATTATAGATTTATTATCTAAAAAAACTAAATGTCCTGTTTGCGGAGAAGAATGTATAAGTTGGTATAAAAAAGGGTTTTATACAAATTTTTGGAAAGAAAAAGAATGCCCCAATTGCAAAGCAACTTTAAAACTTAAAGGCAAAATAATATGGGTAAATAGGTTGATTAATCTGTTTTTTTTGATATGGTATATTTTCTTGTTTATTAATATACCGCAATTGTGTAGCTTATTATTGCTGTTTTATATTTGCTTCAAATTATTTTGGGAAGTTTTAGTGGTTGGTCCGTTTTCAGAAATAGTACCATATAACAGTACCCCTCTTGATGATTTATTAAACAGTTTCAGAAAATTAAAAAGTATGGATAAAAAAGGAAAAATAAAGGTTGCAGCGGTAATAACAGCATTTGTTCTTGCTTTTGTCGGAATTGGGGTTTGTATTAATCATCGGAAAAATATAGAAAATAATCTTACCGACCTAACTTATGACATAGTACAGGAGTCTTGCGATAATTACGGAGATTACTCAAAAAGCAAATATCAGGATATAGTATCGGAGCAAATTTATAAAAATATGAATTATTTATACGAAGAGGATTGTTCAGACAAAAGCAATTTGGATATTTATGTTATAGAGTTTACGGATATGGAAGTGCAGCTGTTGTCTTTAAAATCCGCTGAGGTAAACTATCAGAATTATATTAATTATCAAGTAAATACCGATAACAGTCGCTATATTGCTAATCGTTCTAATTGTACGGTACAATGGGTATTGGAAGATAATGTTTGGCGAGTTTCCGGTTATGACGAGCGTTCGTGATTCAGAAAAGCAGAGATTAAAAATTTTTCTTGCTTTAGGCTTGAACGAAAAAATATAAGAATGAGGGAGAATAATATGAACAGTAAATTGAAAAAATGCTTACCTTTTATAATTGTGGTTGCACTCGAATTAATATCGCTGATTTTTTATAATGAGGAACATAGCTTTTTGCGGATGAAGTGCATAGGAATACTTGCTATGGGAGGATTCAAATTTGCAATACCAATGCTAATATTTAATGCGGCTTTTGTGTTTGTGTATCTGCTGGCATATAATTATGTGGTGATATTGGTTACCGATACACAATTTATGGCGAAAAAGGTGTTTAAAAATATCGGTATTTTGTTTGCCGTAAGAACAGGTTTTGATATTTTATATTATTTGCTTAACGCATCAGTGACATGTTTAAGTGAAACCTACATTGATTTTTCGTATTTAATAAATTCATCGTTTGCGGTTGTTATGTTTGTGGTAATACTAAAAAATTGTGCAAACATATCATTAAAGGAGATTAAAACCAATGTCAAGGCGAGAAAAAGTGCAATATTTTTTGCTGTAATATTTCTGATTACAAATATTATCTTCTTTGTGTATTATATTATTATGAAAGGCCTTGCTTCGGAGAATTATATGATAGGCCTTGCTTTGAAGAATTATGAAATTTTTGATAATATGATGTCAGAAAATATATTTATGTATAATTTTATATCTTATTCGTTCTATGTTATCAGTGCTGTTTCATTGACATTACTCGGTGTTTTGTTTATTAACTTTGTAAAAAAGTTAGTAATAAAGAAAATGTAAACGCTATGGTTTAGCTTGAAATAATTAAAATTCAGGTCACTTTTTTTGTGATTTGCGTGTTAAAAAGAGAATAATTAAGTAATACTCCGCCACTTTACAACGATGGCGGAGTATCTTTGTTGAACGGCTTAAAAAATATTTTTCTTTATTCTGTCAAGTGCGCCTTTTTCTATTCTGCTGACTTGTGCCTGTGAAATGCCTATTTCGCTTGCAACCTCCATTTGAGTTTTGCCTCGGAAAAACCGCATTGTCAATATTCTTTTTTCACGGTCGGAAAGGTTTGCGATTGCTTCTTTTACCGCAATTTCTTCAAGCCAGGTTGTATCGTCGTTTTTGTCACCAATTTGGTCCATAACATAAATGGTGTCATTGCCGTCCGAAAAAACAGGCTCGTACAATGAAACAGGTTCAATTATTGCCTCGAGCGCAAGCACAACATCGTGTTTTGGCACTCCCATTATTTTGGCGATTTCTTCAACTGTCGGCTCTCGGTTTTCTTTATTGGTGAGCTGTTCTTTGATTTGCATAGCCTTATAGGCGGTGTCACGCATTGAGCGTGATACTCTGATAGCGTTATTATCTCGCAGGTATCTTCGTACCTCGCCGATAATCATAGGTACTCCGTAGGTGCTGAAACGCACATCGAGTGACGGGTCGAAATTATCAATTGCTTTGATAAGTCCGATTACACCGACTTGAAATAAATCATCGGGATTTTCACCACGGTTTGTAAAGCGCTGAATTACCGAAAGTACAAGGCGCAGGTTGCCGTTTATCATTGCGTCTCTTGCTTTTTTACGCTCTTGTTCACTGCCGTTCTTTATTGTGTTGAGCAGTGCTTTCTTTTCTTTTTCACTTAGGACTTTAAGCTTAGATGTGTTTACTCCGCAAATTTCAACTTTACCATACTGCAAAAAATTACCCCCAAGCAATTTCTTACAATAAGTATTGCCATAATAGGGGAGATTAATACAGTTATAATAAAAAAGGTTTGGTTTAGCGGAGTGTCGGTCGGGCATTGAAAATTAGCTAACGCTAAATTATCAGCAAAAGAACAAAAAAGTTTACTCAATTTTTTCAAAAATTGCGGGTTTGGGCAGCGCCCATAAAATCTTCCGATATTACAATTTATCGGGCGCAAACAGCCACGCTGTTTGCGTGCTTGCACCGAGTTTGAAAAAACAGGCGGTAGCCTTTTAGAAAAGAATTTGCTTATTTGTTGTTTAATGAATTGCTTTTTGTTGCTATCGCATTTAAGGGCATTAGCCGTTGTATTCAAGCCGCCAAACAGCTTGCTGTTTGGCTATCGTTAGATTGCGTAAGCGGAAAGTATTTGTGGGCTTTGCGCACACCCACGACCTTTGAAAAGGTCGACCAAACTTTTATAATTAATTGGCAAATCAATTTGCTAAACCATAATTTAACTCGTTTTAACTCAACGCAACAAAAAAGAGATACCCACGAAAGGTATCTCTTGATTTAATTATTTTGCGTTATTTTGCGTAATTGACAGCTCGGCTCTCTCTTATGATATTAACCTTAATCTGTCCCGGATATTCAAGCTCTTCTTCAATCTTCTTGCAGATTTCTCTTGCAAGCGGAAGCATACGCTCGTCATTTATGACTTCGGGTTTAACCATAATACGAACCTCACGGCCTGCCTGAATAGCATATGAGCTTTCAACACCCTCAAATGAAGATGCAACTTCTTCAAGCTTTTCAAGACGCTTGATGTAGTTTTCTACATTTTCTCTTCTTGCACCCGGTCTTGCGGCAGAGAGTGCGTCGGCAGCCTGTACAAGACAAGCTACAACCGTCTTTGCCTCAACATCACCGTGGTGAGCCTGAATAGCGTGAATAACCGCATCGTGTTCTTTGTATTTTCTTGCCAAATCTACACCGATCTGAACATGGGTTCCTTCGACCTCGTGGTCAATTGACTTACCAATATCGTGTAAAAGACCCGCACGCTTTGCAATTGTCGGATCCATACCAAGCTCGCTTGCCATCATACCTGCAAGATATGAAACTTCAAGTGAATGATTAAGTACATTCTGACCGTAGCTGGTACGATAACGAAGTCTGCCGAGTAACCTGACAAGCTCCGGATGAATGTTGTGTACGCCTGCCTCAAGCACTGCTCTTTCACCGTCGTGCTTGATTGTAGCGTCAACTTCTCGTCTTGCTTTTTCAATCATTTCTTCGATTCTTGCCGGATGAATTCTGCCGTCTGAAATAAGTTTTTCAAGAGCAATTCTTGCAACTTCTCTTCTTACAGGCTCAAAGCTTGAAAGAGTGATTGCTTCCGGTGTATCGTCAATGATAAGATCAACACCTGTGAGTGTTTCAATGGCTCTGATGTTTCTGCCCTCACGACCGATAATTCTGCCCTTCATTTCGTCATTCGGAAGAGGAACTACGGAAATTGTAGCCTCTGCAACCTGCTCTGCGGCAAGTCGCTGAATTGCAAGAGAAATAATGTTTCTTGCTTTTTCGTCCGCCTCATCCTTAAGCTGCTCCGTATATTCCATAATCTTAACGGATTTCTCATGAGCAAGCTCGTCCTCAAGTTGTGAAAGCAGGTAACTCTTTGCCTGCTCGGCTGTATAGCCGGAAATTTTCTCAAGCATTTCAAACTGACTTTTCTTGAGTGTTTCGATTTCCTCAAGCTTTGCATCAGCGTCTTTTAACTTACGAGAAAGCTTTTCGTCCTTAAGCTCCATGTTGTCAAGCTTTTTGTCGAGGGTTTCTTCCTTTTGCTGAATGCGTCTTTCCTGGCGTTGAACTTCTTTGCGGCGGTCGGCAATTTCTTTTTCGCTCTCGGTTCTGAAACGGTGAACCTCGTCCTTGCCTTCTAAAACAACCTCTTTCTTTTTGGCTTCGGCTGTTTTCATAGCTTCCGACACGATTTTTCTTGCCTCTTCTTCTGCGCTTCCGATTTCCTTTTCGGCAACATTTTTACGATAGCTTATACCTGCAAAAATGCCTATGCCCGCACCGAGAAGCAACGCAACAATAATTAATATTATTGCTAATAACGACATTCTGACACCTCCTTGTTTGATTTTTAATTAGATAATAAGTTTAAGTTCAATCAAACAGCCTTGTCGGTGCCGTTAGTAAAGATATTCAATTTTCATTTTTATAAAAATAATTTAATTTTAATATTTTTTATATGCTGTGGTTTGCAACAAAGGTATATTATAACGATTAATAAGTTATAAAAACTAAATAAAAAATATCTATAAATAACGGCTCTGAACGAGTCTGATTAATAAAAAATAGGTAAATTTGCATTAATCCTATTTAACCGCACTAACGGTATTATAAGTATTTTATCCTAATTTAATATAAATGTCAAGAATATTAATGGCAATTTTGCAAATAAATAATTAAAAAGCGCAACATTCACAGGACAATTTGACAATAGCGTTCGTCAAATTGCAGTAAAAGATGCAGAAATTTTGTAAAATTTTCGTTTTTATGTAAAATTCATAAGAAATTTGTTAAAATTTTATCAAACACTTGAATAACAGCAAAAAATGTAATATAATTAAACTACCTTATAAATTAGGAGGAATTTAAAATGTCAGTAAAAGTTGCAATTAACGGTTTCGGCCGTATCGGTCGTCTTGCATTCAGACAGATGTTTGGTGCAGAGGGCTATGAGGTAGTTGCTATCAACGACCTTACAAAACCATCAATGCTTGCAGATCTTCTCAAGTATGATACAGCACAGGGCGGTTACTGCGGTAAAATCGGTGAGAACCTTCACACAGTAGAGGCTGATGACGAGAACAACACAATCACAGTTGACGGCAAGACTCTTACAATCTATGCTAAGGCTAACGCTGCTGAACTCCCATGGGGCGAGATCGGCGTAGACGTAGTTCTTGAGTGCACAGGTTTCTACACATCAAAGGCAAAGAGCCAGGCTCACATTGATGCCGGCGCTAAGAAGGTTGTTA
>OLOT01001263.1_pt1 | contig 15376 bp, 11 predicted proteins | sample 1671991 | NCBI WGS metagenome assembly OLOT01 (sample SAMEA3136634, study PRJEB25190) | human gut metagenome | biome: human gut; feature: human-associated habitat; material: faeces | place: Austria | collected 2013
TTTTAACTAATATAAAATAACAGAAGATTGGTTATACTAATAAAAAAACTTTGGAGGAAACAAATGAAAAATAAAAATGAATTAAATTACAAAGATTTAAAAATGAACTGTAATCCTAATATTTTTAACTTTGATTCTACATCTGAATTAGAATCTATTCAAGATGGTATTGGTCAAGAAAGAGGAATTAAAGCTTTAGAATTTGGTTTACAAGTTGATTTAAAAGGTTATAATTTATATCTTGAAGGACCTAGTGGTGTTGGTAAAACTTCATATACTAGAAATTACTTAAATAAAATATCAGCTAAGAAAAAAATTCCTTCTGACTGGTGTTATGTTTATAATTTTCAGAATCCTAATGAGCCTATTGCAATTGAATTTCCTGCTGGAAAAGGTAAAGAATTCAAAGATGATATGGATGGATTTATTAAAGAAATCAAAAAAGATATTCAAAAAACATTTAATAATGATGATTTTGAAAAAGAAAAAGCTTTAATAAAACAAGAATTTGAAGCTAGACGTTCTGCTTTATTAGACAAATTGAATGAAAGTGCTTCGAAATACGATTTTCAAGTAAAAACTGCACAAAATGGTATTTATATGATGCCTATTCTTGATGGAAAAGCTTTAAAAGAAGAAGAATTTGATAAATTAGATGATGAAATAAAAGGTCAATTTGAGGAAAAATCTACTGTAGTTCAAGAAATGATAATGGATGTAATAGGTAGAATTAAGCAAATTGAAAGAGTTTCTGATAAAAAAATAGATGAATGGCAATCAAATGTAGCTTTACTTACTGTAAATGTTCACATAAATATGTTAAAAGCAAAATATAAGAGAAATAAGAAAATAAATCAATTTTTAACAAATGTAAAAAAAGATGTACTAAAAAATGTACCAGTATTTCTTGCAGAAGATACAAATGATGCTAAAAATCAGACACCTCAACAAGGTCCACAATTAGGTCAAGTACAAGATCCTTGCCTAAATTATAGAGTTAATTTATTTGTTGACAATAGCGAGTTAGAAGGTGCGCCTGTAATTATGGATTCTAACTATTCATATCAAAATATGTTTGGAAAATTGGAGTATGAAAATTATTACGGGGCTTTAAAAACAGATTTTACAATGTTAAAACCTGGTTTATTACAAAAAGCAAATGGAGGATATATTATATTCCAAGCTAAAGATTTATTAGCGAATGGGATGTGTTATGAAGAATTAAAAAGAGTTTTAAGAGTTAAAGAAGTATCAATAGATAATTCAATAGAACAAAGGTCATCTATGACATTAATTTCATTAAAACCAGAACCAATTCCAATTGATTTAAAAGTAATATTAATAGGAAGTTCTAATATATATCATACATTACTTTCAATGGATAGTGATTTTAGAAGACTATTTAAAATAAAAGTAGAATTTGAAGAAACTGCACCAATTACAGAAGAAAATGTAAATAAACTTGCACAATTTGTTCATTCATTTTGTGAACAAGAAGAATTGCCACAATTGGATAAATCAGCAATGGCAAGTATTGTAGAATATGCATCAAGAATTGCAGGAGATAATAATAAAATATCAACAAGATTTACAGAATTAGCACAAGTTGTAGGTGAAGCTGGAACGTGGGCAAAGTTAGCTAAAGCTAAGGTGGTTACATCAGATTTTGTGAAAAAAGCATTAGAAGAGAGAGTTGAAAGAATTAAAAAATATGATGAAAAATATTTAGAAATGATAAAAGAAAATACATTATTAATAAATACAACAGGTTCATTAGTGGGAGAAATTAATGGATTAACAGTTATGACAATAGGTGATTATACATTTGGTAAGCCTGCAAAGATAACTGTAAACACATATACTGGAAAACAAGGTGTTGTAAACATAGAAAGAGAAGTTGATTTATCAGGTTCAACACACTCAAAAGGTGTATATATTTTATCAGGATATTTAGGAGAACTATTTGCACAAGATATTCCATTATGTTTAACAGCAAGTATATGTTTTGAACAATTATATAATGGTGTTGATGGTGATAGTGCATCAAGCACAGAGCTTTATGGATTATTATCAAGTTTATCTGAAATACCAATTAAGCAATCAATTGCTGTTACAGGTTCAGTAAACCAAAAAGGACAAATTCAACCAATTGGTGGAGTTAATGAAAAAATAGAAGGATATTTCCAAATTTGTAAAATGCGTGGATTAGATGGTTCACATGGTGTTATGATACCAGTTCAAAATGTTGAGAATTTACAATTAAATGATGATGTTGTTGAAGCAGTAAAAAATAATTTATTCCATATATATGCTGTTTCTACAATAGATGAAGGTATTGAAGTTCTAACAGGTGTTCCAGCAGGAAAGAAAGATAAAGATGGAAAATTCCCAGCAGGTACAGTAAATTATTTAGCTTATGAAAAATTGAAAAAATATGCTAAAATTTGTGAGAAATAGTTAAATGAAAAAAATATTAGTTTTGATAATAAGGGGTCTATAATTATAGATTCCTTATTCTATTGACATAGAGCCATAAAGAAAATGTGGGATATTCTCCCACATTCGTTTTTAAACTCCTTGATTTTCCCACCTTAACTTTCGTAGTTCGTAACATATATTGATTAGCTTGTCTTTTTGAACTTGAAAATAATTATCAGTCATAGCAATCCAACCAAGTTTATCATAGTATTCTAATGCTTCTTTAGCTAGTTTTTCGAGTTCGATGCTAGCTTCATTAACATTACCAAATTTTAATTTACATTTACCATATGATATTTTTATTTCTCCTTTTTGTGGAAGATCATCAAATTTTAATAATATTTTTAAGAGAGAAAATAAATGGATTACATTATCTGCGCTTTCCATAAACCGCCACATTGGAAGTATTATTGTAATGATTATAATAGCAATTAAAAGGATGATAAAAGTAATAAAGAATACCAAGAAGTGTTGCAACATAAAATAACCTCCTCAAATATTGAGCTCAATTTAATATTAAATACGTGATAATAATATTATACATGACTTTTAATAAATTTGCAATGAAGATGTTGAAAAATTAATTCAAATGAACTAAAATATAAAAGTGGAGGAAAATATGCAAGAACAAGAATATAAAATAGAAAATATAAAATCATTTGAATTAGCAGATATATTTGATTGTGGCCAATGTTTTAGATGGAATAAACAAGATGATGGAAGTTATACAGGAGTATTTAAAGAAAATGTAATGAATGTCCAAAAAAATGGGGACACTGTAATATTTAAAGGAATATGTAATGGTGATATAAAAGAAATTGTACAAGATTATTTTGATTTAAATCGTAATTATGAAGAAATAAAAGAAACTTTATCCAAAATAGATGATAATGTAAAAACAAGTATACAATATGGACAAGGAATTAGAATTTTAAATCAAGATTTATGGGAAATGATAATATCTTATATTATTTCAGCAAATAATAATATTCCAAGAATAAAAGGAATAATTGAAAGAATATCTAAAACATATGGAAAAGAAATAGAATGGAATGGAGAAAAATATTATACTTTTCCTACAGTAGAAGAATTAAAAGATGTAACAGTAGAAGATTATAGGAAACTTGGAACAGGTTTTAGAGATATAAGATTATATGAGACTGTACATATGATATTAGATAAAAAAGTAGATTTAGAACAAATGCAAAATAATCCGAATACAATGGAAGTTAGAGAACAATTATTAACATTATCAGGAGTTGGACCTAAAGTAGCAGATTGTATTTTATTATTTTCAACATTAAAAAGATTTGAAGTTTTCCCAATTGATGTGTGGGTTAGAAGAGTTATGAACGAACTTTATATAAAAAATGAAGATGAAACAAAAGTTAATAAAAAAGAATTGGAAAAATTTGCACATGAAAAATTTGGAAATTTAGCTGGTATTGCTCAACAATATTTATTTTATTGGAAGAGAGAAGCATAAAAAACGATTGGCATTTCGCCAATCGTTTTTCTATTTTACAACAACATTGTAAATTTTATTTTTTACATAAATTTCTTTAACGATAGACTTTCCATCAAGTTTTCCTTCTAAAGCAGAATGAACTTTTTCTTTAACAGAAGATTCATCTTCATCTAAATTAATAGTAATAGTTGTTTTTAATTTACCATTAACTTGAACTGGAATTTCTATTTCGTCATCAATTGTTTTACTTTCATCATATTCAGGCCAATCACAAGATGAAATAGGCTTATCAAATCCAGCAACTTCATTTAACTCTTCAGTTATATGAGGAGCAAAAGGATTTAATAATATTAAAAATGTTTTGAATTCAGCTTTATTAATTTTCTTTAATTTAGTAAATTCATTCATCATTGTCATAAATGTAGAAACACATGTATTAAATTTCATTTCTTCAATATCTTGTGAAACTTTTTTGATAGCTTTATTCATCATTTTTTCAGCTTCTTTTGAATATGTATCACCATCGACTAAAATATCTTGTAAGTTCCAAACTCTGTCAAGGAATTTGAAGCAACCTCTAATACTATCCATAGACCAACTTGCTGTTTGATCAAATGGTCCCATAAACATTTCATAAACTCTAAAAGCATCAGCACCAAATTCATTTACAATATCATCAGGATTTATAACATTTCCTTTTGATTTAGACATTTTCTCTCCATTTGAACCTAAAATCATACCATGTGATGTACGTTTTGCATAAGGTTCTTTTGTTGGAACAACTCCAATATCATATAAGAATTTATGCCAGAATCTTGAATATAATAAGTGAAGTGTAGTATGTTCCATACCACCATTATACCAGTCAACAGGTGACCAATATTCAAGAGCTTCTTTTGATGCAAGAGCATCATGATTATGTGGATCCATGTATCTTAAGAAATACCATGATGAGCCAGCCCATTGAGGCATTGTATCTGTTTCTCTTTTTGCAGGTTTACCACAGTGTGGACATGTTGTGTTAATCCATTCTGTATGTCTTGCAAGAGGTGATTCTCCATCTTCTCCAGGTAAGAAGTCTTTTACATCTGGTAGTGTTAAAGGTAAATCTTTTTCATCAACTGGAACCCAACCACAATCATTACAATATACCATTGGAATTGGTTCACCCCAATATCTTTGACGTGAGAATACCCAATCACGAAGTTTATAATTTATTTTTCTTTCACCGATTTTATTATCTTCAAGATATTTTATAACTTTATTTTTTGCTTCTTCTAATCCTAAACCATTTAAAAATCCTGAATTTATATGTACACCATCACCAGTAAATGCTTCTTTTGAAACATCTCCACCTTCAAGAACAGGTATAATATTAAGACCAAATTTTGTAGCAAATTCATAATCTCTTGTATCATGTGCAGGAACAGCCATAATAGCACCAGTTCCATAAGATGATAATACATAATCTGCAACCCAAATAGGAATTTCTTTGTTTGTTAATGGATTTATTGCTTTAATTCCTTTGATTTCAACACCAGTTTTATCTTTATTCATTTCACCACGTTCAAAATCAGATTTTAAAGCAGCTTGTTTTTGATATTCTTTTATTTCATCTAAATTTGTTATTTTAGAAGCAAATTCTTCAATTAATTTGTGTTCTGGAGCAACTACCATATATGTAGCACCAAATAGTGTATCAGGTCTTGTTGTGTAAACAGTTAGTGTTTCGTCAGTACCTGCAATTTTGAATTTTACTTCAGCACCTTCTGAACGACCAATCCAGTTACGTTGTTGTGTTTTTATTTTTTCTAAATAATCAACATCATCTAAATCGTCAATTAATCTTTGAGCATATTTTGTGATTCTTAACATCCATTGTGATTTTTCTTTTTGTACAACAGGACTTCCACATCTTTCACAAACACCATTTACAACTTCTTCATTTGCTAATCCAACTTTACATCCTGTACAGAAGTTTATTGGCATTGTTGCTTTATAAGCTAATCCATGTTTATATAATTGAATAAATATCCATTGTGTCCATTTATAATATTCTGGGTCTGTTGTGTCAATAACTCTTGACCAATCAAATGAAAAACCAACAGATTTTAATTGTTCTGTAAAATGTGCAATATTTTTTGCAGTTGTTATTTTTGGATGTACATTTGTTTTTATTGCATAATTTTCTGCTGGAAGACCGAATGCATCAAATCCAATTGGGAATAATACATTATATCCTTGTAATCTTCTTTTTCTTGCGATTATATCAAGTGCTGTATAACTACGAGGATGTCCAACATGTAGACCTTGTCCTGATGGATAAGGGAATTCTATTAATCCATACCATTTTTTCTTTGTGTAATCATTGCTAGCATTAAATGTTCCTTCTTTTTCCCATTTATTTTGCCATTTTTTTTCTATTTCTTTAAAATTATATGCCATTTAAAATTCATTCCTTTCTCATTTTTCGTTGTAAGAAAAAAATATTCTTATGAGCGAAATTATTTCATATCGATTATACTAGCAAAATGGCAAAAAGTCAATGAAAATGTGATGAAACATGCTTATAAATAATTTTGAATAAAAATTGAAAAAATTCTTTATATGTGGTATAAAATATTTAAAGATAAAATTACAAAAGCAATTATGGGGGAATACAAATGGTAATGGAGAATATGTTGGCTTATGCTGAGATTGATGAGATATTAAATCTATTAGAAGATGATTATAGAGAAAGAGTGCCAAAAAAAGTTAGAGATTTTTTTAAAGAAGAGAAAATGAAAGATTATCATCCTGAAATTGATATTGAGAAACCATTAATTGAACAAAATTTAAAAAGAGAAACAATGGTATTGTTAGCAATTTTAAATTTGAATTATTGGTGTGAAAATGAAGAGGAAAAACAGCGTTTTCTGAATGAATTAGATAAAAATGAGGAGGAAAAAAAGGAATTAGAAGAAAAATATAATCCTGATAATTTGTTTAAGAAAAAACAAGATGAGAGTACTGAAAATAATCTACAAATTATTGAATATAAGAAACCTAATTTTATACAAATATTATTAACTAAAATAAAAAAAATTTTAAAAAGGGAGAATTAGATATGGGAAAATTAGTGGATATATATACTAGTATAAAAAATCCATTAGAAGATGAAGAACTTTTGAAAAAAATAGTATTAGAATATTCTAAATCAGATAGGACGAATTTATTAGGTAGTAGTAACTTATATAGTTTGTTAGTAACAATTAATAAATCAAAAGATAGTAGTAGTATTAATTTGGAAGATAGGGAAGATTTTTTGGTAAAAACGTATAATCAATGGATTGAAAACATGATTAGTCTAGATGATGCTCATATTCAATATCTGGAGTCAAACTATAAAATGGATGCAAAAGAAATACAACAATATCTTAAAAGTTTTGGAAAAGTATCATCAATTGAGGATATTAAGAGATTAAAAAGCAATCCACTTTTTGATAAAGAAATAAATGACTGGGAATTACAAGATGGTTGGGAACATATTAAATCAAAATATATTTCTGGAAGAACAGAAAATGGAATTTCAGTAAAACATAGACTTTATGTTAGTTGCCAAAACCAAGATATGTGGAGATTAGCACAATTATTCAAAAGTAAATGTGAAGAACAACAAATACCATTTTATTTTAAACTAGGAATGTCAGCTGAAAGAGATGATAAAATGGTAATTTACGCAGATACAGATAACTTATTAAAATATATAAACATATTACAAGAAATAGCCAAAGAGAATCCAGAAATAATTCAAAGATGTGGAAAACCACCTATTCTGACAGGAAAGATTGATGGATGGATTGGAATTGGTGATGAGCCACCGAAGAAAAATGGATCATATAATTCAATAAGGACGAGGATATTTGAAGATTCTATTGAAGAAGTATTACTATCTGATATTGCTAAGTTTAAAGGAAAAGATGTTATATATGAAGGCAAGCAAATAAAATTTAATGAGTTGTTCTTGAAGCAAGCAACACAAATTATAATAGATAGATTAGCTGAAAAGAAAGATAGTAAAATAACTCCACTATCTAAATATGGAGTAAGAGAAGAAGATTTATCAGATATTAAATTTAAAAAGTATATAAAATCACATTTAAGAGGAGAAATCCAAAAAGGATTAGATAAATTAATAGATGTGAAAGATATAAAAAGTCAATTACTTGGAAATAATGGTATAGCAATTTTTACTATTCCAACACGAAAAAATAAAAATATAGAAGTTACTACTTATGATATGGATGCTATAATAAAGGCAATGGTTCCTATTATGCAAGAAATTGATTCGAATTTTTTGGATAAAATAAAAAGTAAAATTCAAGAAAAATGTAGACAAAATGGTATTGATGATACATTTGTTTTTCAAAAAGGATCAAAAGAAAAATTTGAACAAGCAGATTTAGCACAACTTAAACAACAAAGTAATAATAACTCAAAGCAAAAAACAAGTGAAAGAGAAAATCATAAGGCAGAAAAACAAGAGACTGATGAAACAAAAGCTGAAACTACTATAAACAATGTTGACATTGTTAAAATGATAAATCCAGACATTTTAAAGCAAAAAATTAAATTACCAAATGGTGTAGAAATACCAGTCAAACAATATATACAAGAAGTAGTTGCACCACATATTCCAAGTAGTGGAAAATTTATATTAAAAAGTAATGGAGGAGAAATTCCTGCTAAGCAATTTATTGAAGAAGTAGTAATGTCTGTGGGGCAAGAAAAATATAATGGAGATATTAATGCTTTGCTAGAAGATATGACGATTTCTGATATTGGAACAATATCAACTGCCCCAAGAAAGAAGACTCCAATAGGAAAAGAATTGAAACAAGAACATGTTATGTCACAAGAAACATCAGAAAGAAGAGAACATAAAAGTTTTGCAGAAAGAGCTAAGAAGAATTCAGAACCATTAGATAATAAACAAAGAAAAGCAGGAAGAAGCATGACTGATAGAATGACAACAATGATTAATGTTAAGAGGTCAATTTCACAAAGTAGAATTACCAAATCAGAAACACAACAACAAATAGAAGAAATGACTAATAATGTAAAAGTAAGAAAACTATTACAAAAACAAAATTCAGGAGCATTCTTAACCGAAGAAGAAAAAAGATTTATTGAGCAACATATAAGAGAAAATACTGAAGCACAAATAAGATTTATGAATCAGCAAAATAAGAAGAGAAATCGAGGAATTGAAATGTAGTTTTTTAGTTCTAATAAAAATTTTTAATTTAACAAATCTATTATTAATGAATAAATAACCAACAAAAATGAGATACTATTGAAAGATTAAAAATCTAATAATAGTTGTAAAGAAGGGATTGAAATGGATATGAAATTTGTTAAAGGTTTAGTTATTGGTGGATTAGTAACAACAGGAATGGTTATGTTATGGCAAAATGATAATATGTTTAATACAAATAAAATGATGAAAAAAGGCAAAAAATTTGTTAAAAAGATGGGAATAATGTAAAAGGCAGGAAATATAATCCTGTCTTTATTTGAATTTGTGAAATACCTCAAAAAAATTCTCAAAAAAAGAGGGAATTATGTAAAATTCGTCGAATAATATATATGTACGAAAAACGGAAATGATGATTTTAAGCAATAATAAGAAAGTATAGGAGTGGAGGAAAATGGCACGTTATAGTGAAGAAATTATAGAACAAGTAAGACAAAACAACGATGTTGTAGATGTAATATCACAATATGTCCATTTAACTCGAAAAGGAAGAAACTATTTTGGACTATGTCCATTTCATAATGAAAAATCTCCATCATTTTCAGTATCACCAGACAGGCAAATATTTCACTGTTTTGGGTGTGGAGTTGGAGGAAATGTATATTCATTTCTGATGAAAATAGAAGGAATAGGCTTCAAAGAAGCAGTTGAACAATTAGCAGAAAAAGCAAATATACAATTGCCAACAATAGAAAATGCAGAAGATACAGCAAGAGAAGAATTAAAAGCCAAAATATATAAAATAAATCAATTTACAGCAGAATATTATCATCAAAATTTGTACAAGCCAACAGCAAAAATGGCACAAGAATATGTAAAAAAAAGAAAACTAACACAATCAACATTAGAAACATATAAAATAGGATTTTCAGGAAGATTTGATGAATTATATAAACAATTAAAAGCACAAGGTTTTAATGAAAAAGAAATGTTAGAATCAGGACTAGTCATTAGAAATGATAGAGGACAATATATAGACATGTATAGAAATAGACTAATGATTCCAATATGTGATATTAGAGGAAAAGTAATAGCATTTGGAGGAAGAGTTTTAGATGATTCAAAACCAAAATATATAAATTCACCAGAAAATGTTGTATATAGTAAAGGAAGACATTTATTTGGGCTAAATATTGCAAAAACAGAATGTAGTAAAAGACTATTAATAGTAGAAGGATATATGGATGTCATATCATTACACCAAAGAGGTGTAAAAAATGTAGTAGCAGCATTAGGAACAGCATTAACAGAGCAACAAGGTTGGTTGTTAAGAAAAAGTACAGAACAAGTTATACTTGGATTTGATGCAGATGGAGCTGGACAAACAGCTGTAGCAAGATCAATGGAAATACTACAAAAAATGGGATGTGACATGAGAGTATTGCAAATAGAAGGAGCAAAAGATCCAGATGAATTCATTGTAAAATTTGGAGAAGGTAGATTCAAATTAGCAATGGATAATGCAATATCATTAGTCGAATTTAAAGTAAAAAATCTAAAAAAAGATATTAATTTAGAGAATACATCAGATAAAATAAAATTCTTAAACGAAATTGCAAAAATACTAGCAAAAGTAGACAATACAATGGAAAGAGAAATATACATAGAAAAAATAGCAAGTGGTTATAATATTTCAAAAGAAGCAATTTATGCAGAAGTAAATAAATTAATTTATACTAACTCAAAAGCAGACAATTTATTACAAGGAAAAGCAGTAAAAACGCAAATTGCTAAAAAAATAGAAAATGAAGAAAATATTATAGATGAAGATTTAAAAAACAGGGAAGATACAATAATAGCATTATTACTTGATGCAAATCAAAAAATCTTTCAAAAAATAAAAGAAAAAATCAAACCACAAGATTTTAAAGATGAAACAAATAGAAAAATTGCAGAAAAATTATATGAAGAATTAGAGAAACAAGATACAAATGTTAATAAATTGATAGATGAATTTGATGAACAAACTCAAAATCATATTACTAAGGTAATGGCAACAGATTATGAAATAGAAAATATTGATAAAGCTGTTGATGATATATTATTAAAATACGAAAGAGAAAGACTAGAAAGTCAGAAAAAAGATATATTAAAAAAATTAGAAAATGAACAAGATGGGGAAACAAAAAAAGAATTAAGTAAAGAGCTAAGTAATATAATAATTGCATTAGCTAAAATTAAGTAGGGGTGAATTTTCGTGAGTAAGAAAATTGGAGAAGAAATGGAAAATCAAGAGAAATTAGAAGAAATGAAAGATGTAAAAGTAGAAAAGAAAGATGAAAAATTAGATGCAGAAAAGGTTCAAGAAATTGTAAAAAAAGCTAAGGCAAAAGGAAAAATAACATATGAAGAATTAGCCAAAGAACTAGAAAATACAAATCCAGATCAAATAGATAAAGTTTTTGATGCATTTGAAGAAATGGGAGTTAATATTTTAAATGATGATTTTGAAGATGAGCCAGACATTGATGACTTAAAAGAAGTTGAAAATTTAAAATTAGATGAAATAACAGAAACAAGTTATGAAGGAATAAGTGTTGATGATCCAGTAAGAATGTATTTAAGAGAAATTGGAAAAATACCATTATTATCTTATGACAAAGAACTTGAATTAGCAAAAAGAATATTAGAAGGTGATGAAGAAGCAAAACAAGAATTAGCAGAAGCAAACCTTAGATTAGTAGTAAGTATTGCTAAAAAATACGTTGGAAGAGGAATGTTATTCTTAGACTTAATACAAGAAGGAAACATGGGATTAATAAAAGCAGTAGAAAAATTTGATTATACAAAAGGATTTAAGTTTAGTACTTATGCAACATGGTGGATTAGACAAGCTATTACAAGAGCTATTGCAGACCAAGCACGTACAATAAGAATTCCAGTACACATGGTAGAAACAATAAATAGATTAATTCGTACATCAAGACACTTATTACAACAATTAGGTAGAGAGCCAACGCCAGAAGAAATAGCTAAAGAAATGGATATGTCAGTTGAAAAAGTAATGGAAATTCAAAAAATTGCACAAGATCCAGTTTCATTAGAAACACCAATTGGTGAAGAAGACGATAGTCATTTAGGAGACTTTATTCAAGATGAAGATTCGCCAGCACCACAAGATGCAGCATCATATACATTATTAAGAGAACAATTGGAAGAAGTAATGAAAACATTAACACCAAGAGAAGCAAAAGTTTTAAGATTAAGATTTGGACTTGATGATGGAAAAGCAAGAACACTTGAAGAAGTAGGAAAAGAATTTGATGTAACAAGAGAAAGAATTCGTCAGATTGAAGCTAAAGCTTTGAGAAAACTTCGTCATCCAAGTAGAAGCAAAAAATTAAGAGATTATATGAATTAATATAAAAAGACTGTTCCGATAGGAATGGTCTTTTATGTTAGCTTTTTAAATGACACTTATGTAGAAAAGCACAAATAACCGAAAAAAATGTCTATAAATGACCGAAAAAATTTGCCTTAAATAACCGAAAAATATTGAAACTATATAAAAAATATGATATAATAAAAAAAATTAGTTAAAATATTAGAGAACTAATTTTATAGTGAAAAAGATAGGAATGAGAGTAAAAATGAAAAAATATATAAATAGAATTGCAGATTCAATATTAGAAAAAAATTAAAAGGAAAAGGAGCAGTATTAATTCAAGGACCCAAATGGTGTGGAAAAACCACAACAGCAGAACAAATTTCAAATAGTATATTGTATATGGCAAAGCCAGAAGATAAAGAACAAAATTTAACACTAGCAGATATAAATCCAAGTTTATTATTAAATGGGAATACGCCAAGATTAATTGATGAATGGCAGATTGCTCCTAAATTATGGGATGCAGTAAGGTTTGAAATTGATCATAGAAATTTAGAAGGGCAATTTATATTAACGGGTTCAGCAGTACCAGTCAATATGGATGAAGTAACACATACTGGAACAGGCAGATTTGCATGGTTACTAATGAGGCCAATGAGTCTATATGAATCAGGGGAGTCAAATGGGAATATAAGTTTAGAGATGTTATTTCAAGAAAATGATAATATTACAGGAACTAATAATTTAAGTTTACAAGATATTGCATATTTGTGTTGTAGAGGAGGATGGCCAAGAAGTATTTTTATGGATAAAGATATTGCACTAGAGCAAGCTTTTGACTATTATGATGCAATAGTACAATCAGATATTTCGAGAGTAGATAATGTAAACAGAAATCCTGAAAGAGCAAAAAAATTAATGAGAGCATATGCAAGAAACTTAGGAAGTCAAGTATCTAATGAGACATTAAAAAATGATATGATTATAAATGATTCATTTTCTTTGGATACAGATACTGTACTTTCATATATTAATGCATTAAAGAAAATTTTTGTGGTTGAAGAAGCACCAGCTTGGAATCCTAATTTAAGAAGTAAAACTGCTATAAGAACAGCAGACACAAGATATTTTATAGATCCATCAATTGCTACAGCAGCATTAGGATTAGGTCCAAATGATTTAATAGGAGATTTGAATACATTTGGATTAATATTTGAAACATTATGTATTAGAGATTTAAGAATATATGCAGAAAGTATAAATGGAAGTGTATACCATTATAGAGATGCAAATGATTTAGAATGTGATGCAGTAATTCATTTAAGAAACGGCTTATATGGATTAATAGAAATTAAATTAGGTGGTGATAAATTAATAAATGAAGGTGTGGAAAACTTGAAAAAAATGTATTCAAAAATTGATATAACCAAAATGAAAAATCCATCATTTTTAATGGTATTAACAGCAACAGGAAATTATGCATATAAAAGAGATGATGGAGTTTATGTAGTACCAATTGGATGTTTGAAAAATTAAAATAAGTGTAGCTCATTTGCAAAAATATTTTTTGCTATGTTAAATTTGATTTTTTTATAATCTGAAAGAAAGAATGAGGTTAAATATGAAAAGAAAAAATATAAAAGATATAGACATGAATAATGCATATTTTCATTTTACAGAGAAGGGTAATTTAAAATCTATAGCCCAAAATGGTTTAAAAGCTCAAATTGGTGATGCTTCAAAATTAGTAGATGATAAATCAAGAGTATGTTTTTCACAAGGAGTAAAAGGAATATTAGGAATAAAAAATTCTTTTATATGGGAATTTGAACATGCTAAAATATGTGATATTCCAGAAGGTTACAAAAAGTATTTTGATATAAAAGATTTTTCTAGCACAGATCTGATACCTAAAGAAATAGTATATGAAGCATTAAAAAGAAAATTTGAAAATGAAGTATATTTGGTTGTTGATGCAAAAGAGGGAGAAGATTTTTTGCCAGAAGAAATAAATGGGCTAGGCTCTAATTTCGATATAAAAGGGAAGGAAGGCCATGATATATCTCCAAAGAAAATATCAAAACTAGTAATTCCTAATGCGAATAATGCATGGGAGACCATTCAATATGTTTATAATAATCTTATAGAAAAAAATCCAGATATCGAAGGTATTATTAGAATGATGAATTCTAATTTAGACGAGATGATAACATACTTTAGAAATAAAGAATTAGAAGTACCACAAAATGAAGACTTTACACTAAAACAAAGAGTTGCACGATTTTTACGAAAGAATAATTTATTTATGAATTTAGAATTTGTTGAAAATTTTGTTCATAGTCAACTTGATGTTTTTGCAATAAAGAAAAGTAAAATACCAGAAGAAAAAGTGGATTCAAGAAAAGATTTTATGGAGTTTATTTCAAATAATGGAGAGTTTAGAAAAGAAGAATTTTCACACTTAAGTGATAGCAAATCAACTGCAATAGAAGAAATAGATAAAATTATAGAACAAATGAATGCAAGCAGAGATGAAAATAAAGATGATGAAAGAATATAGTTAAAACATATAGGGGCTGTAAAAAAAGTTCCAACAAAAAAATAAGTGAAGAAATTTACTCATTTTTTGTATAGAAAAAAGCCTATATTTATTGAAAAATAAGGCTTTTATGATATAATTTATATATGAAATTAACTAATCATACCAATAATAATTATAAACCAAAACAATTAAAATTACCATTTGTGGTGCAAAAAAATGTACTTATAAAATTAAAAATTCAATAAGTACATTTTTTTGCACCAC
>OLOT01001273.1_pt1 | contig 15286 bp, 14 predicted proteins | sample 1671991 | NCBI WGS metagenome assembly OLOT01 (sample SAMEA3136634, study PRJEB25190) | human gut metagenome | biome: human gut; feature: human-associated habitat; material: faeces | place: Austria | collected 2013
ATGAGCTGCGGGAGCTGTGCCGTGGACGGCACGCCATCGTTTCCATGCAGGCAGATGTTAAGCGAAAGGCCGTTGCCCTGCTGGATCAGGTCTTTCCTGAATACGAAACAGCTTTTACCAATATGTTTAGCGACACCTCCATGGCGATTTTGCAAACCTGTCCTACGCCAAAGGAATTATCCGAGATGCCTCTTGAAGAACTCTGCCATCTCATCGAAGTCTCCAGCCACAAGCGTTTCCGCATGGTGAAAGCGCAGGAGCTTCAGGAGCTTGCGCGCAATTCTTTTGGCTTCGCCATGGCCGGCGATGTTTTCAGCACGATGATCCGGCTTTACGCAAAGCACCTCGATTTCTTAAAACAACAGGTCAAGGAAATGGATCGCAAGATCACCGAGATCATGGACACCCTGGATACGCCGATCACCACCATCACCGGCATCGGCCCGACCCTTGGCGCGTACATCCTCAGCGAAATCGGAGACATCAGCCGTTTTTCCTCCGCGGCAAAGCTTGCCGCCTACGCGGGGATCGATCCAACCATGCGGCAGTCCGGCGAATACAACGGCGTCAGAAACCGTATGTCCAAACGAGGCTCGCCTTATTTGCGGCACGCCATTTGGCTGGCGGCTTCATCGGCGGTGCTCCACGATCCGGCGCTGAAGCTTTATTTTCAGAAAAAACGGGATGAAGGGAAACCCTATATGGCGTCCGTGGGCCATGCCTGCAGGAAGATGGTTTCCATCATTTACGCTGTTATGAGAGACAACAAGGCCTATACGCCCTGCATCCCAAATGAGATTTCAGCTTGACAAATTATAGCCGGTCTGTTCCACTATCGAACGGGTAAATAAGGGGCAAAAACCTCCGGAACAGGGCATGGTCAGGAGGAAAAACACACTCCCCAAAGGCTCATTTCTCCATCGTCGAAGCCGTATCCACACGTTTTTTTCGCACATCGCCCACAAACGCCGCAACACTCGCTTCAATGGGCTTTGGCGGGTACACACTCCACCCCAGCCCCTAAACGCGCACACAGCGGCACACAGGGCGAACGGTGCGGGGAAACGGGGAGCCGCCCTGCGCGGCACATTTGAAAGCACAAAAATCTGCGTAAAACGCTTTCAAATTCGGGACAGAGAAAAACCGCGGGAGCAGAATAACAGTCGCCAAACTGCGGCTGCCCGCCAAGGGCGGGTTGACGCAGTTCGGCGGCGCCGCGGGCCCGCAGGCACGCGCAGCCTGGACGCTGTTGTTTCCGCAGCCGTGAGTGCTTCAGCCTTGCTGTGCCTGCGTTTGTACCTACAGCTTCATCACCGGCCCCTGCCGCTGTTCCGGTTCCTCGCGGAATTGCTGCGCGTAGTCGTGGAGACTCATGCCGGTCTGCTGTTGACAGTATTCCTCCATCTTGCGCAGCAGGACATCCTGCTCTGCGGCGTTGAGCTGGTAGCTCCAGCTCTCCTCGGAGCCGTCACCCTTGCAGAGCGTCAGCTCCAGTGTGTTGCAGGGTCTATCCTCCGCGATGTCGTAGTTGGCATAGATGTTGAGCCAGTCATCGTTTTTGTCCGTGAGGACGAAGGTTCCGAAGGCAGCGTCCACATCGAACTCCGTCTGTACATAAAAATTGAGCTTGCCGTCCGATTCGATGATCTCGTCACCGAAAGAGAAATTTCGCGCGGAGAGATGTCCCGCCGAGGTGATCTCTTTACCGCTCAGATGATCCAGCAGTTTGCGCCACTTATCATCGCTCGACGCGAATTGCGACCGGGTGGCATGGTACACCGCCGCTGACACATCCCGCATCGCCCAGGTCTGCCAACCGTCCATGATGTGAACGGCGGAGAACTCCCGCTTGTCGAAGTTCACATCGAACACGCCGCGCACCTTGCCGGTGTTCTCCATGCGAAGGTCAGTGAGCGCGTTGTACTCTTCCACCGTGATGGGTTGCCCGCCGAAAAACATTCCGATAAATTTGTCCGGTGCAACACCATTGCCCCTTGTAAGATAACCGCGTAGCTTTTTCCCGACCGCCAGCAGCTCCTCGCCGAGCGAGGTCTTGAAGTACCACTCCTGCCCGCGCTCCGTCACATGGTAGGCGGCGTAGGTGCGGGCTGCTTCTTCCTCCGTGCGCCGCGCGGCAGCTTCTGACTGGATAGCACGGCTGATACGCTCATACTCCCGCTCCGGCAGTTGATTGCAAAGCTCATCCAGCACATCTTCCATGTGCTCCTGCAGCGTCTGACCGTTGAGGCGCTTTTCGATAGCGGTCAACCAGCGCCGGTCGATCCACAGCACGATTTTTTCCTGCCGTGCCATCTCAACCACCAGCCTTTTCAGAAGCGTCAGGTGACGCCAACACAGAGGGAGGCTCCACCCGCATCTGCGGCTTCGTCGGTCTTGCCGGACGGCGGGGACGGGCAGCGGGCGCTGTGCGGCTGGCGAGATATTCCCGCACCGGCTCCGGCACCTCGGATTCGTAGAGACATTTGAGCAGTTCCTCCAGCTGCGCCTGCACGCTGGTATTTTTCTTTTTGAGCGAAAATTCGAGAGCGGCAAGCTGCTCACTCTCGAATGTGATCGTGACATTTTCCTTTTTCATGATCATACCTCCTCGTAGTAGTCACGGAGCTGGAAACCCAGCGCCTCCATGTCACTGTGATCCATGCCAAGCGCGTGACGCAGAATGTCATAGAGATTCCCAGCGTCGTAGCGGCTGCTGAGAAAATCCACGAGCTTCGCAACCAACTCCTGCTCACGCTCCGGCGTGATCGGTTTTATTGCAGTATTCATAATCATCTTTTCCTTTCAGCCTTTCGGCAGATACGCTCTCGGATTCGTTCGCTCCCCGTTGACGCGCACCTCGAAATGGAGATGCGGCCCGGTGGAGCGCCCGGTGCTGCCGGAGAGGGCGATGATGTCTCCCGCCTGCACGGTTTGTCCCACTCTCGCCAGAAGCTGAGAGCAGTGGCCGTACAGCGTAACGAGTCCGTTGCCGTGGTCGATGCATACATAGTAGCCGTAGCCTCCGGCGTTGTACTTGGAGACCGTCACCGTTCCGCCCAGCGCGGCGCGGATGGGCGTGCCGGTGGGGACTGCCAAGTCCATGCCGGTGTGCCCCTTGCGCTTCCCGGTGATGGGATCGATGCGGTTGCCGAATTCAGAGGTGACACGGCGCTCCCAGCCTGAACCGATGGGTGAACAGAAGCCGTCCGCGCCAATGTACGGCACATCCACGCCTGGTATCCAGCCCTCTGAACCTCCGGCAACGCCATAGCGCGCCAGATTGTACACACTGTCGGCGTTGGACTTCTGCTCCGCAGATATTTCCAAGTGAAACAGGGTTTCAAGATTGCCATACACGGTGGCTATGTCTGCAACGGGAATCGCCACGGTGTAGCTCTCCTCGGTTTCCGTCCCGTCCTCATCGGTGACGGTGCGGGTACGCTCCTCGTAGGTTACAAAGCAGTCCACGAACTGCTTATGCGCTCTCTTGCTTGGTGCGTCCTCTCCAAAGAAAATGGCGTAGAAAACGGCCTTGACGCGGATACCGTCAAGGCTGTCGCTATCCTCCGTCATGTCATTGACGGCGGCGATGGCGTCGTCCAGCAGTGTGAAGCTGCGGCGCATATCTTCAATGTAAGCAACATATTCCGCAGGCGTTTTGCCCGGAATATCTCCACCATGAAAGCACAGCAGAACGGCGGAGTTGTTATGCTCCGCGCTGCCGGAGAGCAGAGAGCAGATCAGCGCCAGCGTCAGGATCAATGGTGAACAGATCGCCGCCACGATCCAGCCCAGCTTTCGCCGGGTGTCCTCATCCGAGAGAGCGGCAGCGGCGAGCTTTGCCAGAGCCGCGACGGGTACTGCCATTACCGTCCACCTGCCGTTCCGAAGAGGGCCTGCTTGTACTCCGGGGCCTGCACCTGCAAGAGATACCGTTCGCTGCCGCACTTGTAGAGGCAGGAGCCGCGCTGCGGGTCCCGGATCAGGGCATATTCGGACTCCTCCAGCTGGAGGTTATCCATGAAAAACTTCTTATCCACGTTGCCGCCGTTAAAGATAAATTGATGGACGGGGATGGAAAAGAGGGGGCGTGTCAGCTCCCGTATCCCCGGTTGGGTGAAGTCCTCCAGATTCTGGCTGGCAAGGAACAGGGCGGATTCCTTTTTTCGTACTCTTTTAAGCGCGTTGCGGATGTAGGTGATGACGGTGGGATCGGACAGCCACAGGTACAGCTCATCGATAGCCGCTACGGAATTGCCCAGCGTCAAGAGCTGATCTGACATATAGGACAACAGACTGAACAGCAAGGTGTTCCGAAGATTTTCCGCCATGTTATCCAGCCCCTTGACACAGAAAACAAGGAATTTGGAGTTCGTGATATTGGTATGCCCGTTGAAAAACCGGGAATCCGCGCCGCGGCACATGGAATGGAGCCCCAGCAGCAGATCCCGCAACATTTCCCGCGGGTAGAGGCTGTCTGCGGCCTCGTAATGGTCATAGGCTTCCTGGATCGTATCGTAGAGGTCGGAGAGGATGGGGTAATCCTCCGGCCGCGTCGACGCAAAGTCCGTGTGGTCGGTGATGTTCCACTTTTTATACAGGCTCTCCACCATCAGTTCCAGCGTGTCGATGTGGGGCGTGTCAAAGCCCTTGTAGACGCGGAACACATCCCGCAGGAAGGAGATGTGCTGAGAGAGCAGCGTCCCCCGGAAAGCGTCCGGCGCGTCCGGGTCTTCCGGCCCGCTGCCATCGTCCCAGCAGCGCGGCTCCAGCAGGTTGATGCGGTACTGCCCGCTTAAGTAGTCCAGAAAGCAGCCGCCCAGGGCGCGGCACTCGTCCTCCATCTCGTGCTCGGAGTCCAGAGAGATCACGCTTTTGCCCGCCTCCCGCACATTGCAGAGCAGAAGTTTCAGCAAAAAACTTTTACCCTGCCCGGTATTGCCGAGGATGAGGGCGCTGGCGTTGGTCTTGTCAGAAGCACGGCGGTCGAAGTCCACAATGATGTTGGAGCCGAAGCGGTCACGGCCAATGAAGAAGCCCTTGGGATCGGTTTTGCCGGAATAGTTCATGGGGTACAGATTGGCAACACTGCGTGCGGGTAATACCCGCTCCGCAAAATTGGCAAGCTGGCTGCCGCCCGCGGGGTTGGCGGAAAGAAAGCCCTCCCGCTGGCGCAGGAGCAGCGGATCGGCGCCCATGCGGGAGCGCACCAGTTGGGCGGATACGGTATCCCGCGCCGTGCGCAGCTTTTCCATGTCTGCCACGGCAATGTCCAGATACACGCCGCAGTGGATGAGCGGCTCCTTTTCCTGCCGCTGCTTTGCCAGCAGCTCCGCCATATCCCGCAGGTTGGCCTCCGCCGTGACGCTTTGCTTGTAGTCGTTGGTGTTGCTCCGCTCCATGCGGCTTTTGTTGGTGGCGGCATGGAGGATGGCGTCCTCCTCGGCGGGCGTGACCTGCCGCGCCGTCAGGCGCAGATTGACGCCGCCCATATCGCCAAGGCCCCGCAGCAGCGCCAGCTCATCCGTCATGGGCGGGTAGCTTTTCAGCGCCATCGCCGTGTGATAGCGGCTGCCGAGGATGAAGTGATCTGTGTTGAACTTCACCGCCGCGGGCGCGATCATGTCCAGAAAGTCTTTCGGGCGCTGAACCTGTTCCGGCATCTTCTTTTTCTTCTTCTGTTTCTTTTTAGCCATGTACATACTCCTCTCCATCGAAATCACGGAATACCTCCGTGGTGAGATCCTGCTGGTAGTAGATCGCCAGCAGGCGCTTCACATCCTGTTCCTCCGCCAGACGCACGCGGAGCCCGTGGTCGCAGATGGATTTCTCCAACTGCCGCAGCGCGCTTTCGTCCGCACCGGCTTTTTCATCCAGTGGGAGCACCAGCACAAATTTGCGGGAGGAGGCGGATGAGAACTGGATGGCGTCCAGATGGGCCATGTCCCGCTCTAACAGCTCCCGCACGGCAGGCTCCGTTTCCTCCTCCAGTCGCCGCAGGTAATATTCCTTGTTCCGCTGGAAGGACTCACGGGAGTCCAGCGCCAAAATCTCCAGTGAGGGCTGTGTGCTGAGAAGCATGGTAAGGGAGCGGACGCGACCCCGGATGACCTCCGGGGACAGGACGGAGAGGTTGTCCGGCTGGATCAGGAAGAAGGCACGCTCTCCGGAGTCTGTCACGATGCCGTGGGGCGTCACACGGACGATGCCCATGAGCTGCCGGGTCGACTGCCGCTGGCGCAGTTCCTTTTTCTGTTTCCGATTCATGTGTCCAGCCTCCATTCGTAATATTGTTGGCATAGAAAGAGAAAACAGGCGGCGCGGCGCAGGAAATCTAAGATACTGCTGCCATCCACCTGAATGGTGAGGAAGGCATACAGCGCCGTGACCACCAGCAAGCCCATGCCAAGCCCCTGCGTCAGCGCCAGCACAGAGAGCAGAGCGCCGATGCCGATGACGCCGATGTCCCGCAGCAGCCAGAGCCACAGCATGGGCTTGGCTTTCAAGTTTTCGGGGTAAATAAACATTTTGTTCCTCCAAAGCAAAACCGCTGCCGAAGATCTCAGCAGCGGTTCGCGCGATGTATTTCTTATTCTTCGGCGGCGCCGGTGTCCTCCGCCAGCGCCTGCCGGATGCAGTCCAGGAAGAAGGCGTTCTGCTTGATGCCGTTCCGCTTGAGGTATGCCTTGAGCTGCTCAAACAGCTCGGTGGGCACCTGAAACGCCACCGTCCTCACATTGTCCTTGTCCATCTTCGCATTTTCCTCCATTTCATAAAATTTGGTGATGAGCGCAGTCATGTACCGGCTCAGTGTCTCGCCAGATTCCGCCTGACGCTGCCGCACCTTGTCATGCAGCTCCACGGGGATCTGCGCGCAGAGGTTGCGCGTTTTTTCTGCCATAGCAGTTCCTCCGATCTTTTTAATGGTAAAGCTAAGATACCCGAAAGCAAGTGTGAAAGCTATTACCAAAGCCAACTAAAAATCCCATTCCAAATCAAGCGTAATGACCATAGCCACCCGTTGCATGAGGTATTCCACGCAGGGGATTGCAACGCTGTTGCCGAGGGCTTTGTAGCGCGCGGAGTCCGAAGCGCCGGGGACATCGGTCCAACCGTCCGGGTATCCCTGGAGCCGTTCACACTCCAAAGGCGTTAAGCGGCGAATGAGATTCCGGCAGTCCGCATCCCAGGTAGAGGACGGCTGGCAGACAAGGTCTGTAGCGTCCTTGTGCTGCCGCGCGCTCTCCGTGGAGGCGATCTCATCATCCCTGAACTGATCCACCCTCTGGCGGGCATAGACGCTGTGGCGATCCGAGGTGGTCAGGGTATAGGAAATGTCCCGCTGCCAGCCGAAGCCGTTGCCGCCGTTTTGCGGCTGCCGGTCAATGGCGTTGCCCGCAATGCAGATGACTTCTTCCTGCTGTACGAGGGGGATATTGTTCCCTCCAGTCCCATAGCGGGCGGACATGGTGGGCGCTACATCATGCGGCCCCGTGTATCTTCCGTCAATGCCATGGTTTTCATAAACTCTGGGTCCTGTCGGACGCAGAATCAGAGGCTGGTGTCCATGCTCCTGTGCCCGCAGGGTTCCGGTGAGGTTCTCACTGCACTCCATGATCTGCCCACCTTGATCATTGATGCAGAGGATGCTGGGCATACAGTTCCCGCTGGGGCTGCCTTTCAGGGTAGGCGATACGCCTTCCTGATATCCGATGGTTCCGGCGCTTGCACCTGCCCCGGCAGAAAATCCAGCGACAAAGGTTTGTTGTTTCAACCCCGGCTGAGCCTGCAGCGCGCCTGCTACATCATGCAGGTCACGCACCTCGTCCCGCTGGTTGGCGGCGAATGCGATCTGCTTTTGCGGACCACTCTGACTGCTGCCGGGATTTGTGATAAAGGTCTGCATTTGGAGGTTCTGCGTTGCCATCAATGCACCGGACACACCGTTCAGGTCAATTCCTTCACTGCGTTGGTTGATATGATAAGCTTTCGCTTCGCCGGATATGGGCGCAGGCGGGTCAAGCCCTGCCTGCATACGCAAAGCTGCTTCCAATAAAGGTGGCAGCGATTTGCCGCGGCACTTTGCGCGGCGCAGAATACCCAGGCACGCTGTCTGGGATAGCGAGTATCGGGATGGCGCTGTAGCCTGCAAAATCTGCCACAAGGAACACTCGACGGCGTCTTTGGGGCACTCCGAAGTGTTGAGCGTCCCAAACGATCCAAGCCACGGAGGATCGTACTCCCAATATGCCCCCAGCATATTCCCAGCGCCCGGTCTCAGGTCTAACAGCATGAAGGTATGGTTCTTCAACTTGGAGGAACGCTTCGAGGACCTTTTGAAAATCCGCCCCAGGCTTCTTCTGACCCGTTTCAGCGTCCCGCCCACTTGAGAGAGCGCCGACGACATTTTCCCAGATCCCGAATCTCGGCCGAATATGGATTCCTGTCCTTCCAGATTTTCTGTCTGCATCTCGCATCTCCTGAATAATTCGTATTTGTTCCATAAAGAGGCCGGAACGCGCACCGTTCAATCCGGCACGCATTCCGGCCACGCTGAGTCCTGGCATGGGCTGCCCCCGCAGATGATGTCTACAGGCGGCAGATACGCGCCGTTCAGTTTTGTGATGTCTCCCATCTGCTCCATGCGTGGGAAACGTATTTTTGATACCAGTATGGGGAATGGCTCGATCTCACTGGCCCAGATCGGCTCGATGCCGCACCGCACCGAAGCCAGAGGAAAGCCGGAGATGCCATCGAACAGGCTCCCCATCGTAAGTTTTCTTGTTGACTGTGTCATTTCATACACACCCTTTTATTTGATCGCCGCGGCGATGGTTCTCGTCACATTCACCGCGGACTGTGCCGTATAAACGGCGCTCGTAATATTGGCCTTTGTTGTGGTGTCCAGACCGAAGCTGCCGGCGATACGGGGTACTTCACCAGCAGAGAGCATGAGCCCCACGCCCATCAGCGCGTGGTCTTTGAACACCATAAGTCCCGCAATGAGGATGGTGGACTGGAGGAAGGCGGTCAGGCACAAGCCGATGACCTGCCGCATCCAGCCCATGAATCCATCCAGATAGCCACGCGGGACGCTGAACATATAGAGGGAGCCGACCGCAATTTGAATCAGCAAAATGCCTCCGCGTTTGAGGTTGGCAAAAAACACCTTCAGCACCGCATAGCCCATAAGGATCACGCAAAAGAGAAGCATAATGGGGCTGGTGATGATGCCGAGTCCAAAGTGGGAGCTGTTCACCACATCGGCAAGTGTCTGTATCTCGCTGAGTTCGGTGATGATGTCCTGTCCCACCTCACCGATGCTCCGACCGTAGCCGGTAAGCCCTGCGGAAAAGGTTCCCTGCAGCGACACCGATAAGGCATAGAGCCGGACGGGGACAACGGTGAAGAGGCTCACCGCCAGAAAGCCCTTGATAATATTCATGCCGCACTGCTGGAGATTGCCTCTGCCGGTGGAGTATTCAATGCCGCACTCAAAGGCGCAGACTACCACGCTGACGGCAAACAACGCCCACGCAAGGCGCGAGAAAAAGAGAATGATGGCGCTGACCCATTCCAGTTCAAAAAGTTCCACGCCCATATTGCCCATGAGGGCAAAGAAATTGCCGAGAAAGCCCACGATCTGCCCATAGATCCAGTCCACCAGCTGATCCAAAACTGTCGCGGCAACAAAGTCCCAAATAAATATCTTCGCTCACCTCCGAAAATGCAGAAAGCCGCCGCCCAGATGGGCGACGGCCTTTCATATAGAGTATTTTGTTTTGCATCTGACTGCAGCGCTTACTTGAGCAGCCGCGGATAATCTGTTGTGCCATTGACGATCGCATAAACGTAGACGGTGTCCCCAATCAATTTGTAGATGGCAACATAAGTCTTCGTCAGCACAAGTTTACGGTAACCGCTTGCCGCAAGGATCGGGTCCGGATGCGTTTGCCCCATCAGCGGGAAATCCCGCAGACGGTTTATGGTCGTTTTCATCGTGCTGTAGATTTTTCGCGCGTAGGGAGTTCCTGCCTCCGTAATGTGATACTTTACGATCTCCTCGAAGTCGTGTTGAGCAGGTGGAAGATAGACCAGTTTACTTTTCGTAGGCACGGAACAGCTCCTCCATTCTTTCGTCAAGCTCCTCCGGCGTGCAGACAGGCTCTCCGCTCAATCTGCTGAGTTCCGCAGCATAAATTTTGTCGCGGTGTCGGAACATTTTTTCCCGCTCCTCGTATGCTGCCATGCTCATATAAACACCGTCATCTTCACCCTTGTTCGTGATGAAGATCGGTTCACCGGATGCCTTTGCCAGCTCGGAGATCTGCGTGTACTCATTCCGCAGAGCAGAGGATGGTCTGATTTGCATAGAAAGCCCTCCTTATCAATTTCTTGATAGTATTATATCAAGATAACACTTTTTATGCAAGCTTTTTATGAGGCTCCTTGCTAAATACGGGGTGACACCATCTGCCTACTTCCTAATCCAGGACTGTCGCGGCAACAAAGTCCCCAATAAATATCTTCACTCACCTCCGGAAATGCAGAAAGCCGCCGCCCAGGCGGGGCGACGGCTTTCCTTATAGAATATTTTGCTTTAGACCATTATAATGTAGATCAATCGAACATGACCGCATCCGCTAAGTCCTGATTGGTATTGAATATTTCCGTGTCCACGATTGACACGGGAGCATTATGCTTCACAATTTCCGCTCCTGTGAAATTCCATCCACCACCAGAAGCAGCCTCGTTTGTATTCACCATGACCTCCATACCGTTATACATGAATCTTAACCAACCTGCCGCAGTCGTATCTTCTCCTAAATACTCATAATCGTCAACACCAATCAAGGAGAAGAAATCTTCAAAGGACATTTCATCTTCCATGTCCGGAAAGAGTATGCATGTGGTGGTGACAAAACCGGAACATTCCAGCTGGTCTTCATATTCGTTCATAGCCTTTTCAGCATCGCCACTCTGTGCACCGAAAAAGCAGTAAAGATATTCCGACTCTGAGGCTCCAAAGCATATAGCAGCACTGTCTGGAAATCCATCCGGCCTTACAATCACGTTGCCTTCCGGATGCTCGTTTTTCAATTCATCAAGCGTTTTCCCGAGGTCATTGAAAAACTCAGGCGTGCTTGTATTATCATAGCCTGAACAGCCCGTTGATGCACCATTCTCCGTAATATTGGAATCCTTTGATGTTTGGTCATCAGGAGTTACAGATGCACAAGCGGAAAACGTAAATAATACAAGCAAAAGCATCGTTGTAATGACGGCATTATGCTTCATAGTATTCTTGGTAGACACAGAACAATTCCTCCATTCTCATTAAGATTCTCTGGTACCTATCTCTCAAATGGTATTTATAGCAGGATTGTGCTTTTAACGCAAGAGTATCTTTGTGAAGCAACCATGTCTGCCTACTTCATCCACATACACTATCCATGCAACCATTGCCTCATCGGTTATATCCGGCAGGAGGGTCCTGATCCGGTTTTTAATTGTTCTCTCTTCTTGGCTCAGATCCCGATGATATTCCAGATGTATTTCGGCGCGATCAAGCTGAAAATCAGGCAGGCAAAGAGGATGGCGGGGCCGGTCCACTCAAACTGTCCTCTCTGGCGATAATCAAAGTACGCGCCGCCAAGTTTCACGAAGAATGCGATGGCGAGGATCATATCCAATGCAGGGAACACCACCTTCTCCACCACGCTCTTGATCTGCTTGGCCGCCTCCGTCCATGTCTGCTCCACCGCTCCCGCAACATCCCCGCCCGCAGCGAGCGCCGAGGTGCAGCAGAGAGAGGTCAGAAGCAAAAGCGTCAATGTCAGAATAATCATTTTTCTGTATTTCAAGAAATCTCAACCTCCTTAAAATGGGGATGCCGCCCCTTGCGGAGCGGCATCCGTTGTTAGTCCTTAATAGCCGGTGCGAGGCAGGGGCTTGCTGGGGGCATAGACACGGGTGACCCAGCGGGAGGTCGCCATGATCCACTGCCCGTTGTAGACGCCGCCTGCATCCGACGTGTTGACGAACTGCGTGCCGTCGGTGAGCTTTGAAAGCACCTTGCAGTCCACGCGGGGTGCCTCCACCTGACGGAAGTTTGAAGGTACGATGCCGAACGCCGCCATGAACTCCGTCACATACTCATTGGAAGCAAGTCCCAGCGCCGCAGGAGAGGCATCCAAGACATAGTTTTTGGATGTACTCAGATTATCTGCCAGCGTGCGCCAGTTATCACCGCTGAGATTGGTTTTGTACACGATCTTATAATTTCCGGGGGTATTCCACGTGCCGGTGTAAATCTTTTCAAGGCGCACCGCCTTGACGGGCAGAGTGTCTCTCCAGTAGAACGACTCCAGCGCCGTGGTGGAATTGTTGGCGATGCCGGTGAAGTTGTAGCGGACAAGCTGCCCCGGCATGACCTCCACGTAGCCGGTTTTCTTGATCGACACATTCGTGTACAGGCTCTTATTGGTCATGGCTGCCTTGACGATCTGACCGGCGTGTTCGATCTCCACCTCAATGGGTGTCTTATCCAGCCCGTAAAACTCCGCCGCCTTGGATTCCACGATTTTATATCGCGCCAAAGGCAGGGGCTTGCTGACCGCCAAGCCGTTTTTATCCGTCTTGATGGTATCCACCAGACGGTTGGTGCGGGCATTGTAAACTTCAAAGACGGTGTTGGGGATGGGCGTTCCGGCGGGCCAACCATTCATGGAATTGTAGTCCTCTGAAGTCTTACGAATCTGGAGCTGACCGGTGATGGGGGTATTCTTCCATTCGATTTCCGTGGTTTCGCCGGACTTTACATACACGGTCTTTTTCTGCGTGTCGGGGATATAGCCCTCGTTTTCCAATTCACGCAGATAAAAACGACCAGCGGTCAGGTTTTCAAAACGGACATAACCGCGGTCATCGCTTGTTTCCTGCGCAATGGGATTATTTCCGCTGTCATAGAGAATGAAGGAAACGCCATAGATACCCTCGCCGGTGGTCGAATCGACCTTGTGGATCAGGATACCGGAGATGGCCTTGTTGGTCACCGTTTTGGTCGTGGTTTTACCATCCTCCACGGCGAAATAGATGGGGGTATTGTCCAGCTGGAAGCCCTTGCCCGCCTCGGTTTCCACGGCATAGTAGCTGCCGCTTTCCAGCGGCACATACACGCGGCCGTCCGTTCCGGTGGTGACGGTGTCCACCAGACCGCCATCGCTGACACGGCGGATCTCGAAGGTGGTGTTGGGGATACGCTGGGTTTTGTCCGCCGCATTCACTTTCACCAGCTCCAGCCCGCCGATGGGAGCATTATAAAAATAGAGGGACTGCGTGTCATTGGGGTTGACCACCACGGTCTGCGTGCGGGTGTTCTCGTCGATGGTGTAACCGGAGATGGATTTTTCCTCTGTCACCACCAGTGTGCCGGTGACGCCCTTGAGAATGATCTGCCCGTTTTCGTCGGTATAGTACAGACCGTTGGAGCTGATTTTTCCGTTTTCGTCGGGGACAAACTCGCCGGTAGCCGTAGTGATTTTGAAGGTAACGCCCTCCAGCGGCGTCTTGCGGTCCAGAGAGGACAGCTTGTTGATGATGAGCGCGCCCTGTCGCTCATTCCAGAAGGTCATGCGCTGGGGAGACTGGCTCTGGTCGATCTTGATGCTCTGCGGTGTCCCGTCCAACACGAATCCATCCACAGATTTGACCTCTTTTGCGGTAACAGTCATGCCGTCGGTCAGACCCTCAATGACGATCTGGCCTGCAGCGTCGGTGGTATAGTAGCCGTTGTTGGGGCCGACTACCGCGCCGGAGGAGTCCGTCACAAGGAACTGTACCCCGGCAAGCGGTTCATTTTTCGTGCCGGAAATGTATTTCTGGAGAATCAACGTTGTAGTGGGTTTGTTGTAAAAGGTCAGCGTCTGCGTGTCGTTGGGATTGACTACCACCGTCTGTGTGCGGGTCGCTTCGTCAATGGTGAACCCCAGAATCGTCTTGGTTTCCGTTGCTACCACGGTGCCAACGATACCAGAAATTCTGATCTCACCGGATTTATTGGTGTAATAAATGCCGTTGCTGGACAGTTCGCCGTTGGCGTCGGGAACGAAGCTGCCATCCGCGTAGGTGATCTTAAACTCTACGCCCTCCAGCGGCTCCTTGTTGGGACCGGAGCTGACCTTGCGGATGATGAGATTTCCGGCAGGCTGGTTCAGAAACTGCAAATGCGCCGTTTCGCCGCTCTTGATGAGTGCGTGCTGGGGGCTGTCATCCAACAGGTAGCCCGTTTTTGCTCTGACTTCACGGGCAATGACCGTCATGCCGGGTTCCAGACCATCCACCAGAATTTCGCCCGCGGCATTGGTGGTGAAGCGGCCGTTGTCGTTGCCGAGATAATGGCCGCTGCTGTCGGTCAGCAGGAACTCTACGCCGGAGAGCGGTTCGTGCTTGCTGTCATCGCTCAGCTTTGTAATGAGCAAACTTCCCAGCGGCGCATTGCCGAAGCGGAGCGTCACCACATCCTGATCCTCGCCGGAGATCCACACCGTCTGGGGTTCACGGTCGATGACGTGATTTCCATCGCTCTCAATCTCCTGGCAGATGTAAGTGCCGCGTTTGAGGTTTGTTACGGTGAACGCTCCGTTGGGGCCGGTCACATAGGTCCCGATGACTGTGCCGCCAGTGCCGCTGATATTGCCGCTGAGATATCTCAGTTCAAATCGGCAGCCCTCCAGTCCCTTTCCGGTTTTGGCGTCATATTTGTACACGACGAGGGCACTGTGAGGAACATTGTCCACGGTCACGGTCTTAGAGGTATTGGCTTCCAGATAGAACTCGGTGACCCCGCTGCCCTGAATGCCGAAGCCCTTGGGAGCAGACTCCTCCATCAGCTTGTACCAGCCACGGTTTACGTCGGTGAGCGTGATTTTACCATCGGAGGCCGTTGTGAATACACCGAGGTCGTTGATCTCGCCGGTGGTGGTATTGTCCGAGCCGTAATAGATATGGAATTTGGCATTGGAGAGAGGATCACCGGTGACGCTGTTTCGCTTTAGGATCGTCAGGGAGGGTTTGACCGCGTTGAAGAAGGTCACCGTTCTGGTGCAGCCCGCTTCCAGATGGACCTCCTGGGGAATCTCAGAGAGAATGACATGGGAAGGCACATTTTTCTCCGTGATGCGATAGCTGCCCACGGGGATGGAATCGAGGAAGATGCGCCCCGCGCTGTCCGTCGTGGCGCTGGTAGAAAAGCTGCCGTCGATCTGCTCGATACGGTAGGTCACGC
>OLOT01001279.1_pt1 | contig 15249 bp, 16 predicted proteins | sample 1671991 | NCBI WGS metagenome assembly OLOT01 (sample SAMEA3136634, study PRJEB25190) | human gut metagenome | biome: human gut; feature: human-associated habitat; material: faeces | place: Austria | collected 2013
TACTGTCTTGCCGTCTTTTACAATTTCAAACTTGTTCTCTGCGATACACCTTATAGTCACCTTGTCAGTTACGTTAAAGCTGCTGAAACTTTCATCAACATATGTCACCTTTGTGTTTGCATAGTAGACCTCGTTGGCTGATATTATTATCCTTGTGCCTTTATAACTGAACGAGTTGACCTTTTTTCCGTTCTTAGTGACAGTGACAGTATTTCCGTCACAAGTCAGTACAAGCTTATCACCGTTATCATCAGTTATCTCAAAAGAGTTCACTATCTCATTTGAACTGTTTATAAGAGTGTATCCCCCCTGCACATTTGCAAAAAGGGTATAGCCGCCATCAAAAACTATCTTTGTACAAGTCGCTGCTGTTTGTATAGTAGTCACTGAACCCGTGATAGTTTCGGCAGACTTTTTATTTGTGGTCACAGTTGTGGTGACTCCCGTGCTGACGCTTGAAAGCTTTTTGGGCTTTTCTTTCCCTGTGCTTCCGCAAGAGGAAAGACAACAGCCTGCTGCACAGACAACACATAATATTTTAACTAACCTATTGCTTTCCATTATATCTTAGCTCTCCTGTTTTATCAAATGTTCCACATGGAACAATACAAAAAAGGCAGCCCTAGGACTGCCTTTGTGAGTTTATTTTGTGTTTGAAAGTGTCCATCTGAAAGGTGCTATTCTCTTTGCCCTTGTGTTGTCTATGTTCCAGTTGTTGAATGTGATAGATGGGTCAAAATAGCGATAATCAGTTTTCATCTTACCTTTGTTGATGCTTAGTCCCATTCCAGGTGATTTCTGGATAACTGCACCTATGCGGTGATGTTCCTTTTCATAATCAATTATCTCTTTTGCCGTTATCAGCCTTGAATCAGCAAGATTGTAGATTCCCTCATATCTTCCTGACGGTACATTGATAATACCATTTATAAAGTCGATAAGATTGAATACACAACAGAATGAAAAACCGTATTCTCCATCATTGAATATGTATGCAACATTTTCCTTTGCGTCAAATACTCTGTCTCTCAGATTTTGTGTATACTCAGCGTCATAAATAGGAGCTACTCTGGCAATAACAGGTATAGTTTCAGACTTTTTAAATTCCTTCTGCATTATCTTCTCAGATGTCATCTTAAGATCTGCATAGTTTGAATTTCCCTTTTCAGGAGCAGTTTCCCTTATTGGTTCTCTGCCTTTCTGTACACCATATATTGCTGTTGTGCTGAGCAGGATAAAGCTCCTTACCTCAGCCTTGTTTGCAGCCGCATATATGAACTTATCACATATCTTGCTCTTTTTCATCTCAGCGTCTGTTACATATGGATCTATATCGTTATCTACAGAATTTGCCAGATGTACGACAACGTCGATCTTGTTGCTATCGATTACATTTGTAATAGCGTCCTTATCTGTAATATCACACTGGATAAAAGTATAGTTTGGATCAGTTCCAATAAACTCATTTTTGCGTGTATCTATACCGAATACACGATGCTTTTTGTGCAGTAAGCTGGATGTAAGGTACAAGCCTATCATTCCGCTTGCTCCTGTAACTAAAATTGAAGCCAACTCTGCCACTCCTTCCCCAAGTAGAATTGCACATTTATTTACTATAATTATACCACAGTTTTTATTAATTGCAAATACTTTTTGAAGAAAACTGAAAAATTTAGATTTTCTTTATAATTTTGCTTGCTATATTTAGTGAATTGTGATAAAATTATAGGTATAAATCATAAACAAAAAAATATAAAAACATTTTAACATATAGAAATATTAAGGAGCAATTTATTTTGGTTTATTCCGATCTTATATTTATACTGGGAATGTTCCCGATAATGACCATTATTTCGCTTTTCGACAGAAGCGCAGAATATAAAAACCTCATTCTGATAGTTTGTTCCCTGCTGTTTTTCAGTTGGGGCAGACCTTTTGTGTTCTGTCTTATTTTCCTGTCAGTTATCCTCGATTGGATATTTGGTCTTATTATTTCAAAAAACCGTGAGAACAAAGCCCTTTGCGGGATATTTTTAGTGCTGGATATTATAATGAACGTATCTCTTATGCTAATATTCGGTCAGAATATCCTTTATAATAAGGTAAAAAAGCTCAGTTTTGACGCTGCCATACTTCCACTTGGTATGGGTTATTATATGCTCAGAGGAATTTCTTATGTCTATGACGTTTTCAAGGGCAACTGCAAAGCAGAAAAAAACGTTTTCTGCCTTTTGACTTATATGGTGTCACTGCATTTCATGCTTGTGGGACCTCTTGTGAGATACGGTGATATTGAGCCACAGATAAGGCATCGTGAGATCACAGGAGCAAAGCTCAACGAAGGTCTTACAAAGATAGTTTTCGGACTTGGCAAGGTGGTGCTTCTTGCAGGCGTTTTTGAACAGATAAAGCTTGCAGGACTTAACGGCAAAGAGATAACTACCCTTGGCTGTTGGCTTGGTATGCTGTCATTCTTGGCTCAGTATTATTTTCTTTTCACAGGACTTTCGGATATGGCAATGGGACTTGGTCTTACAAACGGCTTTGTTTATCCTGACAACTACACCGATATCGAAGCTGACGGACTTTTCACTGGTATGATAAAAAGCTTCAATACAACTGTTGTTGATTTTTTCAGCGAGGTTTTCTGCTGCAAAAAAAACATGAACAAGGTCTTTACTTTTGTGTGCTATATACTTTGCGGTCTGGCTCTTTCTATATGGTATCAGGCAAAGGTGAATTTCATTATCGTCGGACTTTGTGCGGCAGTGCTTTGTATCCTTGAAAAGCTGTTTCTTGAAAGACCGCTTTCAAAGCTGCCTGACCTTGTGAAGTATATCTATCTTGTACTCACTGCACTCGTTATTTTTGGCGGACTTTATTTTGACAGCTTCTATGGCTACAAAAAATGGCTCTTTGCACTTGCAGGAGTAAATGTGAAATACACCTTGAGCGTGTCTGTAAAAAGTGCAGTGCTGAAAAATATCACCCTTATAGTAATATCGTTCTTTATTGTCTGCCCACCTGCAAAAAGAGCTTTCTGCAAGATTTTTAAAAAGCTTTCACAGAAGTCTCAGGCGGCTTATGGCAGAGTTATGATAACAAAGACCATTATGACAGTGCTTGTTTTTGCAGTGAGCGTTATAACACTTGCGGCGGAATATGCGGCATAAAAAGAGGAAAATACTAATGGATAAGAAAACTACACGATTCAATATCGTTCACGGTGACAATGAGTATGAGATACCGGAGGAATGCGAGGCTGCGGAGGAAGCGGCTGAAGAGCTTGCCAAAACGAATTTGGAGGAGCATTACAGCTTTATAAATCTTCTTTCCATAGCAGTCATAATGCTATTTGCCTGCATATTCTTTATTTCAGTTTCAGGAAGCGACATTGTGGAGGACAACAATCTGTCTTTAACATTCAAGACTTTCTTTTCAGGGGATTACACTCAGGCATTGGAGGACTCTTATAATAATAGTATACCTTTTCCTGACGCCATGAAAGCTGTTGAGGAGCGTATCTCTCTTATTTACGGCATCGGCAATAAGGTCACTGACCCTATAAAGGAAACGCCTGACAATACTGATTCTAACCACAACAGCTTTGATCATCCGACTAATAATGACAGTGATGATCCTGACGAAAATGTTATCACCACCACTGCAAAACCGCAGGATGGTGAAGTAACTACCACAAAGAAAAAAGAGGACAAGAAAAAAACAACAACTACCACTGCTATTGACAGACCGGAGGAAACTAAAAGCACCACAACGACTTCAACGGCTTCCACTACCACAAATAATGACAAGCCTTACTATACTGTCACCGAAACTGAGCCTATAGTACAGCCTGGTCCTACTACTACCACGACCACAACAAAGGCAACTGAGACCACAACTCGGCCGACTGAAACTACAGAACCTACCACTGAGCAAACTGAGGAACCGTCAGATGAATAGCAGATTTGATAACCCTTTTCCCTATTCTGATGACAATAAAAGATATCATACCTACAATTATTATCTAAGGCACAAGTTCGGCACTAAGGTTTTCAAGATACCGCTTAATATTGACCTTGGCTGTCCGAACAGAGACGGCACAAAAGGTTTGGGGGGCTGTGTGTTCTGCTCGGCAAAAATGAGCGGAGATTTTGCAGGCGACCCTCATGAGGATATCCTTACTCAGTACAGAGAGATAAGGGAGAAAATGAGCAAGAAGTGGAGCAATGGTCTGTGCATACCGTATTTTCAGGCAGGCTCAAACACCTATGCTGACATTGAAACGCTGAGAAAAATGTTTTATACAGCCCTGTCATTTGAAAATACGGCAGGGCTTTCTATCGCAACGAGGGCGGATTGTATCGACGAGAAAAAAGCCGACCTCCTTGGCGAGCTTGCGGAAAAGACTTTTCTTACTGTAGAGCTTGGCTTACAGACTATACATGACGAAACGGCTTTGAAAATGAACCGCTGTCATACTTTTGCGGATTTTCTCAAAGGCTATGAAATGCTGAGAAAGCGGAACGTTAATGTGTGCGTGCATATCATCGACGGGCTTCCCGGTGAGGATAGAGATATGATGCTTGAAACGGCTAAAACTCTCGGTCAGCTTGATATACAAAGCATTAAGATACATCTTCTGCACGTTTTAAAAGGCACTGCGCTTGCGCAGATGTATGAGCGTGGAGAGTTCAGAGCGCTTGAAATGGACGAGTATGTTAATATCGTCTGCGACCAGTTGGAACTTCTGCCTGCTGAGATAGTAATACAGCGTGTGACAGGTGACGGTGCAAAGGACGACCTTGTTGCACCTTTGTGGAGTTTGAAAAAATTCTGCGTTATGAACGAGATAGACAAAGAAATGGGAAGAAGAAATTCATGGCAGGGAAAGGCTCTGTCGGAGTAAAAAGAGGTAAAAATGAAAGATATATGTGCAGTTTCAACACCACTCGCTGAGGGCGGTATATCAGTCATAAGAATAAGCGGAGAAAACGCCATAAGCATAGGTGCAAAGGTTTTTAAACCGCTGTCATGCAAAAGTGTTGAAAACATGGCAGGCTATACCTGTGCATACGGAAAAATAGTTGACAAAAACGGCAGAGAAGTTGATGACGGTGTTCTGACGGTTTTCCGTGCGCCTAAATCATACACCGGAGAAAACGTCTGCGAGATATCATGCCATGGCGGAATATATGTTACAAAAAAAGTTCTCAGACTTTGCATTGAACAGGGTGCAGAGCTTGCTCAGAGGGGCGAGTTCACAAAGAGGGCTTTTCTCAACGGAAAGCTTTCACTTACTCAGGCTGAGGGCGTAATGGAAACTATCTCCGCTCAGGGAGAATATGCACTTAATTCTGCAAATCTCACAAAAGAGGGTAGGCTTTTCAGGCTGATTTCTGATATGTCAAGAAAGTTTGTCACAATACTAGGTGAACTTGCGGCATGGGTGGATTATCCAGAGGAGGACTTGCCTGAGATATCTGAGGATAATCTCAGAGAGAGCCTTAAAAACGCTTTGGCAGGGCTTGATAAAATAATAGCAGATCATGACAGCGGTATGATACTGAAAAACGGTGTTGACACTGTTATCGCAGGCAAGCCGAACGTTGGAAAATCGACCCTCATGAATATGCTGTTGGGATATGACCGCTCCATAGTCACAAATGTGGCAGGCACTACACGAGATGTTATTGAAGAAAGTGCAAAGCTTGGCGAGCTTATTTTGAAGCTTTCCGACACTGCAGGTATACATGAAACTGATGATGAAGTTGAAAAAATAGGCGTTGATATCGCAAAGAAAAAGCTTAAAAACGCTATGCTTGTAATAGAAGTTTTTGACATTTCAAGAGAGCTTGATGAGGAAGACTTGGAGCTTCTTGAATATGTGAAAAGGCTTGGAAAGAAAGTTATCATAGTTCTCAACAAGTCTGACCTTGAAAATGTTGTTGAAAGGTCTCAGCTTGAAAAATATTCAGACTATGTGATAGAGATTTCTGCGAAGCTTGACGAGGGCAGAGAAGAACTTCAAAAAGCCACAGAGAAGCTTTTGGGCATTGGCGGATATGACGCTGACAGCACGATTTTTGCAAATGAGCGTCAAATATCCTGTGCAGAACGTGCAAGAAAATATCTTGCCATGGCTCTTGAAAGCCTTGACATGGGAGAAACTTTGGACGCTGTTACTGTAATGATAGACAATGGCGCAAATGCACTTTTGGAGCTGACAGGAGAAAAAGCTACAGAAGCGGTGGTAGACGAGGTATTTTCAAAATTCTGCGTAGGAAAGTAATTTATATGGTCTTATTTTCAGACAGGTGGTTTTATTATGCAAAAGGAATATTTTGATATTATTGTGGTAGGTGCAGGTCACGCAGGCTGTGAAGCGGCTCTGGCGGCGGCACGCCTTGGACTAAAGACGGCACTTTTTACCATAACACTTGACGGTGTTGCCAATATGCCATGCAACCCCTCTATAGGCGGAACTGCAAAGGGACATCTTGTTCGTGAGATAGACGCTTTGGGCGGCGAAATGGGCAAGGCGGCGGATAAAACTTTTCTGCAAAGCAGGATACTCAACCGTGGAAAAGGTCCTGCTGTTCATAGTCTGAGGGCGCAGATAGACCGTGTTGAATATCATAAGCTTATGAAAAAGACTATCGAAGATACTGACGGTCTTTATCTGAAGCAGGCTGAGATAACTGATATTTTATTTGAGGAGGACGGCAAAACTGTTCGTGGTGTGCGTACAAAGCTTGGCACTGAGTATGACTGCAAGGCTGTTGTAATCTCAACGGGAACTTACCTTGGCGGCACTGTCCATGTGGGTGCAGTATCATATTCAAGCGGTCCTGACGCAACTTTGCCTGCACTTAGTCTGACAGAATGTCTTAAAAAGGCAGGCATGACAATAAGACGTTTCAAAACAGGCACTCCTGCCCGTGTACACAAGCGTTCCATAGATTTTGACAAGCTTGAAGTTCAGTGCGGTGACGATGATATAACGCCATTTTCTTTTGATAATCATGAAAAACTTGAAAATAAAGTCAAATGCTATGTGGCTTATACAAATGAAGAAACACACAAGGTAATAAGAGATAACATACATCTTTCACCTATATATTCGGGTAGGATACACGCTATTGGTCCAAGATACTGTCCGTCTATTGAGGACAAGGTAATGAGATTTTCTGACAAGCCAAGGCATCAGCTTTTTATTGAGCCAATGGGTCTTGACACTGACGAATATTATCTGCAAGGTATGTCGTCATCACTGCCTGAGTTTGTTCAGCTTCAATTTTTGCACACTATAAAAGGACTTGAACACGTTGAGATAATGCGAAATGCCTATGCCATAGAATATGATTGCTGCGACCCTACAGAGCTTTCTGCTACGCTGGAGTTCAAGGCTTTTGACGGTCTTTACGGTGCAGGTCAGTTCAACGGCACTTCGGGATATGAAGAAGCCGCCGCACAAGGTCTTATCGCAGGCATAAATGCCGCACTGAAAATTCTCGGCAGAAAACAGCTTATTCTTGACAGAGCGTCCTCATACATAGGCACTCTTATTGACGACCTTGTGACAAAGGGTTGTTCAGACCCTTACAGAATGCTCACATCACGAAGCGAATACAGACTTTTGCTAAGACAAGATAACGCTGACATAAGGCTTACGCCTATAGGTCATGAGATTGGGCTTATCTCAGACGAAAGATATCAGCATTTGCTTGACAAAAATGAACAGATAGCCGCTGAGATAAAGCGTGTTTCAAAAATAAATATTGCACCAAATCCTGAGATAAATGCTTATCTTGAATCTGTAGGCACTGACCCTCTCAACAACGGCATAAAGCTTGCTCAGCTTATCCGCAGACCACAGGTGTCATATGACGGTCTTGCTCCTTTCGATAAGGAACGACCTGAGCTTTCAGCAGAAGTAAAAGAGCAGGTAGAATTGCAGATAAAATATGACGGCTATATAAAGATACAGCTTGAACAGGTGGAGGCTATGCGAAAGCTAGAGAAAAAGGCTTTGCCTGCGGATATTGACTATAATGATATAAAAAGTCTTAGACTTGAAGCAATTGAAAAGCTCAATAAAATAAAGCCTGTATCAGTTGGTCAGGCAAGCCGAATCAGCGGAGTAAACCCTGCGGACGTGGGTGTGCTTTTGGTATGGCTCTCATCAAAAAATGACCATAGGGAGGAATAGTATGTCAAAGCTTATTTCTAAGGACGATTTTATAAAGCTTTTTGATAATTATGATATAACAATATCTTACAGCGATTATTCACGCTTTGAAGCTTATGCAGATCTGCTTTGTGAATGGAACGAGAAAATAAATCTTACTGCTATCACTGACCCTGAGGGAATTTCAATAAAGCATTTTTTTGACAGCGTTTATCCTTTCACACTTTTCGAGGTAAAAGAAAATGCAACGGTAATAGATGTCGGCACAGGGGCAGGATTTCCGTCCTGTCCACTGAAAATCGTCCGTGACGATATAAAGCTTACACTTCTTGACAGCCTTAACAAGAGGATAAATTTTCTTGCACAGCTTTCAGACAGTCTTGACCTTGGCGCGACTTGTATACACGGCAGAGCAGAAGAGCTTGGCAGAAGCATGGAGTGCCGTGAACAATTTGACATTGCCACAGCAAGAGCAGTGGCAAACCTCAGCGACCTATGCGAATATTGCCTGCCTTTTGTAAAAGTCGGAGGATATTTTGCGGCTTTAAAAGGTTCAGGAGGAAATGATGAGCTGAAAGAGGCTAAAAATGCTATTAAGATACTGGGAGGAAAGGTCGAAGAGGTCTTTGACTATGAACTTCCAACAGGTGATGGCAGAACGCTTATCCTCATAAGAAAAGTATCTGAAACACCTGAGAAATATCCACGCAACAAGGGTCAAATGAAAAAGAAAAAATTATAATACGAATATATGCACAAAAAAACACGCTGAATTTTGTTCAGCGTGTTTTCTTATTGTCATTTTTAATTTAGAACTCTATCTTTGAGTAAAGACCTGAATCCTTCATTGTGTCCTCAGGCTTTGGCTTTTTGTAGTCCTTTTCAAAGCTTGTTGTGATGTCAAAACCCTTTGAGCGGCGATTGTTATTGTTTCTTCTTCTGCCACCGTTCTTCTTGTAGCCGCCTCTGTTGTCATACTTTCTAGGTGTTGTAGAGCTGATTATTACCTTTCTCCATGGCTCTTCACCCTTTGACTGAGATGTTACACCCTCGATCTCTGATACAGCAGCGTGAATGATCCTTCTCTCATATGGATTCATTGGCTCGAGAGCTGATGAACGACCGCTTCTCTTTACGTTGTTTGCTATCTTTCTTGCAAGCTCTTCAAGCTGGGTCTTTCTTCTTGCCCTGAAACCATTGCAATCTGTGGATATTCTGAAATATTCTCTGTCTATCCTGTTGCATACAAGTGAAGCAAGATACTGAAGTGAATCGAGGATATCGCCCTTCTTGCCGATAAGCTTCTCGAACTCTTCGCTCTTTATCTCAAAAAGTGCGCCGTTTTCAAGCTTTGTTAACTCGATCTCTGTGTCTTCTATGCCCATTGCCTTTATAACATTGAGTATATATTCCTTTGCACAGTCAGCCTTTTTCTGCAAAGTGTCGCTCCACTCTGCCTCTGCCTTGACTTCTTCCTGAACTTCTGCCTTTTCTTCAACAGCCTCTGTTTTTTCAGTTACAGTTTCTACCTTTGTTTCAGGCTCATATTCAGCTTCTACCTTTGCCTCACCCTTGATCTTTCCGAAAAAGCCCTTTTTAGGCTCTTCAAGAACTGTGAAAGTGATCTTTTCTACTTCTGTTCCAAATTCAACTGCCGCCTTGTTCTTTGCTTCGTCTACAGTTGCGGCTGTAAAGATCTGTTTCATTTTTTTCTGCTCCTCTCGCTAAAAAAGTTTAGTCAACAACAGGTCAATCCTGTGAATCGTCATATTCGTCGCCATATTTCTCAGCCATTCTCTTTCTGGCTTCGTTAAGACGTCTTCTCTGCTCGTCTTTAAGCTCCGTCTTTGTTTTCTTCTTAGGCTCATCGTAATCCTCATCGTCAGAAAGTGACTTTCTGATCTCAGCAGGATCCTTACCAGCCTGTATCATCTGAGCCTCAGCCATTTTCTCCATAAGAGTAGGCTTGCCCTTCTTTTTCTGCCGTCTGTGCCGTTTTTTGTGCTCCTTCGTTGGTCGCATAATCGTCAATTTTCTGCGCCGCACCACACCCGGTAAAGAGTACACACGACAATACGACCGCAAGCATTTTCCGTATCGTTTTTTTCATCTGTTTTCCTCCGTTTCCCATGCGAAAAATCCACAACAATTTGCATAGTTTCAGTATATCACAAATGCATTTCTAACACAATTATAAATAATATGTAACTATTCAGGATCAATGTATGGAAATCAATGAATCGTCGTGCTTGCACGTAAGAGACTTTGATTTCCATACATTGAGATCCTAATAGGGCTCCCCCTCCACATATGAGCATTTTTAGCCTTGTCAAAGGCGAGAAAGCATGCTGCAGCCTCCTGCCGAATCCCCCCGTTCCCAATCTTCTAATGTTCGGTAAGGAATTCTAAAATACTCAGCAAATTGTTTCTGTGTCATGCCTGTTTGTTTTCTTGCTTCCTTTAATAATTCCTTTAGTTCCATACTGTCTCCTAACATACTAATTTGTCTAGTTTATATGCTACCACGCATTGTGTATATTGTCAAGATATATGAAACAATTTCTCCAGTTGAAATCACCGGTCACTGTGGTCAGCAGCACACTCTGGACTCGCACCATCTCTTATAGACCATAAAGGGAGTATCATTATCATAGAACAGTCGCAACCACGGAATCCCCACAATTCCTCTTTTGCATGGATGTTATCGCTCCCGGCATCTCACATCAGGCAGATGGATCAAATGTATATTTCCTCTCCATCACTTCAGCCTTACCGATCCTGGCGCATCTGCGGCACGGCGCAATGCGTAACTGTTCCTTATGTCCGATGAAATCATCATATTTAATTGTCGTTGTGTTCACGAAAATCATTTTTTCTTGTGGACACATCTAAATTATAAATGTCTGCTTTACTCTTGCAAAGAACACATATTTCGGTTATCCTCCACGATTTATCGGTGTATCATTCAAAAGAAAAAAGGTATTTTGATTATTTTTCAAAATATTTTGTTTTCTTATTCTCATCATGATAAATATGAATTTTACTTATATTCTATTCTACTATATAATAAAAAACAAGAAAACTATTACATAGGAGGAATCGCCGATTATGTCGACAAAAAAAGCCAATCTGATTCTTACAACCTGCTCTATGGCATGGGGAACTTCTTATATATTTATGAAACTTGGAATTGAGGGACTTTCCCCTCTGATGCTGATGGCTCTGCGTACAGGAATCGCATTTCTGATTCTGGTACTTATATTTTTCAAAAGGTTACTGAAAGTTAATAAAAGACTTTTACTCTACAGTGCCATCACCGGCTTTCTGCTTTTTACAAACCTTACGCCAATCCTTTACGGATTAAATACGATTACTGCTTCTCAGAGTGGATTCATCCTCAGCACCACCGTTGTGCTTGTTCCGGTCATTCATGCAGTTATTTCCCGGAGACTTCCGGCGCATCATGTCAGGCTTGGAATCATTATCGTATTGATCGGAATGGTACTGATCAACGGCGGTGATATATTTGCTGTCAAGCCCGGAACGTTGCTTTGTATGCTTTCGGCTTTCAGTTATTCAATCAATATTGTATTAAACAGCTATTTTACCAGACAGGTAGATCCACTTGCACTCGGAGTCTACCAGCAGGGCTTTACCTGTCTTTATTCCATAATCGGTCTGCTGGTGTTCGGATCCCCGATATTTCCGAGCACCGCGTTGGACTGGATCTCCGTTCTTGGACTTGCTCTTTTGTCCTCAGCTTACGGATTCGTTGTACAAACTGTTGTGCAGCAATATACAACACCGGAGAATACCGGATTCCTGTTCTCCCTGGAACCGATCTTTGCAGCGATTTTTTCCTTCATCTTCCTGCATGAGAAGCTCACGGAGATGGGATATCTCGGGGCCATTTTCATTCTTGCAGGAGTGTTTACCGCTATCGATGCCAAAAGTACGGTAATGGAATTAATCACCGGAAAATCCGTTGCAGAAGTTACATCCAAAAGATAGCAGAAAATCCGTTGTCTTGTCCTGATATGCTCCCTTTACTGAAAATCCAGTAAAACAGGAGATGCCATTGACTGACAACGGATTTTTATCTTTTCTACAAAATCTCTGCTTCTAATTTTCTATAAATCGCATCTGCAAGAATCTTATGACTCTGTCCATCCATATGCTCCTGATCTGCTTCCGACGGACTCGCATAATCTGCTGCCCGCATGAATCGTTTGCCATACTTTCCGGCCACTTTTTCATATACCGGTTCTAATTTCTTTGATACTTCTACAGATTCTGGCGAAAATTCCTGATCATATCCATCCTGCCATACCTTTTCTCCCAGATAGATCGGAGATATCACAAGAACCTTCATCTTATCTGCATACTGATTGATCTGCTCCAGTAGCCTGACAATTCCTTTTCCGATGATTTCTGCTGACGCTCCGAATATGGTTTTGCAGTCATTCGTTCCAAGCATCAACACGACTGCATCCGGCGTGTGCGTCTCCAATAATGTCGGAAGCAATTCTGTTCCCCGTCTTCCCAGGCGAAGCGGATCTTCAAATATGGTCGTTCTTCCACACAGACCTTCCTCAACAATTCTAATATCCCGGTCCGCCAGTTTTTCCTGTAAGATTCCGGTCCATCGTTCTTCCCATGGAAAGCGCTTTCCGGTCTCTCCGTCTAACCCCCACGTATTCGAATCCCCAAAGCATAATATCTGTTTCATTACTTCCTGCACCTGCCTTCTGAGCTTTTCTCTCTTTTATCTTTTAATAACTGGAGTTTAACACCGTTTTCCTATTAAGTCAATATGTTTTATATATTTTCTATGTTTTTGCTTTTCATTATGCTTTCTTTTATGTTATACTATCTTATAGTTTATTCGTACTGAACGCACAAGGAGGAATTATCATGGAGGAAAGATTAAAACAACAACTTGATTTCATTCTCGAAATTGATAAAGAAAAGAATATATTACGACAGACCCACCTCTCCGGACACGGAAGGCGCGAAAATGATGCAGAGCATGCCTGGCATATGGCAATCATGGCATACCTGTTAAAAGATTATGCCAATGAACCCGTCGATATCGCAAAAGTTATGATCATGTGCCTGATCCATGACATTGTGGAAATTGACGCCGGAGATACTTATGCCTACGATACAGAAAGATTAAAGACGCAGAAAGCACGTGAAGATGCTGCCAAAGAACGGATCTTCTCACTATTACCAGAAGATCAGAAAAAAGAACTGACTGCACTCTTTGATGAATTCGAAAATTACCGGACACCGGAATCCAAATTTGCACATTCCCTGGATAACCTGCAGCCATTGCTTCTCAATAACAGTAACGGCGGTGGCGACTGGCGTGAGCATCAGGTTACTTCCGAGCAGGTATACGGAAGACAACGGAAAACGCAGCTGGGATCTGAGACTTTATATAAAGTAACAGACCAGATACTCAAAGAAAATATAGAAAGGGGAAATATTAAAGAATCATAAGCAATGTTTTTCTTTCTGCAGGACCTGCCACCGGCAGTCCCTGTAGAATGCATAATAAACAAAACATCATATTATTTTTCTATTAATACCTTTTATTCTCTCCTATAATATTAATTTCTTCCTGCTCTCTATTAATTTAAAATAGAAAACGCCATAACCACAATCCCAAGAACCACTAATATCACACCCGTCGCCCGGTTCAATGTCTTCGGTGTTGCCTTATTCGCAAATACTGCCGCAATCCTTGCCCACAATAGTGTGAACACAATACATAAGATCCACACCGCTATATTCGGCATTCCCCCGATTGCGAAATGCGAAACTGCACCGGTAAAGGCAGTAAATGTCATGATGAACACACTCGTTCCTACCGCCGTCTTAAGCTCATATCCCAGGACAGAGGTCAGGATCAAAAGCATCATCATACCGCCTCCGGCACCGATAAATCCACAGATAAATCCGATCATGGCACCACAGATTAACGACTGCACCGCACGTTTCTTCGGCGACACTTTTTCCATGGCTTCTTTTGTTGTCATGACAGGTTTTACGATGAACTTAATGCCGAGCAAGAATGTCATAAATACCGAGAAATTTCCCATCGTTGTAGATGGTACCAGACTGGACACATAACTTCCCACAACGGTAAAGGTAAGTACGCTGACCATCATGATCAGACCATTCTTCACATCCAGATTCTTATTCTTTCCATATGTATAGGCAGATACTGCGCTTGCAAGTACATCTGATGAAAGTGCAATTCCGACTGCCATATATGGATCCATTCCAAGAAATGTGATCAGCATCGGACTGATCACTGCCGCCGCACTCATTCCTGCAAATCCGGTTCCGAGTCCGGCTCCCATCCCCGCGAAAAATGTTACGATAATCATTAATATTGTATTCATCTAGTTCTTTTCCTCCAACATCTTCTCTATATTCGCTTCCATATGCGCCATTCCTTTTTGAAGTGCTTTTCTTGTATCTTCATCCATTCCTTCAAATAGTTTTTCAACGAACGACTGCTGAAGTTTCTGTCCTTCTTGGATAATCTCTTTTGACTTTTCTGTACAGATCAGATTGACTTTTCTTCGGTCACCTTCTACACTTTTCCGCTCCAGATAGCCTTCATTCACAAGTTTATCCACATTTACCGATACAAGATTGGCTTTAATTTTTCGTATTTCTACGATGTCTCTGGCAGTTTTGTATTCTGGGTTGTTCGCCAAGAAAAGTAAGATGTCAAATGCGGTCTGTGGAATATTCAGTTCATGGCATAACGGTTTGCAGGTCTCACTGTATGCCTTTGACAGCTTTTCTGCAAATTCGATTCCTGTGTTCATATATGTAGCTCTCCTTTTTATTTCATTCTTGAACTATTCATTTTTGTATTAATATAACATTTAGAAATAATTTTGTAAAGTACTATCTGATATGCACTAATATGCCAGTGTAAAGCAAAAGCCTTCCGAGTACCGACTCAGAAGGCTTTCCTGCTCTTTTAAAAATGAGCTGTTTTATTTTGATTACTATATTTCCATCATTTCGGACAT
>OLOT01001283.1_pt1 | contig 15223 bp, 9 predicted proteins | sample 1671991 | NCBI WGS metagenome assembly OLOT01 (sample SAMEA3136634, study PRJEB25190) | human gut metagenome | biome: human gut; feature: human-associated habitat; material: faeces | place: Austria | collected 2013
GCTGCCGCACCTCGCTCGCCGTATCGGCACTTAGAATTATGCGGTATTGCCTTAAACGATAAAATTACAAATAAGGCATGCACTGCCGGAAACTGAACAGAGGTTCAGCCGGGGCGGTGCATGCCTTTTGTGTTGCGGGGGATAATCGATAAAAATCAGTACAGCATGGTGTCATCATCCACGCGGTACACATGGCCGTCTTTTTCATACACTTCAATGTAATAGTCGCCGTCCGGGGATTTTTCGGACCAGGTTTGCTGTTCAGACACAGAATTGTTCTGAGAATCCGAAGATGCAGAAGAAGCGGAAGATTCCGAATTATTTTAATCTATATTAGTGCTGGATACTGTCGGGGTCAAAGTTGCGTGCCATCAAGGCAGAGATGGCGGGCAGCGCGGCAGCAATCAGGGCTTTGTCATGGTTAGGGGCCAAGCGGGTGGCGGAATCAAACAGCATGGTGTTTTCCTGTTGCGGGGTGCTGGCGGGCCAGGTGGGAATGCCGCTGTGCTGCGGGTTTCCGGTGCGGGCAAAGGCCAGAACGGCATCGAAAATCTGCTGTTCCAGCTGCGGGGTCACGCCGGAAATGTTGGCAGAAGGCACCAGCTCAGTATTATGGAAAACAAACGGGATATCGGAACAATGCCATGGGGCGCGGCCGCCCTCAATGGTGAAATCCTGATTGAAGAAATAGCTCCACACCGGGCCGGTTTCCGCCCGGCGGCGGATATAGCGCATGGTCGGCTCCCGGAACAGTACATCCAAAAACGGCAGGTCGGCGGCGCTGCGTTCGGGGTAGGCGGCGTGGAACAGCGGCAGCAGGGCATCCGCCGTCTGCTTGCCCAGCATTTTTTCGGCAAAGCCTTCGGCCTCGGCGGTGCTCATCTGCGCTTTGTTCAGGCCGAAGCCATTGAAGGCGGCAAACTCGCCAAACACGGTGCCCACCAGAAGGGGAATGCGGGCGGTTTCGGGGCGGAACGCATTTTCCAGCGGGTTACCCAGATAAAAGGCGTTGGGGTGTGGGGCGCAGCCGGTGTTTTTTCCGGCTGCTTTCAAGGCGGGGGCTACTTTATTATAAGCGGCGGCAAGCGCGGCATAGGGTACCGTTTCCAGTGCGGCGATATCCGCCGCGCCAAGCTCCGCCATCAGAGCCTCGGCGCAGTCCCGCCCGCTGCCGGTGCAGTCGGCCAGGCGGCCCAGAACGCCGCTCATCACAATACCTTTGTGGAACAGCCCGTCCGCGGCGGGGGTCTGCAGCAGGGTGGTCACCTTGGCGCCGCCGCCGGACTGGCCGAACATTGTCACATTGCCGGGGTCACCGCCGAACGCGGCAATATTATCCCGCACCCAGCGCAGCGCGGCGATGATATCGTCCCCGCCCGCGTTGCCGGAATTGGCGTATTCCGCCCCAAAATCCGAAAGGTCGAGATAGCCCAGGATGTTCAGCCGGTGGTTGATGGAAACCACCACGCAGTCCCCCAGGCGGGCCATGTTTTCGCCCTCGTAAGCGATCTGCTCAATGGAGGAACCGGCAAAGTATCCGCCGCCGTGCAGCCACACCAGCACGGGGCGGTGGGCGTCATCCAGCGCGGGGGTCCAGATGTTCAGGTTCTGGCAGGCTTCGTCCATCAGCCAATAGCGGTGGGGCACCAGCATTTCGCCGTTGGGCTTGGGCATTTCCAGCAAAGGGCAGACATAGCCATAACTGGTGGAGTCCAGCACGCCGTCCCACACAGCTGGCTCCGGCGCGTGGAAGCGCCTGGCTTTGGCGTAAGGGATGCCCTTAAAGATATCCAGCCCGTCAAAACGGTAGCCGCGCACCGAGCCGCCGGTGGTGCGCACCAGCGGGGCATCGGCAGAACAAGAAAAAGTATGGGCCATAGCAAACTCCTTTCCAGCAGTGGGCAAAAATGATACGTTTTTTGATGCGGGTTCTATTGTAGCAGATTGACGCGAAAAAAGAAGCCATGAACCGCCCGGACGCCAAGACCGTGCTGATGTTTGCACTTTCCGCCGATGCTTTTGTGGAAGATGAGCGGCTTTCTGCAGAGAGCGGGATGAACGGCCATTTTGCAAAGCCGGTGGATTTTGCCGCATTGCAGCGCAGCATTGGCAAGTTTTTGCGCCAGCGCCGCGGGTAAGCGAGAGAACGAAGGTGTACCGGAAACACCGAAAATCCAACCGGTTTCTGCAAAGGCAGAAGCAATTTTGTGTTTGCGGAATATGCGTTATTTTCGTTGTTTTGAGCTACACCGTTAAGTGGAAATGCTGAAGAAGAGAAAAAACGTACATGGGCGGATGCTCCTTTGGGGAAAAGTCAGGCGGCAGTATACAGGGTGCCGCGGCGCTTCATCCAGCGGTAGGCCGCCACGCAGACCATGACGGATAACAGCGAACCCGCCGGTGCGGCCAGCCCCATAGGCAGCAGGGTTCCGGCAAACAGCCGGGAAGCCAGGTAGGACCCCGGAACGCGCACCAGCACAATAGCGATGATGTTGTGGAGAAAGCCGATGTAAGACTTGCCGCAGGCGGCAAAATACCCGGTAAAGCTGAAGTGGATCCCGGCAAAAATGGTATCCACAATATAACCGCGGATGTACTGGCAGCCCATCAGCACCACGGCGGCGTCGGTGGTGAAGCACCCCAGCAGCGGCTCGGCCACAAGCTCAATGACCAATACTACGGCAATGCCGTAACCGGTGGCGATCATGGCGGCGTATTTCAGGGTCTGGGCGGCGCGCTCCGGCTTGCCTGCGCCAAGGTTCTGGGAAGACAACGCCGATACCGTCGCCAGCATGGAGGACGGCACAATGAACATGGCGCTGATGATTTTTTCCACAATGCCCACGGCGGCAGAATCAATCAGGCCGCGGTGGTTGGCAATGATGGTGATAATGATGAACGCGACCTGAATGCAGCCGTCCTGCACAGCGACCGGCAGGCCGATTTTAAGAATACGGCCCAGCACGCCTTTGCGCGGGCGGAAGTTCTGGCGGCTCAGCCGCAGGCCGGTTTTGTGCCGCCAGATGCCGAACAAGGCAACAATAACACTCAAGGTCTGCGAAAGGGTAGTGCCCAGCGCAGCACCCACCGGGCCAAGGGCCATGGGACCGATGAAAAGAATATCCAGCGCAATATTGGCGGCGCAGGCAACGGCGATAAAGTACATCGGGCTTTTGGAATCCCCCAAACCGCGGAAGACGGAGCTGATGATGTTGTATGCCGTGATGAACGGGATGCCGATGAAGCAGATGGTCAGATACTGCACCGTGCCGGGAACGGCCTCTGCCGGAACACCGATCAGGCCGACCAGCGGGCGCACTGCGGCCACCAGCACGGCGGTAAAACCGAGGGAGACCGCCATGAACAGGGTGACGGTGTTGCCGATGGCGTCTTCGGCATCGCGCATATTGCCCGCCCCCACGGCGTGGCCGATGATGACGGTGGAACCCATGGCAAGCCCAACAATGATAACGGTCAGCATGTGCATGACCTGGCTGCCGTTGGCAACGGCGGTGATGCTGTCCACCCCGCAGAACCGGCCGGTGATGTACAGGTCAGCCATGCCGTACAGCGTTTGCAAAAAGTAAGAGAGCAGATACGGCAGGGCAAAGGTCAGAATGGCTTTGAACACGCTGCCGGTTGTAAGATTTTTTTCCATGATAATTTCCCCTCCTCAGCTGGCAATAGTCTAGGGTGTATCTGAAAAGTCGAAAATGTAGTCTATTTCTACAAACACAGCGGGATTTTTGCCTTGAATCCTGCTTGTGTTTGCAGGCGTCTGGATCCAGAGCCTGTTCACCTCCGCCGTTGTGCTGGTGTTCGCCGCCAGAAAGCTGACTGCCGCCATGCAGAGCGAAAAAGCATAAGCTGATTTTATTCTAACACAAGCCTCCTTACTTTGCCATCAATTTTGGATGGATTGGGAATTTAACAGAAAACCTCCGGCTGCATTGTGCGAGTAGCCGGAGGCTTTCTGTTTTAATACAATCTCATATAAAGAACATATGTTTTGATGCATTTGCTGACAAATCTGTGGCGGCAGAAAAAAGTGTAAAACTTGACGATAAGACTTTTGGAAATATGATCAAGGAGGAAATCGACCGTATTAACGCAGAAGAAAATGCCGGGTGCTGCGAGAGAATAAAATACCCAAGTATTATCGCATAAAGCAAGACAGTTATCATTAAGATTCTCTTACATTTCTCTCTCTTACAACATACAGCCACAGCAGCAGGCGAGCCCTTGAGGCAGGGATCTCGCCTGCTGTTTTGATGGAATAGAAACGTTTGATTTGCGGCAAAACAAAACACCGGGCGCCATATGGCACCCGGTGTTTCAGTTAAATAACCGGCGCAATCAAACCGGTATCAGAGGAGGAGAAAACAGTAAAATTAGTTTGCGCGGTACTGGGCCGGCAGCTGGTCAATGGTCTGCCATTTCTGCATGGCGTCTTCCAGGCTCATGCCGCCCGCAACAGCGTCGCGGCGGCAGGCGTTGACGGCCTGGATTTCTTTCATCTTTTCGCCGGTCAGGCTGTAGTTCTTCATGGCGAGCAGGGTAGCAGTCCATGCAATCATGGGGATGACGCAGAACAGAACGATAACAACCACGTTCATGCCGGGGGTGTACGGGTCGTACTGGGTGGGCAGGCTGTCAAGGCCGATAAAGCTGACGGCCACGCCGACCACGGTAGCGGACAGGCTGGAAACCAGCTTGTCAACCAGGCTGAACAGAGTGCCCATGATACCGGGAATATACTTGCCGGAGATGTAGGTCTCGTAGTCAGAGCAGTCGGCAACCATGGGGATGGGCATATCGGCAGTAGCGTAATAAGCGCCATAGCCAATGCCGAACAGAGCGATGAACAGGATGGTGTAAACGTTGATGGAAACCTTGCCGTCAGACATCATAGACAGGGTGAAGGCATCGCCCTTGCCCCACAGAAGCAGCAGCACCAGAACGCCGATGTAGCAGATCAGCGCAACGCTGACATAGCGCATCAGGCTGGCTTTCTGGCCTTTCTTCTGGCTGGTGCGCACGGTGAGCAGGAAGAAGGGAACGCTGAACACATAGCCCAGAACCATCATGGGCAGGTACAGACCATCATAGTTGCCCATCATGCAGCCGTACAGCATGCACAGAACAGTGGTGTTGGTGGCAATGGAAAGTGCCAGCTTGCAGCCTGCACCAGCCACCATCAGGCGCTGCATGGGGTTGTTGCCCTTGATGATGGCAACATACTCGGCAACCTTGATCTTTTCGGTTTTCTGGCCGCCGATGCCAAAGTACTTCGGCTGGTCCTTTTCCCAGATGCCGATGACAGCCAGGATGGTCAGGGCGATGGAGATCACGATGCCGACAGGAGCCAGGGTGCGGAAGAAACCGGCGGAAGCGTAACCGCCCTCATAGTTTTTGGCCAGGATGGGGGCAAAGAACTGCATGGCGCCCATGCCCAGCAGGGAGCCGACGGTGTTGAAGATGGTGAACAGGGGGCGCTGCTTGGGATCGTTGGTCAGAACAGTCTGGCCGGAACGGGTGCAGGAGGTCTGGAAGGTGTAGCCGATGACCCAGATGGCGTACAGGGCTACAAAGGCAACATAACGTGCCCATTCCATGGAGGCGGGGATCAGCGGGGTCAGGCCGTACAGCATCAGGATGCTGACAGCCATGATGAGGTTGCCGATGACCATAAACGGGCGGAACTTGCCGAACTTGCCGTTGGTGCGGTCCATCAGGGCACCGATGATTGGGTCGGTAATGGCGTCAAACAGGCGCATGCCGGTGACCATCACGGAGGCGAAGATCATGCTCAGGGCCAGAACCTTGCTGCCGAAAGTGGCAATGTAGGAAAGCACCAGAACATAGTACACGTTGGTAGCGCCATTGTTAAGCGGGAACAGCATCAGCTGGTAAGGCTTGGCGCGGTTGACGCTGGCAGACGCCGCAGAGTTTTGTTCACTCATGGGGGCATTCTCCTTTCATAACAAAGACCCCCGCCCCGAAACGGGCGGGGGCATAAACGATTTAAAAGGGGGAAGATGCGGAGGCTAAACCTTACTGCTGATTCTGAGCGTTTGCAGTGTTGGTAGCCTGCTCAGCAGTCCAGGTCTTCTTGCGCTTGATGGCAACAACCAGGCGCCAGATGCACAGCACGGTCAGAACAGCCAGAACGGTGTCCAGAGCGTACAGGGCGGTCTTCCACCACGGGGTGATGACCTTCAGGCGGTCAGCGGAGGACCAGCCGTTCATAGCGTTGGAGTTGGCAACGGTGTACAGGATCTTGTGCATGGATTCGCGCATTTCGGTCACGATGTAAGCATCGTTCTCGTACTTCGGAGCCAGGGTGGTGTGGATGGTCGGGTCCGGGCTATCCCAGATATCGGAACCGGCAATCAGACCATCGGCCAGATCCATGTATTTGCTGGAACCGGAGTAGTCGGTGATGATCATGCCGCGCATGCCCAGTTCGCCGCGCAGGAAGCCGGTCAGCAGGTTATCGTAAGCGCCGCACCAGTAAGCGCCCCAGCGGTTAAAGCCGGTCATAACGCTCCAGGCGCCGCCATCGGTGACGGCCTTGTCGGCAACTTCCAGGTAGATTTCGCGGGCAGCCTGCTCGTTCAGCCAGGTGTTCACGCCGCGGCGGCTGGATTCAGAGTCGTTCAGGGCAACGTGCTTCAGGTAAACGTAAACGCCCTTGGACTGGATGCCGTTGACTTCGGCAGCGCAGATGGTGCCGGCAACGAACGGATCAGAAGCATAGTACTCGAAGTTACGGCCAGAGTAAGCGGTGCGGTGCATGTTGATGCCGGGGCCATACAGACCAGAGTAACCCATGGCCAGGCAGTCTTCGCCAATGCAGCGGCCCACATCGTTGATCAGGTCAACGTTGAAGGTGGCGGCCATAACGTCTTCGGAGGTGTAGCACATAGCGGAAGCGCCGCCGGTCAGTGCTGCGGTCAGGCCCTGCGGGCCGTTTTCGTCTTTGGTACGGGTCTTGCCGATGGATTCAATAGCGGCAGTGTTGTGGAAGCCCAGGGTGATGGTGTTGACCATCTCGTTGAAGGTCAGCTGATCCAGCAGGGTATCCCACTGGGGATCGTCATAGTCGGCACCGATCATGGAAACCAGAGCCAGACCATTGTCAGCGCCCAGGGTGGGCATTTCAACGCTGTCAGCCTTGCTGCCGTCGTAACGGGTGAAAGCCAGGTGATCAGCCAGGGTCTGGGTTGCGTTCAGCACAACAGGCTGGGTGGGGAAGGTGGCAACCCAGTTGGAGCGGCTCAGCCAGGTAACTTCGCCAGGTTCGCTGCTGCTCTTGTTGGGGTCTGCTTCATCAAACAGGTTGGTGATGGCGGTGCCGGTTTCGCTGGTGGCGTAGGTGGTGCTGTCCAGAGCGGCGTTGGTCCACTTGTAGGTCAGGGCAACGTTGCCATCGGCGGTCATGCGGCCATCGGTGTTCTCAACGGTGTAGCCCTTGGCAGCCAGGATGTTGTTCACAGCGTTGTGTGCATCGGTGGCAGCGGTGAAGTAGTAGTCGCCAGCGTCAACAATATAGGTCTTGGCGTTGTTGGAATCATAGGTGCGCAGCTCGCTCTTGTCAACGGTGATGTTGACAGTCTCGGAAGCGCCGGGAGCCAGGATATCGGTCTTGGCAAAGCCGCACAGCTCAGCAGAAGCCTTCTCGATGCCGTTGGCCTTGTCGTAATCGGTGTAGGGGCTCTGGAAGTACAGCTGAACGGTTTCCTTGCCGGAGTAGGTGGAACCGGTGTTGGTGACTTTCAGGGTGACATTGAAAGCATCAGCAGACTCGGTCACATTGAAATCGCTGTACTCGAAGGTGGTGTAGCTGTCGCCATAGCCGAAGGGGAAGGCAACAGTGGTGGACCAGTTGTAGTCGCCGGCATTGCCGGTGCCCATAACAGCGTCCTCGTAGCGGGTCTCGTAGTAACGGTAATCCAGGTAGATGCCTTCCTGATACACGCTGTACATACCCTGCACATCAGGGCCATCGGTCAGCAGGTTGTAATCTGCTGCGTTGGGGTAAGCCTGGGTATAGAAGTTGTACATGGCGGGGTTGGCCATGTTGTCATACAGGTAGGAATCAACCAGGCTGCCGGACGGGGTAGCCTCGCCAGCCAGCAGCTGGGCAACACCGTTGATGCCGGTCTGGCCCACGTCGCCGATCCACATAGCGGAATCGATGCCGTAATCCTCGCCGCAGATTTCCGGGTTCAGGAAATCCATCTCAATGGCGTTGGAAGAGTTGATCAGAACGATGATCTTCTTGAAGGTGCCGTTGTCCTTCAGGGTCTTCAGGTTCTGGAGCAGTTCCTTTTCTTCAGCGGACAGGGCCAGGTAGTTACCGTCGCCCTCCTGGCCTTTGATCCAGGAATCATTGGTGCCGTTTTCGCCACTGGGCAGGTCAGCGCCCTCGCCGCCGGAACGGGAGAACACGACGATAGCAGCATCGCCGTAGTCAGCAAAGCTGGACTCGGCGCTGGACAGCTTGCTCCAGGGAGCTTCGTTCACAGCGTACTGGGTGTTGGCTTCCAGGGTATCGGAGATGGCAGCCGGGGTGATGCGGCTGTAGTTCTTCATCATATCGTCAGAAGAATACAGATCCCACAGGGTGCTGTTGACCTGGATGCCCTGATCTTCCAGAGCCTGCTTGAAGTTGGGAGCCTTGCTGGTATCAACGGAGCCGGAACCGGTGCCGCCGTACATCAGGTCCACGGAGCCGTGGCCGAACAGGCTGACCTTTGCGCCGCTTGCCAGGGGCAGGGCGTTGTTGTCGTTCTTCAGCAGGGCTGCGCCTTCGGCTTCAACCTGTGCGCACAGCTCAGCCTCATAGGACTCGCGCTCTTCATCAGAGGTGAAATCGCTCTTGAAGTACTCAGTGTCTTCGTCGCTGTCGCCCTTGACGATCTTGTAGGTTTCGGCGTCCAGGTAGTTATTAACGGTGGTCGTATAATGGAACGCAACCGTCGTGCCTACAATGGCGCCTGCGGTCAGGACGGCGGTAACGGCGGTCAGGCCGGACCACATCCCAACTTTGGGTTTCTTACTCATTGTGTTCTCCTCCTGTTAGAAAATGCTCTATAACAAACTGTATTAAGCAAAAACAAAATACAGAGTGTTCAAAATAGATTATACCCAGTTTGCACTCTTGGATTTGGTCTTGTGCAGCTTGTACTCCGGGTTGGGGGTATCTACATGGCGGATGACGGACTCATCGGTGCGGTCACCAGCCACGGCCTGAATGTGCAGTTCGCCGTTCAGGGGAACCTTGAAGGTGAAAACATGCTCGCCGGTCTGCTCGCCTACCTTGTTGCCGTTTACATACAGGGCAACGGTGCTCTGGTTGGAATAAACCTTTACGGTAGCGGTGCTGCCGGTGCGCTCCACAAAGCGCTTGGAGCAGATGTGCACAAAGGCTTCATCGCTCCACCATGCTTTATACAGATAGAAGCTGTCCTTCTTGGTTTTGCGGTCAAAGGTCACAAGGCCCTTGTGGTTCATGCCCGGCTCGCCGCCCTGGTCACGGGCGTCTGCAGCAAAGTCAAACATGTTCCAAACGTGGGTGGCCCACATCCAGGGGTGGCGCTTGAAGCAGCGCAGCATGTACTCATGGTACTTGGCCTGGTATTCTTCGGTGTGGTCGCCGCGGTGGGGGTGTGTGCTGTGCAGGTTGGGCATGCCCTCCGCGCCGTATTCGCTGTAGCCGAACGGGCGGTTGGGGAAGCAGAGATGGAAGAAGCCCATCCACAGGTCGTTCAGGATAAAGCCCGGAACGTACCAGCCCAGGTACAGGTTCCAGCTGACCATATCGGTAATGTGGGCCGAACGGTTGAAGGGACCGCACATGGCGTAGCAGGCCAAGGTGGTCAGGCGAGTCTTGTCCATCTCGTGGCACAGGTCGTTCAGCTGGCGGTGGTTATCCAGCATGTCCTTCTTGTCCTTGGTGGAGATGGTGATCTCGTTGGAAACGCCCCAGCAGACGATGCAGGGGTGGTTGTAGTTCTGGATGATCAGCTCTTTCATCTGGCTGATGGTGTTTCCGCGGCCGTTGGGCATGTGCTCACTGATGTAGGGGATCTCGGCCCAAACAACCATGCCGACCTCGTCGCACAGGTCATAGAAGTACTGGTCGTGCTGATAATGAGCCAGGCGGATGGTGTTGGCACCGATCTCTTTGATCAGGGCCATGTCTTCGTCGTGCATCTCGCGGGTGATGGCGTTGCCCAGGCCCTTGCGGTCCTGATGGCGGGAAACGCCGTGCAGCGGGTAAGACTTGCCGTTCAGGAAGAAGCCCTTCTTGGGGTCAACCTTGAAGCTGCGCACGCCAAAGCGGGTGGTGGTCTCATCTTCCACCGTGCCGTTCACCACAAGGCGGGCCTTGCAGCTGTACAGGTACGGATCCTTAACGCCGTTCCACAGGTGTGCGTTGAAGATGGTCAGGGTGATGTCGGGGCCTTTGCCGGTGGCAACGGTGTTGCCGGCAGCGTCCAGCAACTCAATGCTCACTTCGCCTTCGCCGTCGTGCCAGGTGGTAACCTGAACGCTGGCATCTGCGCCCTGCACAGTGGGGGTGATGCGGATGCCGGGGCCGCCGAAGTAATCCAGGGTGAAGTGGTTCTTGCTGACCACCATCAGGCTGACATCGCGGTAGATGCCGCCATAGAAGGTGAAGTCAGCTTTCTGGGGGTAAACGCGGTCGTTTTTGCTGTTGTCGACTTCCACGGTCAGCTCGTTTTCATCCCGCAGCAGTTCGGTGATGTTGGCGCGGAAGGTGGAGTAGCCGCCGTCGTGGTTGCAGACGGGGGAGCCGTTCAGAACCACATGGGCGCTGGCGTTGACGCCGTCAAACTGAATCCAGACCTGATGGGAGGCGGTGTTAAACTGGGGAGCAGCGAAACGGGTGCGGTAGATGCAGGTGCCGCGCCAGTAGTCATTGCCGCCGTCCTGACCGTCGCGGGCGTTCCAGGTGTGCGGCAGGTCCACCGTTGTGGTGGTGCCGTCGGGGCCGGTGAATTCCCAACCCTTCATGATTTTGGTGATTTCTCGCATGGCGCAGCCATCCTTTCTTTTTGCTGTTATTATTGTAACGAACAGCGAAAAATGTCGCAATGGGTTTTGCATAATCGGTCATTTGCGTGGAATAAACGGTTTTTGCCTGACAAAAAAATAACCCTTGCATTTGTGCAATATGTACAAATGCAAGGGCGTAAATCTTATACCTGAAATTTTGAGGGAACTTTATTGGACCGGGAAAACGGCTTTTATCGCAAAAAATCCACCGTTGGATTCGGTAGTCAAAAAACCATTGTACTTCTGGATAATGCGCTTGACGATCTTTAACTCATCGCAGGTTTCGCGGCCAGGATCCGGGCCATCGGGCACCGCGCTGATGATATTCAGAACAGCAAACCCCTGCCGCCTGCAGACCAGCAGGTCAATCATCCGCTTTTCCGGCTCCGGCAGCTTGCGGGTCAACTCAATGGCATGATCCAGTGCGTTGGCAAACAGAGCGTACAGATCGGCCGGATCCATAAAGTGCAGGCAGGTACCGTCCGCTACATTGTTGATGCTGATGTGGTGGGCTTCGCACAGCATGCTCTTTTCGGTCAGCACAACATCCAAAACCTCACTGCCGGTCTGGGTGCTGGCGTCATACTGCCGGGCGGCGGCTTCGGCTTCGTTCAGGCTCTGCTGCAGCGCGGCGTTGGGGGCCATGCGGCGCAGATCAGCGATCTGAACTTTCAGCTCATGGCATTTGCGGTTGATGATCTGTACGTTCCGCTTGGCCACCTGATACTGCTGGCGCTGGCGTTCATACAGCATGTTCAGCGAGTTCATCTCTTTTTCCATGGCCGCCTTTTTGAACAGCTCAGTCTGCAAATATAAAAGGGTGATGCAGTAGAGCTGGCAGAGTGCCAGGGGGACAATAATGAAGATAGAAGTTTCCCGTGATACTCCGGAGTTGGTGACGGTCTGCATTGTTAAAAACAGCAGAACGAACATGCCGCCCAGAATAATAGCGCTGATTTGCTGGCGGGGACCGATGTGGTAGCTGCCTTCATATGGCATGGAATGGGCAACAGTTACCCGCAGCAGGCAGTACGCAGCGGCAAAAAACAGCAGTTGCAGCAGCAAAGCAGAGGGCTGATCCAATGGCAGGAATATGTTTACCTGTGCCAGGCACCAGACAAGAAGCTGCCATAACTCAAATGTCGTCAGGGCACTCAAAATTCCCCAGATGGCGCAATAATTGGCGCCGGACCAGTCCAACTGGGTGCAGCTGTGGGAAGCGAAAATCATCCACATACAAAACAGAATATGCGCCCCCGCCCGCAGGAACAGCGAGAAAGGCGTGTGATCCGCCCATAATAAAAATGTGGAAAGGGGAATGGAGGGAATCAGGCAAAGCAGCGCCCGCTGCCAAAAGTGCGGCGAGTGCCGGAGCGGGAGCCAGTAGGTCAGTGCTGCGCCCCAAAGCTGTATCCCACAGACAAGAAGAGAAAGAAATTGTTGGAGATTTGGCAGCATTACATGGCACCCCCAACATAGGCGGCGACCGCAGCCAGGAAGGCAGCCCGCTGGCGGCGGCTGATTTCCAGCCGGTCCTCCCCAACCTGGACCATATCGTTCTGGACCGCCCGCACATACCGCAGATTGACAAGGTAACACTGGTTGCATTTGGCAAAGTGGTAGGGGGCCAGCTGCTTTTCAGCATTTTGCAGGCTGGAACGCACGGACCATACCCCGGTGGAGGTATGGTAATGCAGCATACGGTCCCGCGTTTCCAGCCAGTAGATGTCCTCGGTGTTCAGCAGCTGCACGCCCCCAGCGGTCTGTAATGCAATCTGCCCGCCTTTGCGGCGCTGCACCCGCTGCAAAGCGCGGGCCAGCTTGGTGCTGAACTGGTAATAATTGACCGGTTTGAGCACAAAATCCAGGGCGTCGACCTCATACCCGCGAATGGCGTACTGTGCCATGTTGGTAACGAACACCAGCACCACATCCGGATCCACCGTGCGAATGCGCTCGGCAGCGTCCATGCCGCCAAGCTCCGGCATTTCAATATCCAGAAAGATGATGTCGAACCCCTTGCAATAGTTGGTTATGATCTGGGCACCGTCCGAAAAAGTGGTAACTTCCAGCATACAGTTGTTCTCGCGGCTGTATTGGTCAATCATGCTGCACAGCTGCTGCCGCATATCCGGCTGGTCATCCACCACGGCAATGCGAGGCATCGGGCGGCCCCCCTTTCTGTTTGGAATCCAAAGCACTCGGCAAGCCCGGAAAACGGCTGTGCCATGCGCCTTTACTTATAATATATAAATACATTATAGTTGGCGGTGCGAAACCTTGCAAGAGAATTTTGCAGAAAACGGGGCGGTGCAGGGAATCTGGTTGTGATTTAGCGCTGCGTGTGGTATCCTGTAGGCAGCTTTTGGCGGCGGGCGGGGCAAGAAGAATGCCGGGATAAACAGGCGGAGGTTTGCTGCAGCTGTTATACCATGTATTACATATTACACCATTTGCCAGTAACTTGAGTGGAAATTTATGGAAAATGCGTAATTTGGGGACAAGATTGAAAAGAAAAAATAAAATAACGGATTACAGTAATATTGCGGCTTCAAGATGTTTGAAAGGATATGACGGGATGACAAAAATATTATTCGTTTGCCACGGCAGTACACTATCAAAACCCGAAAACGCTTGATTTTCAAGGACTTTTTGGGATTGCTTCGAGCAATTTACTACCCATTTACTACTTTTGAAAACCTAAAAAACTGACAACTGCCTCCGCGCGATAGCAAATGAAAATATTTAACTATATTGTATAGCAGAAAGGACGTTGCATTATAGCAGCGTCCTTTCTGTTATCTGGTCTTGCCGCAGATTTTGAAAAAAGTCTGCGGCTTTTTTTATGCCCAAATTCATAAAGGAGGTGACGCTATGTACTTTACTTCCGGCCAAGACCGGGCCTTTGAACGGCTGATGCAGGAAAAGCCCGGTTTCGATCATTACGACGGTGGCGGGGCGAACGCGCCGGAGGATTGCGGCAGTTGCCACTTCTATCGCCCGGATTGGAAATATCAATACTGCGTGTATGCAGAGTGTCCCTATCAGCCGGGCAAGCTGACCGCCCTTGCTGCGGTCAAATTCACAGTGAAAGGAGCTGACGACGATATGGCAGTATTCCGCGTGGAGAAGAACAAAGGCTATACGGTGATGTCCAACCACCACCTACGGAACAAAGCCCTGTCCCTGAAAGCCAAGGGCCTGCTGTCACAAATGCTGTCCTTGCCGGAGGATTGGGACTACACCCTAAAGGGCCTGTCCCTTATCAACCGGGAAAGCATCGACGCTATCAGGACGGCGGTGTGGGAGCTGGAACGGGCCGGATATATCAGGCGGGAGCAGGGCCGTGACGCAAAGGGCAAAATGGCCGATATGGTCTATACCATTTACGAGCAGCCGGTGTTGGATAAGCCGGTATTGGAAAACCCGGTGTTGGAAAATCCAACATCGGATAACCCGACATCGGATAATCCGGCGTCGGGAAATCCAACGCAATTAAATAAAGAAACACAAAGAACTAACTTACCAAGAAAAGAAAAATTAAACACAGATGGACAAAGTACCGATTCCATTCCTCGTATTATAAAGTAGTAGTTATTAGAGTCCCTCTCCAAGGACAAAATGCTACAATAGACAAGGTGCTGTGGATTGGTTTAAACCTCCTACCGCAAGACGGTTTCGGAAAGGCTCCAACCATGGCTCTTTGTTTTTAGTGTTAATCAGTTAGATACCGCCAGACGGTTTATATAGAACGAGGTTACATAGCAAAGAGGTGTGGCTCTAAGCAGCACTGTAAAATAAAACGCCGGAGGTAAAAAGAAATGATTTTTGTTGGTATCGATGTTGCAAAGGACAAGCACGATTGCTTTATTCTTAACTCGGAAGGAACGGTCTTGGCAGATGTATTTACCATTGCCAATAACCGCATCGGTTTTGAGACGCTTCTTTCAAGAATCCAAAGCTGTTCCCAAGGTGAAAGCAAAATAAAAGTAGGGCTTGAAGCCACAGGACATTACAGCTACAATCTGCTGGGGTTTCTTTTAGACAGCGGCCTGACAACCTATGTCATTAACCCTCTGCACACGAACCTCTACCGGAAAAGTCTCAGCCTGCGAAGAACCAAAACAGATCGGAT
>OLOT01001287.1_pt1 | contig 15194 bp, 12 predicted proteins | sample 1671991 | NCBI WGS metagenome assembly OLOT01 (sample SAMEA3136634, study PRJEB25190) | human gut metagenome | biome: human gut; feature: human-associated habitat; material: faeces | place: Austria | collected 2013
GCCGTGACTTCCACTTCCGGCGGGGCGATGGACACGGTGCGCACCCGCAGGCCGTCCAGCAGCAGGTGTGCTTCCGGGCCCACCCACAGGGTGACCGGGCGGTAGATGCCCGCGCCGGAATACCAGCGGCTGTTGGGCTGGTCGGCGTTGCGGGCGATCACCTGCAGCACGTTTTCGGCATCAAAGTCCAGCTTCCCGGTCAGGTCTACCTTGAAGTCGGTGTAGCCGTAGGGGTTGAACGCCAGCTTCTCGCCGTTGAGCCAGACTTCGGCGTTGTGGTACACGCCCTCGAATTCCAGCACAAGGGTCTGGCCCTGCAGGGCTGCGTCCGGGGTGAAGCGTTTTTCGTAAAGGTAATCATAGCCCTCGTACCAGCCGGTGTTGGTGCCGCCGGGGGCCGTCTCGGTACGGGGTTCGGCCAGTGCCGCATCATGGGGCAGGGTGACCGGCACGGCCGGCCCCTCTTCCAACAGGTGGCGGCAGGTCCAGCCGGTGTTGAACGAACAGGCGATCACAGGCATCTGCCTCCTTTCATTTGATCACAAGATAAGGTCCGGAACCCAAAATGCCGCCCGGCAGAGCTTCTCCGCCGGGCGGCTGGGGGATTCATCAGTTCTTTGCGGAGAAGCCTTCCACGATCAGGGTCACGATGCCGACCAGGTAGCACACGGCACCCACGATGGAGATGTGCAGGGCCGTGGCCTCAGAAGCCGGATAGTTAACCGGGATGAAGTAGACGTCCGCAGCCAGCGAAACGCGGGCCAGAACGAATACGGCGAAGCTGCCGATCAGGCAGACATTGGCTGCCACCAGCAGCACGTCGTTGACCACGGCGGGCAGCTTGCTGCCGGCGAACTGGCGCAGAGCCAGGCACACCAGCGCGGCCACGGTGAGCACCACCGGCAGGGTGCTGGTGGCCGAAGCCGCCAGATAGCCCACCATCGAGGTGTAACCATAGACTGCAAGGCCGATCACACTGGCCACAGCAGCCACGATCGTCTTCGTGTTCAGTTTCGTTTTCATGGCTCAGGCCTCCTTTGCAGTCTTCTGCTTCTTGCTCTTGACCGCAGACACGACGTACAGCAGGGCGCACAGTGCGGTGAGGGCTGCAAAGCCGTAGATGCACACGCGGTAGGTCATACGCCACCAGGTCATCACGCTGATGGTGCGGGTGGTGGAGTTGACGCCGTTCATGGCGGCACTGTTGGCCAGAGCGTACAGCAGGTAATGGATGTTCTGCTTGATGGCCAGCAGCATGGTGCGGTCGCCCTTCAGAGCGTCAGCATTCCAGTAGGTGATGCTGTCGTCCGTGCCGAAACCGCAGAATGCGGTGGTGCCGGCCAGGATGGACTCCTTGGGAGAAGCGTGCAGGGTAACACCGGTAAAGTCGGTGACGTTGTAGCCCTTGAAGCCCCACTCGTTGCGCATGATCTGCACCTGGACACCAGCGTTTGCGCTGGAGGCCACGGCACCAATGCGGTTGTAGGAGGTCATCACGCCCAGAGCACCCACCGTGTAGGTGTCATCGCGGGAAGGATCCGCCTCGAAGGAAGCGGGCTTGCCGTTGCCCTCAAAAGCCTGCTGCAGGTTGCGCAGCTCCAGCTCGCGGGCCTTCTGCTCGGTCATAAAGACTGCGATACCGGAGCGGTTGATCTCCTGATCGTTGAAGGCAGCGTGCTTGATGTTGACCAGGGTGCCCTTGCTCTGAGCGCCCTGCACCACAGCGGAACCGGTGTAACCGGACAGGACGGGGTCCTCGGAGTAATACTCTGCGCCGCGGCCGTTGTAGCCGTGACGATGGATGTTCATGCCGGGGCCGATCATGATGGGCAGGTTCAGCACCAGGGTGCTCTCGCCCAAGGTGATCTCACCCACGCGGTAGGCCAGTTCCTTGTTCCAGCTGTAAGCAATGTTCTCCGGGGTGGGGCCGACGCGGGTGCCGTAGTCGTAATCGGCAGCATCTGCATACGGGGTGCCCTGGTAGCTGCCCTCGGTCAGGTAGTGCGAGTCGGAACCGTTGGGGCCGTCGTCGGCTGCGTACTGCGGCAGGCCCACAGAGTCGATGTTCTGGATGTTGTGGAAGGCGTTGGAGGCAAAGTTCAGGAACTCGTCGATGGTCACTTTGCCGACCAGCTCATCCCAACGGGGATCGTCGAAGTCAGCGCCCTTCAGGTCGTTCAGGGTCAGGGTGCTGGTGGTGTCGCCGAACACGATGTCCGAAGTGTCCTCATCGGTCTTGATGTCGATGAAGTCGTTGGCCAGCAGGGTGGCCAGACGGCCCTCGGCCTTCAGGCCGGTGATGGTGGTGGGGAAGGTGCCGTCCCAGTCGCTGCGGGACAGATAAGTAGCGGTGCCGGGGATGAAGGTGTTGATGTCCATGGAGTAGTCGCCGTCGCTCACTGCGTTGGTGATCTCCACGCCGGCCTTGCTCACAGAGAAGGTGTCGGCATCCACAGCGCCGTCCCAGGTCCACTGGTAGGTCTTGGAAGCATCGCCGTCGGCGGTCATGCCGTCGGCAGTGGTCTTGCCCTGAGCAGCCAGGATGTTGTTCAGAGCATCATGGGCGTCAGAGCCGATGGCGAAGTAGTAGTCGCCCGGGTCCACGATGAAGGTCTTGGCGTTCTGGCTGTCGTAGCTGGCCAGCAGGCTCATGTCCACATTCATGGTAATGGTCTGGCTCTCGCCGGGCTGCAGGGTGTTGGTCTTTTCGTAGTCCATCAGCTGCAGGGCGGACTTTTCGATGCCGTTCTGCTTGTCGTAGTCGGTGTAGGGTGCGCTGGCGTACAGCTGCACGACAGCCTTGCCGGCCACATCGCCGGTGTTGGTGGTGGTCACGGTCACGGTAGCGGTGCGCTTGTCACCGGTGATGACCACGCTGTCCAGGGTCTGCTCAAAGGTGGTGTAGCTCATGCCGTAGCCGAAGGGATAGACCACCTCGTTGTCGTAGCTCCAGGTGCCGTCGCTGGTGGCCACGGTGCCGTCGGCGTTGGCGTAGGTACCGGCAGAGGCATTGGCACCGCCGTTGCCCAGCACGATGTCCGCATAACGGGTCTCGTAGTAACGGTAGCCGGTGTAGATGCCCTCGTTCTCGATCAGGTAGGAGTTGACGCTGGTGCCCTCAGCAAAGTCCGAAGCGTTTGCCCAGGGGATGTTGCCAAAGTTCTGCATGGCAGGAGCCAGGGCGCCGTTCTTGACGAAGGTATCGCCCAAGTGTGCAGAGGGAGCCACCGTGCCGTTCAGCACATCGGCCACGGCGTAGAAGCCGTAAGCGCCGGGGTAGCCCACCCACAGGATGGCGTCAATGTCGGGGTCGTCCTGCAGGTTTGCGATCTCCATGGGGTTGGCTGCGTTGACCAGCACGATGACCTTGTCGAAATTGGCCTTTGCTTCCTCGATCATGGCCATTTCTTCATCGCTCAGGCTCAGGATGTTGCCGTTGACGGTGTGCACGCCGTCTGCCAGGCCTTCCTCGCCGGGGTAGTATGCACCGGCTTCGCCGCCGACACGGCCCACCACCACGATGGCAGCGTCGCCGTACTCGGTGTACTTGGACTCAAAGTCGGGGTTGAGCTGCTTGAGCTCGTCCAGGGTCAGCTCGTGGGGATCATCGTAAGCGGTGATCTCGGCGTAAGCGGGCAGGATGCCGCCGCCGAACTGGGGCTTGGTCCATTCCTTGTCCGCAAAGAATGCCTCGTAAGCTGCCAGGGTCTCCGGGTTCAGCTGGAAGCCGCGCTCGGTAAAGGCGTCAAAGATCTGCACGGTGGACTTGCCGTCCGGCACGCTGCCGCCGCTGTTGCCGTAAACAGGAGCATAGCTGCGGACGCCCAGCATGGTGATCTTGGCATCCTTGGCCAGAGGCAGGGCACCGTTCTCGTTCTTCAGCAGGGCAAAGGTCTCCTGCGAAGTCTCGATGGCGAAGTCCTTGAAGCCCTCGTAGGCTTCTTTGGCCGTGGTGAATTCCGACTTGTAGGTCCAGGCATCGGATTCATCGTCCGACTGCTCGGTCACAGTCTGGGTGCTGCGGGTGCCCAGGAAGGCATCCACAGAGGTGCGGTAGAGCTCCAGGATGTTGCCTGCCATCATGGAAACGGCCAGAAGCAGGGCAAACACCATGGTCAAACCGCGCCACAGGTTTTTCTTCTTCAACATTTTGTCCTCCTTTGAAAGTTGTCCGCTCTCCCCCTGTGCGGTGCAGAAGCAAACGCCGCGCAAAAAGAAACCGGCAGAGTGATTCAAAGCTCTGCCGATAGTATAGAGGTTTTGTGAAAATTTACAACAAATTTTTCCCAAACTGTCATTTTGGGGCCCTGAACTGTCATTTGAGCGGCAGGAGCGCCACCAGACGGAACATGCCGTCCTGTGCCTGCATCGTCAGGGTGCCGCCGTGCTGCTGCACGATGCGGCGGATGCTCTTAACGCCAAAACCGTGCCACCGGGCGTCCCCCTTGGTGGTCTGGGGCAGGCCGTCCACAAAGTGCAGCGGCTCGGCGGCGCAGTTCTCCATGCGGATGAGCAGCATGCCCCGCTCGGCCCGCACCTGCAGGCCGATGTAGCGGCGGTCCGGCTCCAGCGGGGTCACCGCCTCGATGGCGTTGTCCAGCGCGTTGCCGAACAGCGAGTACACCTCGCCGGGCTTCAGGAAGTCCAGCTTTGCACCGTCGGCGATGTAATCCAGCTGGATGCCGCGGCCCTTGCACACGATGGAGCGCTCCGCCAGCAGCACGTCCAACGTCTCGTTGCCGGTCTTGACCGTGGAGCCGTAGATATCCACCGCCTTTTTCAGCTCGTCCAGCTCCTCGGTCGGCACCCGGCTGCCCAGCGTGTACAGCTGCTTGCGGATGTCATGGCACTTGATGTTGATGAGCTCCACCGTCTCCTTGGACAGCTCCATCTGCTGGCGCTGCTGGCGCATCATCTGCTGCAGCACCATGTTGTCCCACTCGGCGTCGCTGCGCTGCAGGATCTCACACAGCAGGAAGAACAGCAGGATGGTGGTCACCTCGTCGTAGACGCTGTAGGTAGTAAAGATGCGCGGGGCACTGTCCACACTAAAGGCGTTGAACAGGTTGACGAAGATGTTCATGCTCAGCTGGTAGCCCACCATGATAAAAGTCATCGTGCGCCCGGGCAGTGTGCCCAGATTGCGGCTGTGCAGCCGCCGGGTCAGGGTCAGGCAGCACACCGCGAACAGCAGCACGAAAAGGCCCAGATAGACCCACCGGCTCCAGGCCCAGTACTGCCGGTCCATGTGGTACACCGCATTCTGCAGCAGCTTGGCCCCCCGGTAGATGATGTGCTGCATGGTGCCCGCAGCCGTGGCGTAGAACACCGCCCACGCTGCCGCGATGCGGAAGCACAGCCGGATGCCCACCGCCGCGATGCTCCACAGCAGAAAGGTGCGCAGCGACTCGGTGTAGAGGTTGTGGGGCACCTGCTCCCACACGATGGTAAAGCAGACCTCCGCCAGCAGGATGCCGGTCAGCCGCACCGCAAAGCGCTCCTGCCGCTCCAGCTTCCAGGTAGTGGCCGCCACGCACGCCAGCAGTTCCAGCACATAGCCGTGGCGTTCAAACAGATCGATGACCGTACTCATAGCACAAATTCATTGCCCATGCTGCGGGCCAGCTCCTCCATGAATTCCTTTTTGCGCAGACGGCTGATCTGCAGCTTCTCCCCGTTGGAAAGCACCACGTCGCTGCCGGTGACGGTCTGGATGTGCTTCTGGTTGACCAGATAGCACTTGTTGCAGCGCAGGAAGCCCTTGCCGTGCAGCCGCTGTTCGGCGTCCTGCAGGGTTCCGGTGCCCGGCAGCTGGCCTTTTTCGGTGTGATAGGTCAGCTTGTGGCCCTGCACCTCGATGTAATAGATCTCCCACAGCAGCAGCCGCTGGGTGCCGGTGGGCAGGGCCACCATCACGCTCTCGGCGGCGGCGCGCCAGCGCTGGGCCGCACGGTCCAGCTTGATGCTCAGCGGCCCATACTGGGCAGGCTTGATGATGTAGTCCAGCGCATCCACCTCATAGCCCTTGACCGCAAACTGGGCCATGTTGGTCACAAAGATCAGGATGACCTGCCGGTCGATCTCCCGCAGGCGGTGGGCCGCCTCCATGCCGTTGATGCCCGGCAGCTCAATGTCCATGAACACGATGTCATAGTCGGCACGGTAATGTTCCAGAAACGACGCCGCATCCCCGAAGGCCGTGGTCTCCAGCGGGATATCCCGCTCTGCCGAGTAGCGGGCAAGGCATTCTTTCAGATGTTCCAGCTCTCTGGGGCTGTCCTCCACGATCGCACAGCGCAGCATCCGGTTCTCCCCTTCACAAAAACTTTTCGGAATCAGTATAGCGCAATCTGTGAAAATTGGCAACAATTGCCCTTGCACACAATAAACATCCACCAGCCGAGCTGGTGATTTTTCCTTCATTTTTGTCGATTCGTGTCCATTGGGAAACAGCTGAAGGTTTTTCACGCTCACAGGGTCCGGCCTTGCCCATATTGCAAAAGCCAAAATATTTTCAACATTCAATCAAAAAACAAGGCAATGTGTTGACTTTTGCTGAAAGTCTTGCTATAGTATGAGATACAAGGATTCCATATAGGTTCTGCGTGAGAGAATGAGAGACGCACAACAGCCCCTTTCGGCTTGTGGTGCGTCTTTTTCTTTTTGCAAGGTTGGAATCTTCTCTGCGTTTTTCCGTGTGCACCGGAAGTACAGCAGTCCCAAAGACCCGATGGGAGAATGGCCATTCCCGTCCATCATCACAAGAATGACACGATACCAAGAGACTGTCAAAAGGAGAACAGAATCATGAAAAAGATTTCGCGGAAAAGTTTCCTGAAGCTGGCAGCCGCCACCACTGCCGGAACTGCTATGGCTCCCGCTCTCATGGGCTGTGCCTGGCCTGACACGCAGGGCCACACCCCCTACAAAGGCGATATCGTGTTGCTGCTGAGCAACGATATCCACTCCAATCTGGGTACTTCTAAGATCATGAGTACGGACGGCTCTACCCGGATCACCGGCGGCGTGGCGCGAATGGCCGCCGCACAGGCCGGGGTACGCCACCGAGCCTTTGGCAAAACCCTGACCTTGGACGGTGGTGACTACTCCCAGGGAACTCCTTACCAGGACGGCTATCAAAAGGGCTGGGAGATTCTGGCCCTGGCCGAAATGCAGGTAGATTTCTGCACCCTGGGCAACCACGAATTCGACGTGGGCGATCAGGCCGTCGAAAACTCCTGGGTCAACGCCCGGAAAAACCGGCTGCGCTACGGGGTCTACCACAAACTGCCCCAGTTGCTGGTATCCAATATGTTCATCAAATACAACGCCAACGGCGAGCCGATCTCTTATACCAGCGCCGACATCCGCCCCAATGACCTGAGCACCAATGCTTTTGGTGCCGGGGCCTACGCCAAGACCGGAGCCAAAAACTACGCCATCCGCCAGGTAGCAGGCTACAGGGTGGGTCTGTTTGCCCTGGAAGGCGAGGAGTCCTACGGCTACTGCAAGAACTCGGACCTGACCCGGATGGACTGTGCCGAGGTTGCCAGAGTCTATGCCCGTTTCCTCAAGGAGGAGAAGGGCTGCGATCTTGTCATCGCCATCAGCCACTGCGGCATGGAAGAGGACCGGGCCACCGCGCGGGCTCAAGAAGGCTTCCTGGACGTGATCCAGAACGCTCACGACCATCTCGTCTATGACCAACCCATCGTGGAAAACGGCGTGATCATGACCTCCACCGGCTGCTATGCTCAAAACCTGGGCGTGCTGAGCCTGCAAAAAACATCTGCCGGCTGGACCTGGGTGCCCGAGGAGACCTGCTGCTATGAGCTGACGAAGGCATACGACTACGAGGATCCCCGGGATCTGTCACCGGAAGCTCTGGCATACCGGAGTATGCAGGATCTTCTGGCCCGCTACGACGCAGACCTGACGGCACCGGACGGCTATTTCTCCAAGCTGGGTCTGGACGATGTAACGCCGGACAGCGTGGTGATGACCATCCCCACCGGCTACGACTATATCCAGTACGAAGACGGAAAGGCCATCGGATACACCTACATCCAGTCTCCTGTCACCGCCTTTATCTGTGATTCCTTCAATTATGCCTCCGGCTCTCAGGTATCCTTCGTGTTCGGCGGCTACGTCCGCACTGCGCTGTATCAGGGTGACTTTACCGTCGCGGACGCCTTCAACGAGCAATCCACCGGTGAATCGGCGATCGACCACAGCGCGGGCTCCAGTCTGGTGGTCTGCGACTTGTCCGGTGCACAGCTGGCATCCATCTGTGTCTTTGATGCTGCGTGCTCCGGTGTCACCCCTCAGGGCCGGACCTACGGCGGTGCCGGCACCCTCCACACCGGAAATCTGCGCTACCGCTATCATATTTCTGACGGGCAGATCTCCTGTGATGTTTCCAGCATCGAAGTCTATTTCCCGGAGAGCGACAGCTGGCAGCCTCTGGACTTCCACAAAGCCTACTCCACCTCGTTCACCTTTGAATCCTCCCAGAACTTGGTGAGTCTGCTGCCCTGGGCCAGCAAAATGGCCACAGGGCAGGCGCTTCCCTTTGCCCCCTACGATGAGGCCACCGGCACCTACATGGATGTTCCTTCCGACAACAAATCGGAGGAATACTACCGGTTCTGGGCTCCTTATTGCCGCGGCAAGGGTGTGCTGGAGGGCACCAGCTATGAACTGAAATCCTGGACAGCCCTGTATTACTATGCCGCCAGCATGAACGGTACCTTATCCGATGCCTACACCCCGGACCATCTGATGCAGACCCGCATCCAGGGTTGATTTTCCAACAACTTCTGATGTAAAAAGCCATACGCCCCCGGCAGGCTAGAAGATTAAATCAAAAACAGCTGGATGCTTCATCTGAACGATGATACACCCAGTTGTTTCTTTTATTGGCACAGCCTCTCTAACAACGCCGTGCAACCTACCAGTACATCCCGCCATGTGTCCTCGAAATTTCCAGTAAACCACGGGTCGGCCACATCGTGCGGCGTACTGGTATACGACATCAGGAGGGAGACCTTGTGCAACGGGTCGTTCCCTACAAAACGAGCCATATCCCGCAGGTTGCTTCGATCCATTGCAACCAGATAATCATAGGTATCATAATCCTGCCGTGTCATCTGACGCGCCGTTTTGCCTACACAGGAAATGGCATGGTCTGCCAATTTTTGCCGAGCGGGTGGATAGACCGGGTTGCCCACTTCTTCCGCACTGGTCGCAGCAGAGGCGATTTCAAATTTTTCTGCAATACCGGCTTTTTCCACAAGGTCTTTCATAACAAATTCCGCCATGGGACTACGGCAGATATTTCCCAGACAGATGAACAAGATTCGGGTCATTTTCTCTCAGCTCCTTTGGGCAACAGGATACCATTGTCGGGACAGTATTGGAATGGGCTTTTCCCTGCTCTGCCAGAACGTAACGAAAAGCATACCCTCCACCAACTGTGCAAAGACATCCGTCCAGCCCGCAGAATGCCAGCTTCTTTCGGAGATTGGAAACGGTATTGCCAACCACTTTTAAGGTATCAGCGCAATCCTTTCCCCATACAGCATCAAAAAGCTCTTTTTTAGAGAGCGTCGTTCCTTCGCAGACTGCCAGCACCCACAACAGGTCGGATTCAAGACGTGTCAACGAAATATTTCTGCCGTTGGCTGAAATTTCATGTCGGGTGTTGTCAATCACCAATCCCGGCAGTTCCAGTTTTTTCTTTGCGCAGAATGTGATCTGCTCCGCCTCAATCTGCGCCTGTTGCAAAAGGCTCAGAATCGTTTGCTCCAGTACCTGGTCCGGGGTGTTCGCTCGTATCACAATCATGGAAGGCTCCTGTGTCACCGTTACTCTGCATCCATTTCGCGGATCAGATTGACCATTTCGATGGCGCTGACCGCGCAGTCATAGCCCTTGTTTCCGGCTTTCGTACCTGCCCGCTCGATTGCCTGCTCGATATTTTCAGTCGTCAGAACGCCAAATAAAACAGGAATACCGCTTTCCAGCGAAACTGCTGCGATGCCTTTTGAGACTTCGTTGCAGACGTAGTCGTAATGGCTGGTAGAGCCGCGAATCACTGCGCCAAGGCAAATCACAGCATCGTACTTTCCGCTTTTTGCCATTTTGGAAGCAACCAGCGGAATTTCAAACGCTCCCGGCACCCATGCGACATGAACATCGTCCTCGCTCACATCGTGCCGGAGGAGTGCATCCATTGCCCCGCCAAGGAGCCTTGAGGTGATGAACTCGTTGAATCGTGCAGCAACGATACCGACCCGGATGTTTTGTGCAATCAGTTTTCCTTCAAATGATTTCATTGTAAAATCCCTCTTTTCCTTAATAACTCAGGATATGTCCCATTCTTGCCTGCTTGGTTTTCAGATAGAACAGGTCGTGCGCGGTCGCAGTCATCTGAATTGGGACACGTTCTGTAATCTCCAGACCGAACTCGGAAAGTTGGTATACCTTATCCGGATTATTGGTCAACAGGCGCAAACTATGTGCTCCCAGCTCCCGCAAAATCTGTGCTCCCATATAATACTCCCGTTCATCTCCATGGAAACCAAGGGCGAGGTTGGCTTCCAGGGTATCCATGCCCTGTTCCTGCAACTCGTAGGCACGCAGCTTATTTATAAGACCGATACCGCGCCCTTCCTGCCGCATATAGAGCAGGATGCCACGCCCCTCCTTTTCAATTTGCGTCATCGCCGCAGCCAACTGCTGTCCGCAATCGCAGCGCAGCGAACCGAACGTATCACCCGTCAGACATTCCGAATGCACCCGACACAGGACATCCCGGCCATCACCGATTTCACCTTTTACCAATGCGATGTGATGCTCTCCGTTCAGGCGACTCACAAAACCGTATGCGCGGAAGTCGCCGTATTTTGTCGGTAGATTTACGGCAGCCACCTGATTGACCAGCTTTTCGTAACACTTACGGTACTCTTGCAAGGCTTGGATGGTGATGAATTTGATTTGGAATCGTTCTGCCAGCTGTGCAAGTTCCTCCGTGCGCATCATAGTGCCATCGTCCCTCATGATCTCGCAGCAAAGCCCGCACTCTTTCAGCCCTGCCAGACGGCACAGGTCTACGGTGGCTTCTGTGTGGCCGTTCCGTTCCAGAACACCATTTTTCCTTGCTAAAAGTGGGAACATATGACCCGGTCGCCGGAAATCTTCTGCTTTTGCGTCTTCTGCTACACAGGCCAGCGCGGTAATAGAGCGTTCCGCAGCAGAAATGCCGGTCGTGGTTGAAATATGGTCGATGGACACGGTAAAGGCGGTTTCATGGTTGTCCGTGTTATGCCGAACCATCTGCGGAAACTTCAGCTTCTGTACAAAGGCTTCCGACATCGGCATACAGATCAGACCTTTGCCGTGGGTCGCCATGAAATTGACATTTTCTGTTGTCGCAAACTCAGCGGCACAGATAAAATCGCCCTCGTTTTCGCGTTCCGGGTCATCCGTCACCAAAATGATCTTGCCTTGTCTCAAATCTTCCAGAGCTTCCGGAATGGTATTGAATCTCATTGTTGTTTCTCCTTATTCAAATCCGTAGCGTATCAGCATTTCTTTCGTGACAGAGCTTTGCCGGTGTTCCTGCGGTATCGGCTGAAACAGCTTTTCGACATACTTGCCAAGGATGTCGGTCTCCAGATTTACCACATCGTTTTTGTGCCTTTGACACAGATTTGTACAGCTGACGGTGTGAGGGATGGTGGACACTGAAAACGCATCCGAACTGACTTCTGCCACCGTCAGGCTTATACCATCGACCGCGATGGAGCCTTTTTCCACGACATAGCGCAAAAGATTCGGTTCCGCATGGATGGTAAACCAGACCGCATTGTCGTCTTTTTCGATTCGCAGGATGCACCCGGTGCCATCCACATGACCCGCCACAATATGCCCGCCGAACCGTCCATCCGCAGCCATTGCCCGTTCCAGATTGACCCTGCTCCCGACCATAAGACCTGCAAGAGAGGAGCGGTTCAGGGTTTCATGCATAACATCGGCAGAAAAGCTGTCTGCAAAAAGCCGGGTAACGGTCAGGCAGATGCCATTCACTGCGATGCTGTCACCGATTTTTGTGTTTTCCAGAACGGTCCGTGCCTGAATGTTCAGCACTTCCGAATGCTGCCCATGCGTGATCTGCTTTATGGCTCCGACTTCTTCTATAATTCCAGTGAACATGGATACTCGACCTCGCTTTCAATCAGGATATCCTCGCCAAGATGGGTCAGGCTGCTGTTTTTCAGCCGGAATGCTGCACTCGGCACAGGAACTCCTGCACCTTCCACCGGTGTTTTTGCTTCCTGTCCGCCGAACAGCTTTGGGGCAATGTACGCCTGCACCTGTTGAACAACGCCGCTTTCCAGTGCTGCCCAGTTCAGTGTCCCTCCGCCTTCCAGAAGAATGCTGTCGATTTGTTCCTGACCAAGTTTTTCCATAAGTTGTACAAGGTCAATGTGACCGTTCCTTTTGTCCAGACAAATCACCCGGCACCCAGCCTGTCGATATATCGCCTGCCGTTTCGGGTCGGCACAGCAGGTCGCAAGGATGGTCGGGATCTGTTTTGCTGTTGCGACCACCTGTGCTTGCAATGGTGTCCGCAGCTGAGTATCGCAGACGATGCGAACTGGATTTTTTCCGTTCTCCATGTGGCAGGTCAATAAGGGATCATCGGCAAGAATGGTTCCGACACCGACCATGATTCCGCTGAAACGATGCCGCTGTTGTTGAACATCCGCTCGGGCAGCTTCCCTTGTAATCCATTTGGATGCGCCCGTAACTGTGGCAATTTTTCCGTCCATTGTCATGGCATACTTCATAGAAACAAACGGGCGTTTTGTCGTTATAAAATGGAAGAATATCCGATTGAGTGCGTCGCATTCTTCCCGCAAAACGCCTTCCGTCACCGCTACCCCCTGCACCCGCAAAGCAGCAATTCCTTTTCCCGACACCAGCGGGTTTGGGTCTGCCGACCCCACTACGACCCGGCTGATGCCCGCTTCCAGAATAGCATTCACACACGGCGGCTGTTTCCCAAAATGACAGCAGGGCTCCAGCGTCACATACATCGTTGCCCCTTCGGGGTCAACAGCGCAGGATGCTAACGCATTTCGCTCCGCATGGGGCTGGCCATACCGTTCATGCCATCCCTGCCCGATGATCTGACCATCTTTTACAATGACAGCACCCACCATCGGATTTGGGGATGTCCATCCGCATCCTTTTTTAGCCAGTTCTAAGGCAAGACGCATATACTCTGTATCGTTCATCTCTCTGCCTCCAAATAAAAAAGCCCCGAACCAGATTGTTCAGGACAAGGCAAACAGGCGCAGTATCTCCTGCGCAAAAAGAAAGCTCTGAAATGCAAACGCATCTCAGAGCAACTTCCATGAGCACAGAGATCTTGTGGTTTCTCTATACTTTCCTATCTTCTTTCATCCAGACTGTACTGTCGGCTTCGGAGTTTCACCGAATCATGCCTTGCGGCTCGTGTCCTGCTGTCCGAGGTTCACATTCCTGGCCTTGGACTTCTGGTAATCCAGGTCTGTCATCTTGAATTCCACCAGAACGGTATCGCTCTTGACAACATTGGCCAGAAGCGACTGCGCGCCCGGACCCACCAATGTACCGATATCCACGTGCCTCTCACTGATGTAACCGCTTATAGGTGAACGAACTGTGGTATAGCTCAAAGCAAGACGGGCTTCCGTGAGATTGGCCTCACTGACATTGACATCAGCCTTGGCGCTCTCATAAGCTGCGACAGCATTGTCCAGATCAAGCTGGCTTGCCGCCTTCTGCTCGAACAGAGGCTTGATTCTGGCGAGGTCGCGCTCCGCCTTGAGTGCGATAGCCTTGTTCTTGGCGACCAACGCTTCCGCCCTGTCGACCTGCGCCTTATATTGTTTAGGGTCAATGATAAAGAGGACCTGGTCCTTGTTTACGCGCGTTCCTTCCGCGAACATCATCTTTTCCAGATAACCTTCGACCCTCGCCCTTACCTCCACGAATTGCTGAGCGCGGATCTTTCCCGGAAATTCACCATAAACTTCCACGTTGCGGGTGCGGACGGTATCCACGCCTACGATAGGAAGAATTTCCTCCACATGCTTCGGCCTCAGTAAAAAAATAAGTGCAACTGCCACGCAAACGACTGCGGCAGCTGCACCAAAAACTGTCTTTCTATTCAATTTCTGCATAAATAGCTGGTTTTACAGGAACTTACTTCACCTGAGCCCTTTCAAATAGTCTGCCACATTTCTCTCGATGATGTCGGCCGTATAGTCGCGACGCTCGAATTTCTGACCTGTGATGTTCTCGTAAAGCTCGATGTAGCGTTCCTCGATATGCGTAACGACTTCAGGTGTCATTTCAGGAACGGACTGTCCTTCCTTGCCCTGGAAACCATTGGCCATCAGCCACTCACGCACGAACTCCTTGGACAGCTGCTTCTGTTTCTGTCCGGTGCGGAGCCTCTCTTCATAGCCCTCGGCATAATAGTAGCGGGATGAATCAGGGGTATGCACCTCATCCATCAGATAAATCTTGCCGTCACGTTTTCCGAATTCATATTTCGTATCCACGAGAATGAGTCCCATCTTGGCCGCAATCTCCTGGCCGCGCTTGAAAATGGCACGCGTATAATTCTCGATCTGAATATATTCCTCCTCAGGAACAATGCCCTGGGCAATGATTTCTTCTCTGGTGATATCCTCGTCATGGCCCTCCATAGCTTTGGCCGACGGAGTGATTATCGGTTCCGGAAACGCCTGTCCTTCAACCATTCCGTCAGGAAGCGCCACACCGCACAACGTACGTTTTCCTTCCTGATATTCACGCCACGCATGACCTGCAAGACATCCGCGGATAACCATTTCCACACGGTACGGCTCACATTTGTAGCCCACAGTGACCATAGGATCCGGGGTAGCAATTTTCCAGTTCGGAAGGATATCCGAGGTAGCATCCAGGAACTTGGCAGCTATCTGATTGAGAATCTGGCCTTTGAACGGAATCCCCTTGGGAAGGACCACATCGAATGCGGAAATCCTGTCGGAAACCACCATTACCAGATACTTGCCGTCAATATCATAGACATCACGGACTTTCCCGACGTATTTGCCGACCTGTCCGGGAAAATTGAAATCGGTCTTTACAAT
>OLOT01001300.1_pt1 | contig 15132 bp, 12 predicted proteins | sample 1671991 | NCBI WGS metagenome assembly OLOT01 (sample SAMEA3136634, study PRJEB25190) | human gut metagenome | biome: human gut; feature: human-associated habitat; material: faeces | place: Austria | collected 2013
AGCCCGCAGGCTGCCCGTTTTTGCTCTATTCAAATGATTTTTCCGCTGAATATGCCCAAAGCAAAGCGGAGGGCATTCCAATTCGTCCCACTTTAGTGCAGGACGGCAAACCGGGCTGCGCCGCGGGTGCACAGCCAGCGGTGCAGCAATAGGTTCAGCCCCAGCAGCACCGCCAGACAAACAGTCTGTGCTGCCAGCGGCGGCACGGCGTAGTCCAGTAAGGTCAGGGGCAAAAACAGCACCCCGCCCGCCAGCAGCCACCCGCCGAACATCGCCAGCATACTGGCGGCGCTCCGCTTGACGACAGCGGCTTCGCTGACCCAGTGGAGGTTGGGCAGGCACAGTCCTAAAGCAAGCCCAAGCTGCGCCGTCAGCCACACAAAGGCTGCCAGCACCGCCAGCACGGGCAACCCCTGCCCTGCCGGAATGCGCAGCGCCGCCATGGCGCACCCGGCGCACAGCCACGCCGCAGGCAGCGTGAGCAGCAATTGCAGCTCCACCTTTGCCCGCAGCACCTGCTGCGGGGTCACCGGCAGGCTTTGCAGCAGCCAGAGGGTGTCACCTTCCAGCGACACCGACGGCGCTGTGATAAAGTTCATGGCGGCTGCGGTGCATACCATCCCGCACACCAGCATGGGCAGGCTCTCGGGCGGGTAAGCGGCGGTAAAGGCGCGCAGGTCAGCAGCCTTCCACAGCGCTGCCGCGCCCAGAACCGGCAGCAGCAGACTGCTCAGTGCACAGTTGAGCAGCCACATGGGGCAAGCGCCCAGATGCAACAGTTCACGCCGCAGCAATGCCCGGTGCGGGGGCTGCTTTTTTTGCGCCTTTGCGCGGTATTCCGTCTTGATTTTTCCCGGCTCAAGGGTCAGCAGCCGCAGATATGGCTTTGCCAGCGCCTTGCCGCAGAGCACCATACAGGCCACAGCCAGTGCCAGCAATAGCAGAAGTGCGGGAGCGCTGCCCACTGCGGCCAAGCCCAGCAGATGCAGCGATGCAACGGCACGACTGGCAGCAGCGCCCGCCTGCACGGCATCCAGCACGAGGGCATCCACCGCGTTGCCCACCCATTGGAATACTGCATAATAGACCGCCAGAAACAGCAGCGTACCAACCACGGTGACAAGACTTTTGTGCCGGGCACGGCGGTTGAGCAGCGCCACCGCCCAGCCCAGCAGAACAGCCAGCACCATGGAGACACCCGCCAGCGCCAGTGCCACCGGCAGCGCCGCCAGCAGTGCACCGCCGGGGTGGGGTGCTGCCAGCGCATAGCAGACCACCGAGGGTACCCACGCCAGCAGCAGATAAATCAGCCCGGTCAGGTACACCCCGCCGCAGCGCACCGCAAAAATAGCGCCCGGCGGGATAGGCAGCGCCAGCAGCTGCTGGTTATCCCGGCAGCGGAACAAATGCCCGTAGCTGGTAAAGGCACTGGCCAGCACACTGACCGTCAGCGCCGAAAGCTCCATCAGCACAAAATAGAGCCAGTCCAGCCCCTGCGGTACCAGCGTTACCGCCATAGGCAGCGCCATAGCGCCAAAGCTGAGCATGACCAGCAGCATCAGCACTATAAACAGCAGCGCGTAGCCAAGCACTCCCGCCCGGGAGCGCCGCTTGCCGGTCTTGCTGCTGCGCACAAAGGCCGCGCCCAGCTCCAGAAGCTGTTTTTTGAGCAATGCACGGATCATAGCGCTTCCCCCGTATCCTCCAGTTCCAGAAAGACCTCTTCCAGTGTGTCGTCGCCGCGCACCTGCTCCATGGCACCCTCGCGCACCAGCTGACCCTTGCGCAAAATGGCTACCCGGTCGCAAAGTTTCTCTGCCACCTCCAGCACATGGGTGGAGAAAAAGATGGCCCCGCCCTGCGCACAGAAGGCCTTCATCTGGGTCTTGAGCTGATGGGAAGCCAGCGGGTCCAGCCCGACAAAAGGCTCGTCCATTAAAATCAGCTTCGGCTCGTGCAGCAGCGCCGCAATGATGGCCAGCTTCTGCTTCATGCCGTGGGAGTATGCCCCGATGGACTGCGCAAGGTCCTGCGTCAGGCCAAAGGCATCGCCATACTGCCGGATGCGCTGCGCACGCTGTGCGGCGCTTACGCCAAAAATGTCTGCAATAAAATCAAGGTACTGGATACCGGTCATATAATCGTAAAGCTGCGGGTCGTCCGGCAGGTAGGCCAGACGGCGCTTGCATTCCAGCGGGTCGTCCCGCACGGAAATGCCGTCCACATAAATTTCACCGGCATCAAATTGCTGGATGCCGCAGCAGCATTTTAAAGTAGTGGTCTTGCCCGCGCCATTGTGCCCGATAAAGGCGCACAGCTCCCCCGGGCGGATGTGCAGGCAAAGGTCCTGCACGGCGGGCTTGCCGCCGTAGGTTTTGGTCAGATGTTCTATCTTTAACATAGGCTTTAACATGGGCTGTCTCCTTGCTTTCAGATTCGAGCCAAGTATACACCTTCCGGCGGGGGGAAGGTCAAGCATTTCTCTGTTTTTTCTTGCGTTTTGTAAGGGGCTGTGCTATACTTTTTGTCGAACTGAACAGAAAACAGCAGGTGCGTTCCGTCACTTTGCCCCACCGGGCGGCGGCAGGAACGTTAAAAGGGAAGCGGGTGCAGATCCCGCACGATCTCGTCACTGTGATAAGGGAGTCCACTGTCAGGGTGCTTTTGCACCGGTCACTGAGTTATACGGCTTGGGAAGGCGGCAGCGGGCGTTGAGCTTTCAGTCAGGAAACCTGCCCGCTGTTGGTACCGGGGCTTTGCTGCCCCAGATCACGAGGAATTGGTTGTACCAAAAAGCCTGTAAGATACGGGGTCTTTTTGCTTTGCCATTTCGCAAGCAAAAGACCCCGTTTTTTCAGATACACCCTAGGTTCTCTTTCCTGTACCCTTCTGTTCAGCGCCGTATTTTACCCACATCAGGAAAGGAAAACAAGATGAAAAAACGCAACATCCGCAAAACGGCGGCCGCTCTGACCGCTCTGGCTCTGTGCGCCGGTGTACTGACCGGCTGCGGCGGGGCTGCATCCAGCACGGCTTCCTCTGTTGCTGCCAGTTCTGCCGCCAGCAGCGAAGCTTCCGGCGCAGACGCTGACGCACTGGCCGCACAGAACGTGGCAGACCTGATCGACGCCATTTACGTACAGCAGCGCACCGATGACACCGACGCCCAGTGCGAAGCTGCAAAGGCCGCTTGGGACGCTTTGACCGATGCCCAGAAGGAGCTGGTGGAGGGCGAGAACGCCGACCCCGACTACTTTGGCCGCGACACCGGCGATGCTTCCAAGGACGATGCCCGCAACGCCGATGAGATCGGCGAGAACGAGCTGCTGGTGGTGTCCTTCGGCACCTCCTTCAACGACAGCCGCGCTGCCGACATCAAGGGCATTGAGGACGCTTTGCAGGCCGCTTACCCCGACTGGAGCGTGCGCCGCGCCTTTACCGCGCAGATCATCATCAACCATGTGCAGGCACGCGATGGTGAGAAGATCGACAATATGCAGCAGGCGCTGGACCGCGCTGTGGCAAACGGCGTGAAGAACTTGATCGTGCAGCCTACCCATCTGATGCACGGTGCAGAGTACGACGAGATGAACGAGATGCTGGATCAGTACCGCGACAAGTTCGAGAGCGTTGCTGTGGCTGAGCCCCTGCTGGGCGAGGTCGGCGCGGACGCTTCCGTCATCAATGCAGATAAGGAAGCTGTTGCCAAGGCTGTTACCGCTGCCGCTGTGAAGGAAGCCGGTTACGACAGCGCCGCCGCTGCCGCTGCCGACAAGACCGCTTTCGTCTTTATGGGTCACGGCACTTCCCACACCGCCAAGGTGAGCTACAGCCAGATGCAGACCACCATGCAGACCTTGGGCTACGACAACGTGTTCATCGGCACGGTGGAGGGCGAGCCTGAGGACACCTCCTGCGAGGCCGTCATCGAGGCTGTAAAGGCTGCCGGTTACACCAAGGTCATCCTGCGCCCGCTGATGGTGGTGGCAGGCGACCACGCCAACAACGACATGGCCGGTGAGGATGCCGACAGCTGGCTGAGCCAGTTTACCGCCGCAGGCTGCTTTGAGAATGTGGACTGCCAGATCTCCGGTCTGGGCCGCATTGCGGATGTCCAGCAGCTGTACATTGCACATACCAAGGCCGCTATGGATCTTCTGAACGGCTAATGGATTCAGAAGCCCTCTCCGGCGCTGCCCTGCACACGGAGAGGGTTTTCTTTTATGGGCGCATTCCCCGCACGAGGAGAAAACGCCCCCACCCCGGCAGTTTAGATGCCGGGCAAAAAATTTAGGATACTGAGGTATTTATTTTATGCGCTGCAAACAGTTTATTACCGTTTCTCTGGCCGGCGTGGTGCTGGCTGCTTCTCTGGCAGGCTGCGGCGGGGCTGCCCCCGCCTCCTCTGCTGTGGCAAGCTCTGTTGCTTCTTCCGTGGCAGCTTCCTCTGCCACTGCTGAGACTGCCCTGCCGGACGGCGTGTACACCGCTGATTTCGAGACCGACAGCAGTATGTTCCACACCAGCGAAGCCTGCAACGGCAAGGGCACGCTGACCGTGGAAAACGGCGTGATGACCTTCCACGTCAGTCTGGCTTCCAAAAAGATCGTAAACCTCTACCCTGGCCTTGCCGCCGATGCCGAGGCCAACAAGACTGCATGGCTCATCCCCACCGTGGACACTGTCACCTACGCGGATGGCACCACCGAGGAGGTGTACGGTTACGACATCCCGGTGGAAGCACTGGACACCGACTTTCAGCTGGCTTTGCTGGGCACCAAGGGCAAGTGGTACGACCACACCGTAAGCGTGCGCAACGCCGAGCCTAAAACGGAGCAGGCTGCTGAGACCCCCGCAGACGGTGCATACACCGCTGCCGTGGTGCTGGAGGGCGGCTCCGGCCGCGCCACCGTGGAAAGCCCCGCTGCCCTGACCGTGGCAGAGGGCAAGATGACCGCTACCATCGTGTGGAGCAGCCCCAACTACGACTACATGATCGTAGACGGCGAGAAGTATCTGCCCACCAACACCGAGGGCAACTCCACCTTTGAAATTCCTGTGGCTGCACTGGGCACCCCGCTGGCTGTTACCGCCGACACCGTTGCCATGAGCAAGCCCCACGAGATCGAATACACCCTGACCTTTACCTTGGAGTAATCTTCCATGAAGCTGACCCGCGCTCAATTTTTAAAGGCTCTGCCCGCCGCCGCGCTGGTGCTTGTCGGCTGCACGGCCGCGCCCACAGCACCGGCTGATACAGACGAGCTGGTGTTTGACCACGCCTACCCGCTGGACTATGCCACCCAGTTTTCCGCCGACTGCTACGCAGACGGCTCTACCCTGCTGACCATCCCGGATGCGCAGGCAAAGTTCCTTGTCCGTCCGGAGGGCGCTGCCACCCTGCGCACCGTACCTGACGGGGTGACTGTTTTGCAGCAGCCGGTGCAGAATATCTATCTGGTGTCCACCTCTGCCATGGACTTATTCCTCCATCTGGACGCACTGGACAGCATTGCCCTTTCCGGCACACGCGCCGAGGGCTGGTATCTGGACGAGGCAAAGCAGGCCATGCAGTCCGGGCGCATTGCCTACGCGGGCAAGTACAGCGCCCCTGACTACGAGCGCATCCTGACCGCAGAATGCGGCCTTGCGGTGGAAAATACCATGATCTACCACACCCCGGAAGTGAAGGAGCAGCTGGAGCGGTTTGGCATCCCGGTGCTGGTGGAGCGTTCCAGCTACGAGAGCAGCCCGCTGGCGCGGATGGAGTGGATCAAGCTGTACGGCATTTTGCTGGGCAAAGAAGCCCTTGCCGAGGAGGTGTTCGCCCGGCAGGCGCAGCGCATTGCGCCGCTGCTGGAACAGCCCTTCACCGGCAAACGCTGCGCGTTTTTCTCCATTACTTCCAGCGGCCTTGCCACGGTGCGCAAAAGCGGAGACTATGTGGCGCAGATGATCGGCATGGCCGGGGGCGAATATGTTTTTGCAGACCTTGCCGACAGCGGCAACAGCCTTTCTACCATGAATATCCCGCTGGAGGATCTTTACGCCGGAGTCAAGGACGCCGATGTGCTCATCTACAACGGCACCATCGAAGGCACCATCTCCACAAAAGAAGAGCTGCTTGCCCGCTGCGCATTGCTGGCAGAGTGCAAGGCGGTGCAAAGCGGCGACATCTGGTGTACGACGCCCAGCTTTTTCCAGCAGAGCATGGCGCTGGCAGATTTTATGCTGGATCTCCATGCCGTTTTTACCGGGGCAACTGCCGACCCCGATACCCTGCATTTTTTGACCAGGATCACCTGAGGAGCCGCTTATGACCAGCCGCAAACGCCTTGTTTTATCTTACTGCTGCCTTGCCCTGCTGCTGGCGGTGCTGTTTGCCGTGAGCCTGTTCTGGGGCAGCGTTGCGCTTACCCCGCAGGCCGTGCTTGCCGCTTTGACCGGACGCGGGCAGGACGCACTGAGCGTGGGCATCATTACCCAGCTGCGCCTGCCCCGCGCGGTGATGGCCGCATTGCTGGGCGCAGCGCTCTCGGCGGCAGGCTACCTGCTGCAGACCTTTTTTGCAAACCCCATTGCCGGCCCTTTCGTGATGGGCATTTCCAGCGGGGCTAAGCTGGCGGTGGCGCTGGTAATGGTGCTGTTTTTGAACTACGGCCTGCTGACAAGCTCTGCCGTGCTCATTCTGGCGGCCTTTGCGGGCGCTATGGCGGCTATGACCTTTGTGCTGGCCGCTGCCCGCCGGGTGCAGCGCATGAGCATCCTTGTAATATGCGGCGTAATGATCGGTTACATCTGCTCTGCCATCACCGAGTTTGTGGTGGCTTTTGCGCAGGACAGCAGCATCGTCAACCTGCACAACTGGTCGCAGGGCAGCTTTTCCGGCATGACGTGGGGCAACGTACGCACGGCGGCGCTTGTGGTGCTGCCCGCGCTGGCAGCGGCTTTCTGCCTTGCAAAGCCCATGGCCGCTTACCAGATGGGTGAAGCCTACGCCCGGAGCGTGGGCGTGGATGTGCGGCGGTTCTCCCGGCTTTTAGTGCTGCTTTCCAGCCTGCTGGCCGCCTGCGTTACCGCCTTTGCGGGGCCGATCTCCTTTGTGGGCATCGCCGTGCCGCACCTTGTCAAGCAGCTGCTGGGCAGCGCCCGCCCGCTGTATGTGCTGCCGGGTTGCTGTCTGGGCGGGGCGGCGTTCTGCCTGCTGTGTGATTTAATTGCCCGCAGCCTGTTTGCGCCCATGGAGCTTTCCATCAGCGCGGTCACCGCTGTATTCGGTGCACCGGTGGTCATTGGGCTGCTGCTGCGCCGCAACCGGGAGGATGTGCGATGAAAAACTCCGTTGAAACCAAAGCCCTTGCCATCGGCTACGGCAAAGCTGCTCTTGCGCGGGATATCGCGCTGGGTACTGCCAAGGGGCAGGTGCTGGCGCTCATCGGCCCGAACGGCGCGGGCAAATCCACTTTGCTCAAAACCTTGGCGGGGCAGCTTACCCCCTTAGGCGGCGCAGTGCTGCTGGACGGGCAGGAGCTTGCCCGCATCCCCGGCAACGCCCGTGCGCAAAAACTGGCGCTGATGCTGCCCCACACTCGCCGCACGGAATTGACCACCTGTTTTGAGTTTGCGGCGGCGGGGCGCATTCCCTACACCGGGCGGTTGGGCATCCTTTCTGCCGAGGACAAAAAACAGGTGCAGAATGCGCTGGAACTGGTGGGCGCGGCACATCTGGCCGACCGGGACTTCAACTGCGTCAGCGATGGGCAGCGGCAGCGCATTTTGCTGGCGCGGGCAGTCTGTCAGCAGCCGCAGGTGCTTCTGCTGGACGAGCCCACGTCATTTTTAGATGTAAAAGGCAAGATAGAGCTGCTGACCATCCTGCAAAAGTTGGCGCATGAGCAGCAGCTTGCAGTCATCGTCACCCTGCACGAGTTGGATATGGCGCAGAAGATCGCGGACGCGGTGGTCTGCGTTTCGCCGCATGGCGTCTCTGCCCCCATGACACCGGAGCAGGCCTTTGTCCGGGAAAATATCAAAGCACTCTACGGCCTGACCGAGGAACAGTACAGCGCTGTTTTTGACCCGCCAAAGCCGGAAAAGCCGCAATTTGAGCACTATGTGCGCAGTGGGCAAAAGCTGCTGCGCTGCGGCTACACCACCGGCACCTGTGCGGCGCTGGCAGCAGCCGGGGCTGCCCGGTTGCTGCTGACCGGCACTACGCCGGAAACCGTCGCTCTGCGCACGCCCAAGGGCATCGTGGTAGAGGTAGCTCCCCTGTTCTGCCGCGCTGCTGCCGAGGGCGCGGAATGCGCCATTGAAAAGGACGGCGGCGATGACGTGGACGTGACCACCGGTCTGCCGGTGACCGCCACGGTGACGCTGCTGCCCGGCACACCCGGGGTACGCATTACCGGCGGCGCGGGGGTAGGCCAGGTGACAAAACCCGGGCTGGACCAGCCGGTCGGGCAAGCCGCCATCAACCATGTGCCCCGGCAGATGATCACCGAAGCGCTGCGCCGGGAGGCAGAAGCCGCCTGCTACCCCGGCGGCTTTGCCGTGACCATCTCCATCCCCGGCGGTGAGGAGGTAGCCCGGCGCACCTTCAACCCCCATATCGGGGTGGAGGGCGGGCTGTCGGTTCTGGGCACCAGCGGCATCGTAGAGCCTATGAGCCAGCAGGCCATTCTGGACACCATCCAGTTAGAAATGAATCAGGCGGCGCTGCGGGCAAAAGACCACCGGCGGCTTATCCTTGCCCCGGGCAACTACGGGCTGGACTATCTGCACGAAACCTACCCGCAGTTTGCCGCCATCCCGGTGGTCAAGACCTCCAACTTTATCGGGGATACACTGGATATGGCGGCAGCGGCACACTTTGAGCAGGTGCTGCTGGTGGGGCACGTCGGCAAGCTGTGCAAGCTGGCGGGCGGCATTATGAATACCCACTCCCACACGGCAGACTGCCGCACGGAGCTGTTTTGCACCCACGCCGCCCTGTGCGGTGCTGACCGGGAGGTGTGCACCGCGCTGTACAATGCCGCCACTACAGACGCCTGTCTGGAGATTCTGGACACTGCCGGGCTGCGGGAACCGGTGCTGCAAAGCCTGCTTGCCGCCATCCAGCTGCATCTTGACCGCCGCGCGGGCGGGGCGTTCCGGGTGGGCGCGGTGCTGTTTTCAAACCAGTTCGGCCCGCTGGGACAGACCGAAACTGCCGCCCGCCTGCTGAACGAATGGAAGGAGTAATGCACATGGTACATTTTGTGGGCGCCGGGCCCGGCGCACCGGATCTGATCACCCGGCGCGGTGCAGCATTTTTACAGGCTGCGGACTGCATTATTTATGCCGGCAGTCTGGTCAACCCGGCGCTGCTGGGGCTGGCAAAGCAGGGCTGTGTTATCTACAACAGCGCCGAGATGACGCTGGAACAGGTGCTGGACGTGATGCGCCGGATGGAAGCTGCAGGCAAGACCACCGTGCGCCTGCACACCGGCGACCCCTGCCTGTACGGTGCCATCCGGGAGCAGATGGATGCACTGGACGCAGACGGCATTTGTTACGATGACACCCCCGGTGTTTCCAGCTTTTGCGGCGCTGCCGCCGCGCTGAACGCCGAGTATACCCTGCCCACGGTCAGCCAAACAGTCATTATCACCCGCATGGAGGGACGCACCCCCGTGCCGGAGCGGGAAAGGCTGGCAAGCCTTGCCGCACACGGCGCGACCATGGTGATCTTTCTGTCCATCGGACTGATCGATAAGGTGCAGTCGGCACTTTTGCAGGGTGCCTATACGCCGGACACCCCCGCCGCCGTGGTGTACAAAGCCAGCTGGCCGGAAGAGAAAATCGTGCAGTGCACGGTTGGTTCTCTGGCCGATAGCACCCGTGCAGCGGGCATTACCAAGACTGCGCTTATCGTGGTGGGAAATTTTCTCGGCACGCAGTACGAGCGCAGCAAACTGTACGACCCAGCCTTTACCACCGAGTTCCGCAAAGGAGAGCCGGTATGATCCGCGCCTACCTTGCCTTTACGGAGACCGGCCTTGCGCTTGCAAAGCGTCTTTCCGCAACCCTGCCCGGCAGCGTTGCCCGGTGCGGGCAGGATGGCACATCTCTGGCAACTTGGACAGGCGCACAGTTTGTGCAGTCGGATGCACTGATATTTGTAGGCGCAGCGGGCATTGCGGTGCGGGCTATCGCGCCCCACTGCAAGAGTAAGACCACCGACCCGGCTGTGGTGGTGGTGGACGAATGCGGGCGGTTTGCCGTGCCCATTTTGTCCGGACATCTGGGCGGCGCAAACGATCTGGCACGGGCAATTGCCGCTGTATGCGGTGCGGTGCCGGTGATCACCACCGCCACCGATGCCCACGGCATTTTTGCGGCAGACGAGTGGGCAAAACACCAAAACTGCATGGTGCTGGAGCCGGAGCGTATCAAACTGGTCAGCGGCAAATTACTGGCCGGGCAGCCGGTCTATTACCGGGCTGATTTCCCGGTAACAGGCACTGTGCCCTCAGGGTTATTCCCCGCTGATACCCCGGAAAAAGCCGACTTTGCACTCACCCTCTGCCCCACTGGGCAGGCGCTGCATCTTGTGCCGCGCATCGGGGTGCTGGGCATCGGCTGCAAGCGGGGCACAAGCGCCGACACGCTGGAAGCCGCTTTTGCAGTTTTCTGCGCCCGGCATGGCCTTGCTGCGCAGGCAGTTACCGCCGCCGCAAGCATCGACCTGAAGCAGAACGAGCCGGGCTTGCTGTCCTTTTGTCAGGCGCACGGCTGGCCGGTGCAGTTTTATTCTGCCGCGCAGCTGCGCAGCACGCCCGGGCAGTTCACCCCCTCCCCTTTTGTACAGAGTGTGACCGGAGTGGATAACGTATGTGAGCGGGCGGCGGTGCTGGACGCAGACGGCAGTTTATTTTACCCGAAATTTGCCTGCAGCGGCGTGACCTTTGCGCTGGCGTGCAGGCCCTTTGCCCCGGACTGGAGGTGGCAGAATGGTTGACGTGATGGAAATTGATATCGACCGTCCCGAGAAGGTGGTTTATGTCGTGGGGCTTGGCCCTGGCGAGCCTTTTTATATGACCCAGCAGGCTGCGAACACGCTGGAAAGCGTTGACGCCATCTGTGGGTATAAGGTCTATCTTGACCTCATCCGCGATGAATTCCCCTGCGAGGAATACTATTCTACCGGCATGACGCAGGAAATCGACCGCTGCCGCTGGGCGCTGGAAAAAGCAAGCACCGGCAAGCGGGTGGCGCTGGTCTGCTCCGGTGATGCCGGGGTGTATGGCATGGCAAGCCCCCTGCTGGAACTTACCCCGGACTACCCGGATGTTGCCGTGGAAGTCGTGCCCGGACTGACCGCTGCCCTCAGCGGCGGGGCGGTGCTGGGTGCACCGCTGGCACACGATTTCTGCGTTATTTCCCTTTCCGACCGGCTGACCCCGTGGGAGGTCATTGAGAAGCGGCTGGCCTGCGCCGCCATGGGAGATTTCTGCGTTGCGCTGTACAATCCCTCCTCCAAGGGCAGGCCGGACTATCTGGCAAAGGCGGTGCGCATCCTGCTGGAAAACGGCAAAAGCGCCGACACCGTCTGCGGTCTGGTGCGCAACATCGGCCGGGATGGTCAGACCGCCCGCGTTCTGACCCTTGCCCAGCTGGAAAATACTGCGGTGGATATGTTCACCACCGTTTACATCGGCAACGCCGCCACAAAACAGCTGGGCGGTAAAATGGTCACCCCACGGGGGTACCGCAGATGAAGGCAGTGGTTTTCAGCGGCACCACCGAGGGGCGGGTGTTCTCCCGGCAGCTGGCGGCACTGGGCGCACAGGTGCTGGTCAGCGTAGCCACCCCGCTGGGCGCGGAAGAGCAGGGCGAAGCGGACGGCATTACCGTGCACTGCGGGCGGCTGACCCCCGAGGAAATGACCGCTCTTTTACAGGGCGCTGTGCTGTGCGTGGACGCCACCCACCCCTACGCTGTGGACGCCACCAAAAACATCCGGACTGCGTGTGCCGTTGCCGGGGTGGAGTACCACCGGCTGCTGCGGGAAGAAAGCCCTCTGCCCGCCGGGAGCATGGTGTTTGCCACCGCCGCCCACGCGGCTGCGTTTCTGGCCGGGTGCAGCGGCAATGTGCTGCTGACCACCGGCGCAAAAGAACTTGCCGCCTTTGCGCCGCTCAGCCCGGAGCGGCTGTTCCCCCGGGTGCTGCCCACGCGGGAGGGCATTGCCGCCTGCGAGACCGCCGGTGTCCCACACAGGAACATCATTGCCATGCAAGGTCCTTTCAGCTATGCGCTGAACTGCGCCTTGATGAAGCAATTCTCCATCCGCTATCTTGTCACGAAGGACGGCGGTGCTGTGGGCGGCTTTGCCGAAAAGGCACAGGCCGCACAGGACACCGGCGCACAGCTGATCGTGGTGCGCCGTCCGGCTGAAAACGGACAAACTGCCGCACAAATTCTGGCACGCTGCAAGGAGGTTCTGGTATGATCTCTCTGATCGGAATGGGCTCCGGCTGCCCGGAAAGCCTGACCGCGCAAGGGCTGGCTGCGCTGCAAGGCGCAGGGCTCATCCTTGGGGCAAAGCGCCTGTTGGAGCATTTACCGGTGGGGTGCACTGCTGACCGCAAGGCCGTGTATAAGCCGGAGGATATCCTTGCGTGTTTGGCTGCGCAGCCGGATACCGACACCGCTGTTTTGTACAGCGGCGACACCGGGTTTTACTCCGGTGCGGCAAAGCTGCTGCCCCTGCTGCGGACTATGGGCTACTCTGTCCGGGTGCTGCCCGGGCTTTCCAGCGTGCAGCTTTTAGCCGCAGCTGTGGGACGCCCTTGGCAGGACTGGAAGCTGGTGTCTGCCCATGGCCGCGCCTGCGACCCGGTAGCCGAGGTTTTGGCGCATCCACAGGTGTTTTTCCTCACTGGCGGCGGGGACACCCCTGCCACTCTCTGCTCGAAGTTGACCGCCGCCGGGCTGGGCGCTGCTCACGCCCTTGTGGGCGAAAGCCTTGGCACCCCGGCAGAAGCCATCCGCTTTGGCCTTGCCCGGGAACTGGCAGAGCAAACCTTTGCACCGCTGAGCGTACTACTCATCGAGCGGGAGGCTTTGCCGTCCCGCCGCACCCCCGGCCTGCCGGACGATGCATTTATCCGGGGCGCTGTGCCCATGACAAAGCAGGAGGTGCGCGCCGCCGCGCTGGCAAAGCTGGCAATTACCCCCACGGATACCCTATGGGACGTGGGCGCGGGCACTGGCAGTGTGAGCGTAGAATTGGCGCTTGCCGCCCCTGTCGGGCAGGTATATGCCGTAGAGTGTGACCCGGAAGCCTGTGCGCTCATCCAGAAAAACCGGGAGAAATTTGCAGCTTATAATCTGACCCTGATCGAGGGAAAAGCCCCTGAAGCTTTGGACATGCTGCCTGCCCCGGATGCTGTATTTATCGGCGGCACAAAGGGCAATATGGACGCTGTTATAGACGCTGTGCTGCATAAAAATCCAGCCGCACGGCTGTGCATTACCGCCATTGCGCTGGAAACGCTCAGCGCCGCCGTGGCAGCCCTGACCGCCCACGGCCTTGCCGCGGAGGTGACACAGATCTCCGTCAGCCGCACAAAAGCGGCGGGCTGTCTGCATCTGCTGATGGCCAACAACCCGGTATTCCTCATTACGGGGGCACGGACATGATGCAGTTTCTCATCGCCGCGCCGCGCTCCGGCAGCGGCAAGACCACCGTCACCTGTGCAGTGCTGACCGCGCTGCAGCGGCGCGGAGCTGACCCCTGCGCCTTCAAATGCGGTCCGGACTACATCGACCCTATGTTCCACCGCAGCGCGCTGGGGGTAGAAAGCCACAATTTAGACCTCTACCTCTCTGCCCCGGATACGGTACGCAGGCTTTACGCCCGCTATGCCGCTGGGCACGGCGCTGCCGTATGCGAGGGTGCCATGGGCTTTTACGATGGGCAGGGGCTGACCACCCGCGCAAGCGCATGGGAACTGGCCGACACGCTGGCACTGCCGGTGCTGCTGGTGGTGCAGCCAAAGGGGTCAAGCATCACCCTTGCCGCCGAGCTGCAGGGACTTTTGCAGTTCCGCACACCCAGCCATATCGTGGGCATTCTGCTCAATGATTGCTCTGAAGCCTTGTACAAAACGCTGCGCCCGATGCTGGAAACTGAGACTGAGCTGCCGGTGGTGGGGTATCTGCCCCATTTGCCGGGGTGCGCCATTGAGAGCCGTCACCTTGGGCTGAAAACCGCCGGGGAGATCATGGACTTACAACAAAAGTTAGAGCAACTGGCTGATGCCCTTGTACTGGACTGGGCACAGCTGGCGGCGCTGACCGACCGCCCTGCCCCGGCTGCGCCGCTGCTTGACGCACCGTGCACGTCCGCCGTCCGCATTGCTGTGGCGCGGGACGAAGCCTTCTGCTTTGCCTACGCCGAAACGCTGGACGCCTTGCGGGATGCGGGGGCGGAACTTGTGTTTTTCAGCCCGCTGCGGGACGCTGCCCTGCCGGAAAACATCGGCGGGCTGTATCTGCCCGGCGGCTACCCGGAGCTGTACGCCCGGCAGCTGAGCGAGAACTGCGCCCTGCGTGCTGCCATCCGGGACGCCGTGCAAGAGGGGCTGCCCATTACCGCCGAGTGCGGCGGTTTTCTGTACCTAGGGCAGGCGCTGGAGGGCACGGACGGCAAGGTTTACCCCATGGCGGGTGTGCTGCCGGGCAGCGGGCACAACGCCGGGCGGCTGGTACGCTTTGGCTATGCCGCTATGACGGCAAAGGCCGACAGTATGCTTTTCCGCGCCGGAGAAGCGTTTCCCATCCATGAATTCCACCACTGGGATTCCTCTGAGAATGGTACAGACTTTTCTGTGCGCAAAACCGAAAAAAGGCAGTGGGAATGCGGCTTTGCAAACGCGCATTTGTATGCCGGTTTCCCGCATCTTTACTGGGCGGGCACTGCCCTGCCCCGCCGCTTTGTGCAGACGGCGCAGCACTTTTTGAAACACAAAGGATGACGAAAATGACCGAAGCTGAACTGATGCAGCTGCTTGCTGCCATCACCCCGCCGGACGACGCCGCCCGCGCCGCCGCCCACGCCCACTGGGCAAGCCTTGCCAAGCC